>Ga0214473_10003785_pt1 | contig 18255 bp, 10 predicted proteins | sample RVTome_7_FD_203509 | JGI IMG/M metagenome (GOLD analysis project Ga0214473, IMG submission 203509) | Soil microbial communities from uranium-contaminated site in the Upper Colorado River Basin, Wyoming, United States - RVT98D197 | ecosystem: Environmental > Terrestrial > Soil > Contaminated >... | reverse complement strand
CGGATGGAAACACTCTTTACATGCATACCTATCTGGACTTTCCAACCGGGCGTCAGGGTTTTATGACCGCTCTCGATACCGCTACCGGCAATCTGAATTGGACTACTATGCCCTCAATTGGCTTGGCTACAGCAGGAGTGGACCCTCAGCTTTCTCCGGATGGAAACACTCTTTACATGCATACCTATCTGGACTTTCCAACCGGGCGTCAGGGTTTTATGACCGCTCTCGATACCGCTACCGGCAATCTGAATTGGACTACTATGCCCTCAATTGGCTTGGCAACAGATGGAGTCGACATCGCAGGAACAAATGATTCAGAACCGGGACCAGATGCGGATTTTCCGCCCGGAAAGAAATTCGGCTACAAATGGGAGGATATTGACTTCAATGGAATTTGGGATGCAGGTGAACCCCCGCTCGCCAGCTGGACAGTCATTCTAAGAGACTATGCTGGCAATTGGGTTGGCGAGATGCAAACGGATTCCCGCGGATACTATGAATTCTCAGGTCTCGAACCCGGTGCCTATACCGTGGAGGAGGTGCTCCTCCCAGGCTGGAACCAGACGTTCCCACCAGGTGGGAAATACACCTTCACTATCCCGACATCGAATCAGGAGCTTGAGGACGGCCTCAACAACTTTGGAAACCAGAGACTTGGGACAAAATTTGGCTACAAGTGGGAGGATATTAACGGTGACGGGGACTGGGACGCAGGTGAGCCACCTTTGGCTGGGTGGACAATTTGGATTGAGGGGTGGGTCGTGGTTGCTCCTGGTCCCATCTTCGGTCAATTTGGTCCCATCGCTACCGTAACCGACGCAGATGGATTTTACTGGTTCGACGAGCTTCCTTGTGGTGGTTATGAAGTATGGGAGGACATCCAACCAGGCTGGGTCGTGACTTCCCCACCGGGAGGAATGCATTTCTTCACCATAACAAGTGGTAGCGTTGACGGTCCCAACGACTTTGGAAATAAACCCAACAAAAAATCCGGTCACAAATGGGAAGATACAGATGGAGATGGAGTCTGGGATTGGGACGAGCTACCTCTGGAAGGCTGGGAAATCATCCTAGAAGATTGGCTGGGATTTGAGATAGATCGGACCACAACTGATGCGAGCGGATACTACGAGTTTAAGGGAATACCCCCTGGCGACTATCAGGTCGAGGAAGTGCTCAAGCCGGGTTGGATACAGACTTTCCCTGGCGGTCTCGGTTTTCATGCATTTACAATTGATGATGGTCAAGAACTTACCGACAACGACTTTGGAAATAAACGCATTCCTCTTGGTTATGCGTTCGGATTCAAATGGGAAGACAAGGATGGAGATGGAGTTTGGGATCCGGACGAGCCCCCGCTAAAAGACTGGGAGATAGTGCTACGTGATTCCAGAGAGCATGAGATAGCAAGAACCACCACAGACGAGATTGGTTTCTATGAGTTTGCGGGCTTAGCACCCGACGACTACATGGTGATGGAAACTCAACAGTCTGGTTGGGTGCAAACTTTTCCGCCGAGTAAGCTTCACGAGTTCACCATAGAAGAGGACAGTCTAGAAGGACCAAATAACTTTGGCAATGCTAGACCCGGGCACACAGAAGGTTGGAAATGGGAAGATAGAAACGGAAATGGGGTCTGGGATAGCGGTGAACCGCCCCTGGCTGGCTGGGAAATACTTCTCAAAGACAAAGACGGAAATGTGATAGCCCGCCAGACAACAAATGCTAACGGAAACTACCAGTTCAAAAATCTTCCACCAGGGGAGTATGTTATTGAGGAAGTCAGCAAAGCTGGGTGGGAACAGACTTTTCCGAGCGCTCCTGGAAGTCACTCAATCAAAATATTCTCCGGGGCATGGATCTACCCGTATAATTTTGGCAACAAAACGGATCTCAGAGGAACAATTATAGGCGGTGAAGGACATTATGATCAAGAAGAAAAAAGCATAACCGTTCCCATCCCAGGTCACGGCTTTTTCTTCATGACGTTAAGGAATAATGCCTCGGCGCCTCTCGCCTATCATTACCGCGTTGAATGGATAGATCAACCCGAAGACGTCACGTATTGGGCATGGCCGGAACCCTATCCACAATTGCTACCCGGACAGGAAACGCAAGAATTCTTGCCCCTGTTTTATGTCGGGCCAGGAGCAAGACCGGGCAAATACCAGTTTAGAATCATCATGGCCGATCAAGCCGGAAAAGAGTACGAAGTCGATCCATTTCTAATCCTGACTTCACCTTATCCAACAACCGGACATAATACCAACTTGCTTGCATTATCCGCGATTTTTGCGATGATTGCCGGCGCATATTTCATTCTGAAACACAAGGGGAAATTTCCAGAGCGGTCCCAACAGCATAACACACGAAGGAACTATCGTGGTTAAGACTATGTAGTACCTCCCCTACTGCAAATCTCAACTGCTCACAACCTGGTTAGTGAGTGTGCCGATTCCTTGTATTCTGACTTCTGTTGTATCTCCCGGTTGGACGGGGCCGACTCCCGGCGGCGTACCCGTCATTATCACATCGCCTGGAAGCAGTGTCATTATCTGTGAAACGAAACTTACCAGCTCGAACACATTGAAAATCATATTCGACGTTGACGAAGATTGCACAACATTGCCATTGAGGAGCATTTCGACCTGGACATCTAGCGGGTCGAGGTCGGTCTCGATCCAGGGGCCGAGGGGACTGAAGGTATCGAAGCTTTTTGATCTGGTCCATTGGCCGTCTTTTCGTTGTAGATCGCGCGCTGTTACATCATTTCCGCAGGTATAACCTAGAATATGAGAGGCGGCTTCTTCCACTGAGACGTCCTTTGTTTTGTCTTTAATAACCACGACAAGCTCGGCTTCGTAATCCACCTGCTCGGACATTTTCGGATAAACAATGGCGTCGCCGGGCCCAATCACCGACGTGGGAGGCTTCATGAAGAGAATGGGATTTTGGGGGATGGCCATTTTGAGTTCTTTGGCATGATCGATGTAGTTCAGTCCAACCCCGATGACTTTTGACGGTTCAACAGGAGCAAGCAACATGACTTCGTCCAATGGGCAACCATCCGCCGTCGCGTCAAAGGGGCCAAAAGGACTGCCGGAGATTTCCCGGACCACATCACCTTCTAAAATGCCAAAACTTGTTTTGTCCGCAGAGGAGAATCGGAGTAATTTCATAGACCTTTGTCTTTTCGCCCCCCAACGTAAATCCCCCCTGCAGGCTGTCCGAAAACTTGTCATTCTGAGGCGGAGCCGAAGAATCTAAGAATTCACATATGCTTTGAACAGGAGATTCTTCACTTCGTTCAGAATGACAAATACACGCATTTTCAATTTTCGGACAGCCAGCTTGCCCCTTTTTCAAAGGGGGGAAGCCCTATTTCCTTGACTAGGACATCTTGACTTTTTCATTTTGCACTTTGCATTTTAAATTGATGATCTTAGCTAGGTCTTAACCGGTGTTTTTGCCCTGAACTCGGCGGCTTTTTTGTAGAGGTCGAGGTACTCCTTGGCCGAGTGCTCCCAGGAATGGTCCTCGAGCATTGCTTTTCGAACCAAAGATGTCCACTGATCCCTATTTTTGTATTGCTCAAAAGCTCGCACCATCGTAGCAAAAAGCATCCAATGATCGTACGGTTTGAACGCAAAACCATTGCCCTCGCCGGTGATAGGATCGTAGTCAAAAACCGTGTCGGCAAGGCCGCCTGTGCTGCGCACTACCGGAATACTTCCATATCTCAAGGCTATCATTTGGCCCAAACCGCATGGCTCAAAGCGAGAGGGCATTAGAAACATATCGCTTCCGGCATATATTCTCTTGGCCAGAGCGGCATTGAAAGTCAGATGAACGCAAGCTTTTTCGGGTTGATTGCTGGCTAGTCTTTGAAAAAGGTGGTGATAGTGCTGGTCTCCCGTACCCAATACAACAAGCTGAAAATCCAGAAGGGAGAGACCGGGCATCGCGTTGGCAATCAAGTCGAAGCCTTTCTGGTCATAGAGGCGAGAGATAATCCCGACAAGCGGTGTCTCCTTTGAGACAGGCAACCTGCACTCTTTTTGCAGAGCGAGTTTGTTCTCAATCTTTTTCTCAACCGAATTTGCATCGAAGTTCCGGGCTATTTCCTTATCCCTCTTCGGATCGTATTCATCAACGTCGATACCGTTCAAAATGCCAAAAAGCTTGTCGCTGTGCTCTCGGAGAAGCGAGTCCAGGTTCTCACCGTACTCGGGCGTTCTAATCTCATCGGCATACGTTTTGCTAACCGTGTTGGTCGCGTCCGCATAATAAATACCGCGCCCGAGGAAGTGAAACTGCTCTCCCAGCTCCTGGATGTGGGGATAGAGCCAGCCATACTGCTCAAGACCCGAGCAAGCCAGACACCTCCGTCCGTAGACGCCCTGATACGCTAGATTGTGTATGGTAAGAACCGTAGTAATCTGTGAGTAAAAAGGGTCTTTGCTGTAAATCGTCTTAAGATAATTGGGGATGAGCGCCGTATGCCAATCGTTACAGTGAATTACGTCAGGCTTCCAGTCAAGCTGCTTCAAACTCTCAAGGGCCCCGCGACAGAATAGAATGAACCTCTGGTCATCATCCAGATAGCCGTAGATTCCTTCTCTGTCAAAGTACTTTGAATTTGCCAAAAAGTACGCCGGAACATTCTCGTCTATGGAGGATCTATAGAGAGAGACCATTTCCTGATGATCATCCCAGGGAACAGAAAAGGGATTGAGGATTTTTGTCATGTTGAATCTGTTCTTATCAATGATTCCGTAACCGGGCATCATCACCCGCACATCGTGACCTAACTTTGCCAAAGCCTTCGGCAACGCTCCGGCGACATCAGCTAAACCTCCGGTCTTGGCAAACGGAAAAACCTCCGCCGCCACTATAAGGATTTTCAGATTTCGACCTTGAGTTTTCATAATTGCAACCTCTCCTCTCTTTCGCCACTATTTTGCCATGATATGGAGTTGCAAGACTTTGCGGGAAGCGGCTAGCGATCTAGAGCAAGGGACTGAAGCAGGTAGACTGAAGACTGAAGTCGGACCCTAGAAGACAATAATACTGAGCATTAACCTCTTCAGTCTTCAGTCATCAGTCTTCAGTCCATCTCTCCTCACTCGAACTTCTCAATCTCCAGAGAAATGAAACCCTGGTCCGGAATCTTCTCGATCTCCAAGCCGTCCTGAGTTACGACCAGAGCAAGGTTGACTTTGTCCCCGGGCGCGAGCCGCAGTTTTGACAACGGAGCTTTTACCTCAATTACCTGGTCAAAGGCACACTCTTTTATCTCCAGTTCCTCGGTCCATTTTCCTTTTTTCCCTACACTCGAGAGAGTCACCTTATGTCCGTTTTTATGACAAACAAATCGCAATTCATGAGCCAAAGCGAATCCGAGCTCGGAGATGAGTGGATTAGTCTCACCATACCGAGTATCCGAGGTCACATCATGCGCCCTTGGGCTGGATATGTAGATGCTGAACTCAAGATTCGCCAATTTGAGCAGTTCCAGATCAACGGACGGGTCAATCCCAAAGTAGAAATCCTTTGAACTGTAGCCGTAGAAGAGGCGCTGCAGGAAGCCCGTAGCCTTTGCCATCATTCCCTTTTGCGCGGTTGCATCGCAATATCCCGCGTTTATCCATTTCTCATCAGGACCTATCATACCGTCAATAACGGGAGCAACAGGCCCGGTGGGAATCGTAAAGGGAATTTCAAAGGTGGTTCCGAGTACAGGCGTAAACAAATAGGCCGGTGGTATCTTTTTCAAAAGCCGGTAAACCAATCTGAGATGGAGACGGAATTTCCGGTCCCACTGCTCATCCATCCCGGAATCGTGGTAATGACTGAACCACCAAAACCAATCACTGCCCTCGGCGATCATCATCTCCTTGTGGGCTGCGGAAAGACGTCCCTTCAATACCAGCGCCGTTCCTTTGCCTTCCATTTTTTCCAGGAACTCTCTCGTCAACGCCAAATAGTCCCAGGCCTTATTATGATAAGCACCGCCGATCCAGGTGCCGAAATTGCCGTGAATCCAGGAACCGGTAAAAAGCCAGGGAATATTCTCTTCCGGCGGATTGTGATCCAAAAAATCACACACCCGGACCAGATTAATCAACGGCTCCCGTTCCAAATGAGAGTAGAGCGCTTTTAGAAAATCATGGCCGTCGTTATCATAATATTCCCAGCAATTCTCACCATCCAGAGCAATCGTTACCAGGTGTTTTTCCCGCGCATCTCCCAGGCGGTGAGCAATCTCCCTCAAACGCCCTATGAAATCATTTGCGGCGTCTTCCGCCGGTCTGGAGTTGTATGCAAAACCAATCAGGTCGGAAAGGACCCGGTCCCTAAAGATGACGCTAATTGCGTTTTCCCCTCTTTTTAGAAGATACGGCTTATAAAGAAAACCGGGGTTTGTGACATTTCCATACTGATCGCGCTCAACATGCCCTGCCACTGAGTTGGCCAGGATTTCTTCATCGGCAATGGTCCAGGAAATCCCGGATTTGTAGAGTTGAGGCAAGAGGTCCTCTCCCACGGCCATTTCCGAGCACCACAAACCCAACGGGCGACGCCCAAAGTGTTTGCGATAAATCCTTATCCCCATTAGTAGCTGCTCCAGGGCATCCTGCGGATAGCTGAAGCTTCTGTGAGGCAGAGTAATTTCCGGAAGCGCTACGCCGGCTGAACTAACATCGCAAAGAAGAGGGAGAATCGGATGATAAAAAGGACTGAATATTACCTCAATTTTTCCGGCATCCTGCATTTCCCGGTATTTGGGCAGAATCTTGCTGATGACTTCAAACTGCTTCTCGACAACCGTCCGCTTGTCCTTCTCGGTGAAGTTCCTGCCCTTTTCAATAAGATGCGTAAGCTCCGTGTCTCTTTTAATAATATAGGGATCGAACCAGGACAAATTAAACCAGACTTGCAGGTCGCGGTATTCGTTCTCGTCAAAATCATCTACGGGACGGATATCCTCCGTGAACAAGCTCTCTTTCTTTCTCACCAACTCAAGATATCTGGCGTGATAGGCCACCCTCTTATGCCAACTTGGTTCGCAGAACCGCTCAAGAATAAAAACCTTTTCGGCCAAGGACAGACTCTCCGCCGGCTTTAAGGTTACCGCAAGATACTTGTCAACCACGTTTCTTTTGGCGTAATTCTCAATTTGCTGAATAAGGGAAGGCACCAAATTGAATGTCTGTCTTAGGGGGGAATAGTCGTCAAGAATGGCCGCCATATCGTAATAATCCTTTATGGCGTGGAGTCTCACCCAAGGCATGACAGCCACTTTCGAGACACTATCCTGGTAAAATGGCTGATGCATATGCCAAACAAAGGCAACATTTAAGGCTTTTTCTTTCACCTTTTATTTTACTCCTTACTGTACTTTGGCAAATCTTCGAAAACGCTACCAATATTGGGATAATTAGGGTAGTTGCTCCATTTATGGAGCTTCAAAATGCCTGACCTGCCCGCCGCAGCCGGTCTTTTGCCCGGTTGCTGTGTCCATGTTCAACTTGACTCATCGCAAACAGCAAGCACCATGTGATAAGCTATGGCAGCCGGGTGAATCAGGCAACTACAGAATTCTTGCCAAACTATGGTTGCTCCTCAATCTTCAAGGAGAGTTTTGTTTCAAAAATTCCTTCGCCGTCGAGCATAAGTCTCCAGGTGGGCAAGAACATCAGGCCCTGGCAGATTCTCTCAAAACCCTCGTCGGATAGGGAAACCGTCTCAATCGGAAAACTCTCAACTGAGGGCCCGCCGTCAAATTGAAAAGTAACCGTAAACCCGTTCACCCAATCCAACAATTCGACGGAGTCAGCCGCAGTTCTACTGAATCTTTTCTCTTCAACAAACATGGAAAAGTTGAATTCCGTCGAAAACAAGATTTCCAGCGCTTCTTGTGATAAATTTCTTATTTCATAATGTATTATAGCTCCTGAAGGCGCAAGTGAGACTCGCTTTTTGACTAAAAGCGGAACATTTTTTTCGCCTTTGATTTCGCGGGTACAACCAAGTTGAATCGTTGGTCCCGGCCCCGGTACCGGTTCATTTGAGTCAAGAATATCATAAGAGCTTAAGTGAAAATCGCCCATCTCCCGGCAAAGACCGTCCGCAAACCCCTTCAAGTCCTCATTGATGCCAAAGAAATGGTCAATTAGGCTCAATTTCTCATAGGAATCATAGATAAGATACTTCTCCAGGCCGGCTTCCTTCGCGGTTACCATCTCGTGGATGGTCTTGACATCTTTTTCTACAACAGCTTCTTTTATCTTCTGGTGATAAGCTTCTTCTCGCCGCGTCAAGACATTGAGCAAATTGTTGAATTTCGGCTTGTAATCAATCTCAAAAATTGCTCCCCCGCGAGCCGGTGAGAGGTAGAAATTAGTCAGGGAATTACTTAACAGGACTTCGTTCAGGCCATCCTTGTCAAAATCGGTAGTTTCCAGACTGTGGCGTAGTTCCTCCGGAAGATTTTCGTCAGCCAGGGCTTCGGCCTTTATCAGTTTCTCATAAATCGCCGTTCGCAAGTGCGGAAGATAGAGGCCGCCGAAGACTCCGTGCCAGTAAGCATCGTTGCATTGACCTTTCCAAAGTTCATCAAGCGCTTCCTTGTTCCCGCTTCGATGCACCTTATCAGCCACATGCCACATTTTCTTGTGCATTCTGTTTGACTCCGGGTACTTCACGAAGAAATTCCTGAAGAAGCCGCCCTTGAAGAAAGGCTGGTATCTCCCGTATGCGCCGGAGGCTTTCAGTTCGGCCAATATGTCTTCGTAAACCTCCGCACTTTTAGCTGGAAGGGACCATTCAAGCATCTCCGGATAAGAGGCGGTCGGCAGATAGATCCGGCCCGCCGGCTTGGTGCCGGTGAGACACTCTGAGAAGGTGCTGGTTCTCACCCAGTCGCTATTGGCCTCCAGAGAACGGAAAAACTTCCTGAGCCATCCTTGCTCATAAACAGCCTCGTGAGTCTTTGGCCAAGCTCCGAACTTCTCGCCATCATCATCAAGAGTAATCACCCGACTTCCACTCTTGAGCTTTTCGTCCAGGTAAGCCAGTGTCTTTTCAACCGGCTCAAAAGGGATCAGGTATCTCAGTTTCATGCTAGCGGGAAAAACTTTCAGAAGACGATTCTCGGCCTCGGTAATGAAATAACCCTTAAGCTGTTCCTCTTCAAAGCCGGCCGATAGAAAGTGAAAGTCATCGACGACAATGTATTCAATGCCTGCTTCATTTAGAAGAACCGGCAGATGAGGTTCCCATACCCTCTCGGCCAGCCAAAGGCCTTTCGGAGAACAAGAGAGTCTGCTTTCCAAAAACTCAGTCAGTTTTCTGATCTGACCGACGGCATCGCCTGCGGGGATAATGGGCAAAATCGGTTCATAGAATCCCCCCGTCCTGAGTTCGATTTGTCCGCGCTCGACAAGGTCTTTAAGGAGCTCTAAGAATTCGGGATGACTCTCTTCAAACCAAGCAAGAAGAATGCCGCAGTAGTGAATAGTCGCTTTCACGGTAGGATATTCAGCGAGAATTTCGACAAACGGCAAATAAGCCCTGCGATAGATTCTTTCGAAGATTTCAGGGGGATTTCCTACAGGTTGGTGGTTGTGGACCCCCAAACAAAAATTAATTTGTTTATCAGGCATTAATCATCCGCCTTAACTAACATGATAATCGAGAGCTTGGATGACATTTTTGTAGACCTGCTGCTGCTCCCAAATAATGCGGTCAGGGCCCAGGTGCCACCATTCCTTCGGAGTAAAGTAAGCTGATACCTCAGCTTCATCACCATATTTGCCATACCACTGAATAAGATGAAGATTATCCGACTGTAACAGCCAGAGAGCTATATCGAGTAACTCAGGCTTATTGGTCAGCCTGGCCTTGCTGAGAAGGTTATGCATTAGCTGGTAGATAGCCAACTGAGCCGAATTCCCCAAAAAGAATTCCATTCCCCCACTCCCTGCCCAGGTCGAGCCGAACTCAGGCAGCGGGAGATCGTAAGTCGTATTCTTGTATTTTTCAATCGCCTCCGAAATTGTCAGGCAATTGATATTTCGCCAGGAAAGCTCCTCCGGAAAACTGCCCATGAACCAGAAAATACCGGAGTCTTCACGGTGGTGTTCGCCAAAAGTCTCAAAGTCCCACCCGATAAAGACAAAGTCGCCTCCGGCTTCCTTCAGCCAGTGAGCATAGGAATTTGCCAATAACGGCCAGCCCGACCAGCCCGTATTCGAAAAACGATAGCCTACATCATCGCTTAGCTGGTAATGCCGGGTCAAAACCTTGAGCGACTTGTCGGCATGATTGTAAAGATGAGTGGGGTCCCGCCAGCCCATGACCCATGGCCGTCCGTCCATCAAAACACCGGTAAAACCGGCTTTGTTCAAGGCAAAGTAAACGTCGTTGGAGAGATACATCTCGGTCGTATCCGTCACATTGACTTTCTTGCCGAACGTCTTTTCCAAATAATTGCGAGCCCACTGCATTCTCTCAATAAACATCTCGATATCAAAAAGAAAGATGAAGCTGTGATACGGCTCCACGCAGACCAATTCCACGTTGGGATGACTAACAAGCTCTTTGAAACCCTGGAGCACATCTTGGCCCCACATCTCAGCCTGTCTTATGAATGAAAACGAAAACCCGATGGAGAGCTTGAATCCCTTCTCAAGCATCGACTTAAACATTGTAATAGCAGGCAAATAGCAGGTTCTCGAAACCTTCTCAAAATAGAAACGGTTTATTCTTTCATCAAAAATGCACTTCTCTAAGTCCTCAGCCGAAATTCCTTCCGGAATAGGTTGCGCCGGCAACTTCACGCGCCGAGGCTGATGAACTACTGTATATACAACAAGATCATTTGGCATGAAGTCTCCCCTATCTCGAAGCGATCTCAACGCTCTTGGCAACATCAATATTCTTGGCAAACGCCAGGTATTCTAGTTTGTTTACAAAGTTTTTGATAACCTCGTCCCAAACGAAATAGCGAGCGCTTGAGCGGGCTTCTTTTCTGATTCTCGCCACCTCTTCGGAATTGTTCTTAAGGAACAGTAGATGGCCGACAATCTCCTTTGGATCATCGGTCTCCAAAACCAGCGCGTTTTGAAACGGTATGACATAGTCTTCGCCGCTTGAACCCGTGATCGGCACTCCTCCTGCAGCCATGACCTCGAGGCCGACAAGACCGAAAGGCTCCTTGCCGCTGTTGGCCAAGACGGCATCCGAGGCGCAAAAGAACAACCGCAATAGTTCCTCGGAGACAAAAAATTTGAGATTAAGAACATCAGCCGGAAGAGCTTCTTTCATCGCCTTCAGGCAGCCTTCGATCGTTCTCTCTTGAGTTTCTATGTCCTTCACAACGAGCCCCAGTCGTTTCGCGTTGTGAATCACTTCTCCTTCGTAGGGCTCCTTGCCTCCCCTCACTATCAACAGTACCTTTTGGCCCATCTTCTTTAGAAGCGCCGCAGACTCTACAGCCATGTTCCAGCGCTTGTCCGGGTCCCATCGACCGACCTTGAACAAGACAAAGTCCCCGTTGAAATCCTTTTTGAATTTAGCCAGCGATGAGCTCGGAACCTTCTCAAAAAACCTCTCGGGTATGCCGTTGGGGATGACCATCGGGTTTACACCCATCCCCCACATGTAATGCTTCATGTACTTGCTAACGGTTGTGATTGTCGAAACATAGTTAAGCCGCGACCAATCAACACGATGGAACGACATTGTGTGGTTGGCATTCCAAAAGATGAGGACCTTATCTCTCAACCCGTGATAATGAAGGAGATCACTAATATTCATGATAGTTGAAGCCGTGTGCCACTCTTCGCCCATTATAACAACGAGTCTGCCTTCGCTTGCCGCGGGCCGAACTATACTGTCCATAACAAACCATGGAACAGTCTCGTTAAAATCGTAGAGCTTCTCGTTTTCCCCTTGGTAAACACCCACAGGATAATATTTACTAATCCACTGACACCAACGATTAAGAACCAGCTTACCGTCAAACAAAGTCTCTTGGGCACGCAAATTAGGATCACCAACAAAAATGACGTTGGTCTTGAAACCTTGCTCGGCTAGGGCTTGAGCAAGTTCCGCCACGCGCACACCAAGACCTCCTGCCTGTGAATACTGTTGGTCTGGTCCTTCGAAAGAGAGAATAACGTATTCCGTATTCTCAGGCGTGATCTTAAATAAAGCAGGCGAAGGCAACTTGTTCACTCCAATCTGAGAAAATTGATTTTGAATTGTAACGAAAACCTCTAGTTGCAGTCCTCTCTGAAACAGCAATCATGCTGCCCGCAAAAATCCGCTTTTCCGGTGTTATAACACTGCTCATTACCTTCAGCACCCTGAATCGCGCGAATCAAGTCGTCTTTCTTCATCTTGGATGCTCTTGATACGCCCAAAGGCCTTGCTTTTTCCTTGAGTGTTTGAATATTCATTCTTTCTTGCTCCTTTCGTCTTAAAAAGTTTCGGGTTTATTCTATATTAAAATGGTACGTTCGACACTTCCTTTTTTCGAAATCCGTCAAAAAAAATTTTCGACAGGGACTTTGCATCGATGAGAGCGAAGGTCCTCTTCAAAAGTGATTGCCGAATGAATCCGGCCCTCAAAGCAAGGATTAGTTCAAAGAACAGAGATATTGCACACTGCGTGGTACAACTGCATGCCCCTCTTTAATAGCAACCCCTTTTTTGTGATTCGCTACATACTCCATAAATCCTATCTATTTTTTTGATGAAATTGGAAATTTTCGGCAATTTTGAAAGTCGCAAAAAAGATGTTGACATAAGCGCTGATGTGTAAGAGAATAATTAGCCATATGGGCGTTTAGGTGGAGGCCGCCATTTTTTGCAGCCGCGCTAAGGATTTGAGAGTTTGGAAGACAGGACAAGTCGAGCTTAAGGGGACCAAAATGAAGAACATTGCGGACGGTTGGAAGCGAAGCAAGTTTTCGGGACTTTTTGGGCGATCAGGATTGAGAGCCGGCAAGACTTCACGTTTGATTCTATTGACCCTCTCGTTGCTAATTCTATTGTTCTGGTTCAACTTTCTTTGGATTCAGAGAATTCCTTGTTCTTATGGCGAGCCCGCCCCATTCAGCGAAGTTGAGGAAAGACGACAGATCGTGCTCTATCCGGAAAAAGACTCCTTCATACAACATGATTATCCTTATTATGATCCGACTCATCATCCCTCCTGTTATAACTACGGAGGTAGTCCCAACCTTATTACAGCGTCCGGTTCTCAGTCCAACCATCCGCGAATCCTTGTACAATTTGATTTGTCCTCAATACCGGCTGAAGCCGTCATAGCGTCGGCACAGCTAAAGCTGTATTGCCGTTCCGCCGTCATCTGGAAAGACATAGCTTGCTATCCTCTTACCCATGCTTGGGTGGAGGGAACCATGACTCAAACATCCGACCCACCGCAGCAGACGGCCAATGGCGTTACGTGGAAGACGTTCGACGGGACAAGCAATTGGACGATTCCGGGCGGCGATTATGCCTCCTATCAACTCTTGGACAAGGTCTGGATAGCAAGCGACTCAGACACGGGCTGGAAAAGTTGGAATGTGACTTCGACTGTTCAAGGCTGGGCAAGTGGAATTCTACCCAATAACGGTTTTATTCTAGCGACCCTGGCAGCCGGCAACTACTATGCCAGCCGCTTCTGCAGTAAAGAGCACTCAGACTCCAGCTTGTGGCCCAGATTGGAAATCAACTATGAAATGCCCGAGCCTCCGGAGGAGCCCCTGATAAGAGATGTGGCTGTAAGTCCGGAAGCATTTGACCCTTACGACCAAGCCGGGCAAGTCGAGATTTCATACGAATTAAGAGAGGACTCTCTGGCAAAGATAGAAATATTCGATGCGGACGGCGAAAAAGTCAAGGCACTCTTCGAAGATTTAGAAGAAGGAAAAGAGGTAGAGATTGAGAAAGAACAAGAAGCCGGACACCATACCGAGTCATGGTGCGGAGTCATAGATTTTGAGGAAACAGCGATTCTTGATGGAGACAAGGGAGTTCTGCTGGCTCCGGATGGCGATTACGTAGTGAGAGTAACGGCAAGGAGCAAGGCAATCGGCGAGGTTGAAAACGCCGAAGTCAGTGTGGAACTGGACTCGGAATAGCGTAGGGTGCGTGTAGCGTCAGGGCCTGAGTAGCGTTGGGGTTTATCCCCAACGGACATGAGTGGCCGGTCGAAATTGGAGGAAACGTGGTGAAACGTACAGGATTTTCGTTGTTAGCAATTGTCGCTTTGCTGTCTTCGCTTTTTCCGATCTCGGGCTGCAATTTGACTCCCAATAGGCGTGTTTATCTGAACTATGGCTTTCACGTTGACCCACTTGAGAGTGAGGAGGTTCGCAATCTCGTCATCTATCTTCCTTTTCCACACTATCAGGGGAAGCCATTTGGGAAAGGTCTTCGCGATTTGTTGCGAAATGACCGCCTTTATCACAAAAGCGAGGAGCCGGCAACATACTCAATCGTTCGAACGAAGGAGGGGTCGATGTTGAGAGTCTTCGTGCCACGAATGAAACGGGGTGTTGGTGCGGGGTTCGAAGTTGGAGTATCCAAAGAAATGCCGGCAAGTGAATACTATCTTTGGCAAAACTCCGGAAATCATCTCCATCCATTTCTTTACAAACCACGTTTTGAAACACGAATGAAAGGCAAGCAAGGATACGCTCACACCATGATTTATTGTGAAGGGAAGGGCGGAAACGGAGTCAGGTTGGAAATGCGATATGACATTTCTGATAGAGCTCCTTCTCCCTTTCCTTTTATCTTCGGCCAGGCTTGGGGAGGAGATTTTCTGGCGTTTTTTGGCATTGAGCAGCCACCGGACCCGATTCCCGGTTCTGCCGGTGTACCAATTGAAATAAGGGAGTTTGGCTGGAAAAAGATTCCAGTCGCCGAATGCGAATAGGGGAGAAAATGAGGAAAAAGGTCGCTTACTTAGTTGTCGTGCTTTTGCTAGCCGGTTCTACTTCGCAAAATGCTTTTGCCTGGAACGCTTTGTCACACTACTATATCAACTCTAAGAATGTGCGTTTTTACTCTGATGAAGATGTTTTCTGCGTCAATGGGACTGGACCCGATATGTTTATCTCAGTTCCTCTGCTAAACCCGGTTCCGGGCTATGGTGAAGAAGATGTTACATGGGCTGATATTGCCCACTGCCCTAACCCAAAAGAGCTACCAAATGGAGCAAAGCCATTTGAGGAAAAACCAAATGTTAGCTACCTCATGTACGTTATTGGCAACGGTGGTTCCTTCCCACTCACAGAAGCATATAGCTTGGGGTGGGGAGGCCATATCTCGGCGGATTGGGTGGCTCACAATGAAAAGCTCTTCAAAATTGTCGATCGACCGCCCGGGCTAATTCTTCATGCAACTGGCGAAGCACTCTGTGACTACTATGTGTTTCTTACCAAAGGCCCTATTCCTTTGAGCTTCAAATTCAATCCTGATCTTGTCTACAAAACACTGGTCAATTATCAGATGATCAATGTCCATGAGCAACCGGCAAATAGAGAGTTAGATGATAGTGAACTAAAAGGCAGAGCTCTCGACCAAGCTCTCCCTAAATCCACCATCCAATCTTGTTGCAAGAGGTGGACAGGAATTGTTGCTGCTATGCAAGTTGCCTACGCTATAAAGGCCGTAAAAGACAATGCTGAGGTTGCAGGGTTTTTGACCGATATGGAGGCCAGAGGCATAGAAGAAAACATCGCCCTTTCAGAGAATTCTGTCCGAGACTGGCTGGCTACAAAAACAGCTCGCGGAAACATTCCGGACTATTCGGCCCAGGTAACACCCTTCTATCCTTTTTCCATTGCAGCAAATCTCCAGGAATCAGGAAGCACATATCCCGGTTCTCTCGCCTTGGCGCCAGCTTGGCTGAGGAATCCTTTTTCGATCTTCACTCCTCAACCGGCCTGGGCTATGGAAAGCCCTGAAAACCCGGTCCAAACCGCAGAGGAGGCCGAGCAGAATCTTGATCCGGATAAGATAACTTATGATTTCTGGAACAAAGTAGCGGAACAAGCAGAATTATCAGCAGTTATCCAATACGAAGAGAACGTAACTCAACAGGAAGGGGAAGAGCTCTACTCTGTCACTCCGACAATCCAAAACCAAACTGAATTTGAGAATATTCTAAACGAGGTCATCCAGGAGCAAATCCAAAATCCTGCTTCGGATGCCGCCAAGAAATATGCCTTTTTCTGCAAAAACTTGCTTGCAGACGGCATATCCGAGCCTGACGCTCTGACTGACACCACCGCTCCGGTAGTCACAAACATGGGACCCGCAGAGAACTCGATAACCCCCTACCACAAACCGACGATAAGTTTCAAGGCAACTGATAACACACCAGGCATTGGAATCGACAATGAATCCATCCGGATGAGCATAGACGGTCAGCCGACCGCTCCTGAGAAACCACTATACATGCCTGAGCTTGACCTGTTCTTGTATCAGCCACCTGATTACCTTCCCTCCGGTGAACACACCATTTCTATGAGAATATCCGACAAGGCCGGAAATGAAACCAGCAAAACCTGGAAATTTGCCATCAACACAGTCTTCGCCCACACGCTCTTCTCAGATGATGAAATGACAATTGACGGCTACCCTGAAGTCATCGGAGATATCTATTCAAATGAGCAGATCAGTATGTGCGGCTCGCCAATGGTCAATGGCAACATCTACACCGCTTCCAAAATCGCAAGAAACGGCAATCCGATAATTAATGGCTCTATCTATGAAGACCTTCCGCCCATTGCTTTTCCCCAACTGGATTTTGACTACTACAAGTATCTGGCCCAAACACAGGGCATCTATGTAGAAGGTAATAAGAAATTCACGGCAATCGATCAACCGCGAGGGCTGATTTTCGTAGACGGTGATGTCATCCTGCAGGGAGGCTCAAATCCCAATAATCAACCTACAACCATCATAAGCAATGGAAAGATTGAGCTCTTAGGGGATTGGAATATTTCAGCAAAAGAGGATGACTTAGTCTTGGTGGCCAAAGAAGGCATAGATATTTCAGGAAGCAACGATCTAACCGGAGCCATTTATTCTGAAGAAGGAACTATAAACATAAAGGGTGAAAATGCTTGCCGAGGTCCTTTGACGGCAAAAGACGGTATCTCGATCTCCGGAAGCTCAGTTGTAAGAAGCTTACAATGACAAATGAAAAGAAACCTCGAGAACGCTGAACGTCGAACGAAAAGGCACGAAGGTTCGGCTCCGACGCTCTCTTTATTGCGTTCGACGTTCGACCTCCGGCCTTCGACGGGACTATCTAGCTTGCGATCGATATATCAATCCATACTCAAGACCGTCGACAAGGGCTTCCCAGCTTGCGTCAATTATGTTCGTAGAAACTCCGACAGTGCCCCATGAAGTATGTTCATCCGAACTTTCAATGAGCACCCTGACGTTGGCGGCAGTGCCCTTCTTCTCGCTTAACACTCTTACCTTGTAGTCCGTGAGTTTTATGCCTGCGATCTCGGGATAGGCCGTTTGAAGAGCTTTCCTTAAGGCGCTGTCTAGTGCGTTGACGGGACCATTGCCTTCCGCCACCTCAATAAAGCGGTGTCCCTTGACACGCAATTTGACAATCGCTTCCGTGTCGAGATTGCCTGATCGCCATCGATCCAAAGTGACTTTGTAGCTTTCTAAATCAAACAACGGCCGGTAGGCTCCGATGTTCTTCATTACAAAAAGAGCAAAAGAACCGTCCGCCGCCTCATAATGATAGCCTTCATGCTCATGTTTCTTTAGTTTTTTCAGAATGTCCAGGACTTTGCCCTCGTTCTGAGAAAGATCAATCCCCGCGATTTCTTTGGCTTTTTGAACGATCGTCCTCGCGCCTGAAAGCTCGGAAACCAGAATGCGCTGAGCGTTACCGACAACCTCAGGATCAATATGCTCATAGGCTCCCTTTTGCCGCATGACCGCGCTTACATGGACACCTCCCTTGTGAGCAAAAGCACTCTCGCCCACATAGGGCTGATGCGAATCCGGGGCCACATTTGCGATCTCACTTATGCCGTGAGCAATTTCAGTAAGAGACTCCAGCTTTTCTTTGCTGATACATTCCATCCCCAGCTTCAAAATCAAATTTGGAATAATTGAGACAAGATTTGCGTTTCCGCACCTTTCCCCGTAGCCGTTTATTGTTCCTTGAACTTGGGTTACCCCTTCTTC
>Ga0214473_10003784_pt1 | contig 18256 bp, 15 predicted proteins | sample RVTome_7_FD_203509 | JGI IMG/M metagenome (GOLD analysis project Ga0214473, IMG submission 203509) | Soil microbial communities from uranium-contaminated site in the Upper Colorado River Basin, Wyoming, United States - RVT98D197 | ecosystem: Environmental > Terrestrial > Soil > Contaminated >... | reverse complement strand
CTCCATCGGGGTCGTTGACTTGTCCTCCGGTGAAGAACGGGTCGTCCTGCGCAACGCGGCGGGCGGCCGCTGGGTGGCCCCGGGCTACCTGGTATTCCGCCGGCCGAGGACCGATGAAATCGCGGCCATGCGGTTCGACGCTGAGGCGGGGGAGGTTCGCGGCGAGCCGGCGACCGTCGCGCGCGGCCGGTACTGGGACGTCTCGCCCAGTGGCACGCTCATGTTCGCCCCCGGCGGCGTTCCGCCTGATGACGCCGGCCGCGTCGTCATCGCCGACCAAGCCGGCCGTCGGGACCCGCGCGACCTCGGCACAGGGCAGGGACCACGGTTTTCCCCGGACGGGCGGACACTCACCGTGTGGAGGTTCAGCAGTTCCGGCGAGGACATCTGGACCGTGGACATCGCGCGCGGTGTCGCGCGGCGCGAGACATTCGACGAGGGAGACGAGTTCTGGCCCATCTGGTCGCCCGACGGTACCACGATCCTCTTCACATTCGGTCGACGCGGCGATTCGGTCGTTACGGGCAACATCTACCGCAGGCGGCCCGGCGGCGGCCTGGTGGAACGCCTCACCACGGAGGAGCGCGCGTGGCACCAGCCGCAGACCTGGGCCCGCGGTGGCAGAGAGCTGCTCTTCACCCGGGCACAGGATCCGCGGACGGGGATGGACATCTACGCCGTCGAGCTGCCCGGCGGCACACCGCGCCCGATCCTCGCCGGGCCGGCGAACGAGATGCATCCCGACGTGACGCGCGACGGGCGCTTCCTCGCCTACACCAGCGATGCCTCCGGCGCGCGGCAGGTCTTCGTGCGACGCTATCCCGACGGCGCCGACGTCCAGGTCTCTCGCGACGGCGGGGAGGACCCGATCTGGTCGGCCGACGGCCGACAGCTCTACTTCCGCTCGGTCTCCGGCCGCGACGTGTCCAGTGTGCCGGTGTCCGGCACCGAGCATCCGTCAGTTGGAACGCCCGTGCTGCTGTTCAGCGGGCCGTTTTGGGGCGGCGCTACCTACGGCCGCATGTGGGACGTCGCGCCCGATGGGCGGCACTTCGTGTTTATCAGAGGGCCGGAGCGCTCGACCCGAGACGGTTCGGGCGTCCTGGTCGGCAGCGAGCTGCGCGTGGTGCTCGGCTGGGCCGCGGAGCTGGAGCGCACGATGCGGGGGACGCAGTGACCGGAGGCACTGAGCGGCTGACCGGCGGCCATCATTCTGCGGTGGAGGCGGCATGCAGTAACGGATTCGCGCTCCGACGATCAGAACGACGCGTGATCGCTTGTTGCATCCCCAAGGGCGGCCATAGATTGGGGCGGTGATGGCCAGGGTTGCTGATCCCCACCGATAAGACCGAAGCCTGAGGCTTCCATGACCATTCGAAGCAGCATCGTCACCGCCGCCTGCGCGCTGCTGGCGGCGTCCGTTCCTTCGCCGCTGCCGGCCCAGGCGACCGCGGTGGACCCCGACACCGTGCGCGCCGGCCGTTTCGACCTGGGCAGGATGTGGACCTTCGAGCACGCGCCGGCGCAGTATTTCTCGCAGACCTACGGCTTCGCCGCCGACTCGTCGTGGTTCGCGCGAGCCCGGATGGCGGCGCTCCGCATCCCCGGCTGCTCGGCCTCGTTCGTCTCGCCCAACGGGCTGATCATCACCAACCACCACTGCGCGCGCGGCGGCGTCACGGCGGTGAGCCGGCCGGGCGAGACGCTGCTCGACAGCGGGTTCGTGGCGCGCTCGCTGAACGAAGAGCGGCGCATCCCCGGCATGTGGGCGGATCAGTTGCTGGCCGCCGAGGACGTGTCTGAGGAGGTGTTCGCGGCGCAGGATCGCGCGCTCACGGACGCCGAGCGCGAGCAGGCCCGACGTTCTGCGAGCGCGGCGGTGCAGACCCGCCTGCGCCAGCGGTACGCGGCGCCGGGCGACTCGATCTGGGTGCAGGTGGCGCCGCTCTACGGCGGCGGCCGGTACTCGGCGTACGTGTTCCGCCGCTTCACCGACCTCCGGCTGGTCGTCGCGCCGGAGGTGCTGGTCGCCTTCTTCGGCGGCGACCCCGACAACTTCACCTACCCGCGCTACGACCTCGACTTCACCATCCTCAGGGTGTTCGGGGCGGACGGGCAGCCCGTCCGGAGTCCGGACTACTTCCGCTGGGGCGCCACGGGCGTCCCTGAGGGCGACGTGGTGTTCGTGATCGGGAACCCGGGCGCCACCAGCCGCCTGACGACGATGGCGCAGCTCGACGTCCACCGCGAGCTGTTCTCGCCGACCCAGTCGCGCTTCCTGACCAGCCGCCTCCGCGCGATGGAGGCGTACCGCCAGGCCGGTCCGGCGGAAGCCGAGGCCGCCAACATCAGGAACCGCATGTTCGGCCTGGCCAACTCGCTCAAGGTGGTGAACGGCCAGCTCGCGGCGCTGTACGACCCCGTGATCGCGGCGCGCCGGCGCGACGCCGAGCGGCAGCTGCTGGATTCGATCCGCGCGCGCCGCGATCTCCAGGGGCGCTACGGCCGCCTGATCGAGCGCCTGGCCGACGTGCAGCGTCAGAGGCTCCAGCTGCGCACCCCGTACGCCGCGTTCTCCCAGCTGCTCTCGGGGGCGGCCGGCTCCGCCGTGCTGCGGCGGGCGTGGTACCACTCGCGCCTGGCCGGGGCGTCGAGCGAATCCACCGCGTTCTACCAGGGCGCGCTGCGCGCCGTGAGCGACAACCCACCGGCCCTCGAGCAGCGGCTGCTCGCCCTCCAGCTGGCGGACGTGGGCGCGGCCTACGGGGTGGGGGACCGTCTCACCCGCGCCGTGCTCGCGGGGCGCTCGCCGGAGGACGTCGCGGCCGAAGTGGTGGGGGCCACACCGCTGACCCGCGCGGCCGGCGCAGGGAACCCGCCGCCGCCGGACGATCCCGCGATGCGGCTGGTGGCCGCGCTCGCGCCGACCATGCAGGCGTTCCAGCGCGACTGGGAACGGCTGAGCGCCGCGGAGCGCGAGCTGGTCGCCGAGCTGGGCCGCGCCCGCTTCGCCGTGTACGGGAGCGCGATCCCGCCCGACGGCAGCAGCTCGCCGCGCATCGCCGATGGGGTGGTGCGGGGCTACGAGTACAACGGCACCCTGGCGCCGCCGTTCACCACCTTCCACGGGCTGTACGACCGGTTCTTCTCGCACGGCACCGGCTCCGACTGGGACCTGCCGTACCGGTGGCGGCGCCCGCCCGCGGGACTGGATCTGGGCACGCCGCTCAACTTCGTCTCGACGGCGGACACCTACGGCGGCAACTCGGGCTCACCGGCGGTGACGAAAGACCTCACCCTGGTCGGCCTAAACTTCGACCGCAACGTCGAAGGCCTGGTGCGCGGCTACATCTTCCTCCCCGAGCGGGGACGCAACGTCATGGTGGACGTGCGCGCCGTGCAGGCGGCGCTGGACCACGTCTACGACGCGGACCGGATCGTCAAGGAGTTGCTCACCGGCCGGCTGTTCCGGACCGAGCAGGAGGCGGACGCGCCGCCGGGGGCTTGAGGCGGCGGCCGAGGCGCGCTCGGACAGGTGGCCCCGGGGTGGGAATCAAAACGACAAGGCCGGGCTCATCGCCCGGCCTCATCGTGGGTGGTGGAACCACCGCTGGCAACCCGACACGTGAGCCGAGCATAGGCTCGGCGGCTCCGCCGAGTCAAGAGGCTGTGGCTGGCGTGCCCGGGGCGGGGATCGAACCCGCATGGCCTCCGGCCGGCAACTTGTCAGGTTGCTGTGTCTGCCAGTTCCACCACCCAGCCCGCGTCTGGCGCGGGGGTTGACGTATCAACGTGTGTTGATATATTGTCGCTCATGGCTACGGCGGCCAAACTCAACCTGCCCCGCGCGGCGCGGCTGTTCCACGCCCTGTCGGACCCCACGCGCCTTCGGCTGCTGCTGCTGCTCCGGCGCGGCGAGCGCTGCGTGTGCGAGCTGATGGACGGCGCCGACGCGGCCCAGTCGCGGGTCTCCTTTCACCTCCGGGTCCTCAAGGAGGCGGGACTCATCGTGGATCGGCGCGAGGGCCGCTGGGTGCACTACCACGTGCATCCCGACGTGCTCGGGGAGCTGGGGGATGTCCTGGACGACATCGCGCCCACCGGTCAGGCCGTGGCGCAGTGCAGCTGCTCACGTGCGTCTCTCTCTTTGTGAGTGATATATCAACAGAGTTTGATGAATCGGGAGGGTATCATGGCGGGCGATGCGGGCGATGCGGGCGATGCGGGCGATGCGGGCGACGTGAAAGCCGTGGTGAAACAGAAGTACGGCGAGGCCGCGCTGCGGGTGGTGGGCGGCTGCTCTCCCTCGTGCTGCGGCGGCGAAGCGGACCCGGTGACCCGCGACCTGTACAGCGACGCCGAAGCCGCCACGCTCCCTTCCGACGCGGTGCTGGCTTCGCTGGGGTGCGGGAACCCCACCGCGCTGGCCGAGCTGAAGTCGGGGGAAACGGTGCTCGACCTCGGCTCCGGCGGCGGGATCGACGTGTTGCTCTCGGCCCGGCGCGTCGGGCCGACCGGCAAGGCGTATGGCCTCGACATGACCGACGAGATGCTCGAGCTGGCGCGCGAGAACCAGCGCAAAGCGGGCGTCCCCAACGTCGAATTCCTCAAGGGTGAGATCGAGCACGTCCCGCTGCCCGACGCCTCGGTGGACGTGATCATCTCCAACTGCGTCATCAACCTCTCGGCCGACAAGGGGCAGGTGCTGCGCGAGGCGTTCCGCGTCCTGAAGCCCGGGGGCCGGTTCGCGGTCTCGGACATCGTCATCCGGGGCGAGATGCCGGAGGCAGTGAAGAAGAACATGGAGCTGTGGGTCGGCTGCGTGGCCGGCGCGCTGGAGGACCAGGAGTACCGGCGGCTGCTGGCCGCGGCGGGCTTCGGCGCCATCGAGATCGAGCCGACGCGCACGTTCGGCGTCGAGGATGCCCGGGCGGTCCTCGAGGGCGCCGGGCTCGACGTCGAGCGGACCGCGCGCGAGGTCGAGGGGCGCATCATGAGCGCGTTCGTGCGCGCCACGAAACCTGACGAGGGGAGGTGAGACGCATGTGTGAGGACGGCTGCTGCGGGCGCTGCTGACATGACGCGCCCACCGCTGCGGGTGTTGTTCCTGTGCACGGGCAACAGCGCCCGCAGCCAGATCGCTCAGACGCTGCTCAACCACAAGGGTGCCGGCCGGGTCGTGGCCGATAGCGCCGGGTCCCACCCGGCGCTGCGGGTGAACCCGTTCGCGATCCGGGCGCTGGCCGAGGCGGGCATCGCGTGGACCGGCCACCCGCCCCAGAGCGTGGACGCGGTCGCGCAGGAGCGCTGGGACATCGTGATCACGGTGTGTGACCGCGCCAAGGAGGCCTGCCCGGTGTTTCCGGGCCGTCCGGCGCAAGCCCACTGGGGCATGCCGGATCCAGCTGAGGTCGAGGGCGGCGACGAGGACAAGGCCCGGGCGTTTCGGGAGACGCTGCGGGTCTTGGCCGCGCGGCTGGACCTGATGCTGGCGCTGCCCGCCGAGAAGCTGGAACGGCTCGCGCTCGCCTCACGGCTCCAGCGCATCGCGGAGGACGCGGAGTGACGCGGCCGGGAAGCAAACGCCTGAACTTCTTCGAGCGCTACCTCACGGTTTGGGTCGCCGCCTGCATGGTCGTGGGCGTGCTGCTTGGCAAGGCGCTGCCGGGCGTCACGAACGCTGTGCGCCGGCTCGAGTTCGGCGAGGGGAGCCAGATCAACGTCGCGATCGCCGTGCTGATCTGGCTCATGATCTACCCGATGATGCTGAAGATCGACTTCGGCAGCCTGCTCGAGGTCCGTCGCCGGCCCGGCGGCATCCTGGTGACGCTGTTCGTCAACTGGGTCGTCAAGCCGTTCTCGATGGCCTTCCTCGGCTGGCTGTTCTTCAAACACCTCTTCCTGCCGTGGATCGGCCCCGACCTGGCGAACCAGTACGTCGCGGGAACGATCATCCTGGCGGCCGCCCCGTGCACCGCGATGGTGTTCGTGTGGTCATACCTCACCGACGGCGACCCCGCCTACACCCTCGTCCAGGTGTCCCTGAACGATCTCATCATGCTGGTGCTGTTCGCCCCCATCGTCAGCTTGCTCGTGGCGGGCGCGAGCAATCTGCACGTGCCGTTCAGGGTGCTGCTCTACAGCGTAGTCGCGTTCATCGTGATTCCTCTGGCGCTCGGCAGCATGAGCCGCACGGCCCTGATCCGGTGGAAGGGCAGGGCGTGGTTCGAGGAGCGGTACCTGCCGCGGTTCCATCCGGTGACCACGATGGCCCTGCTGGCGACGCTCGTCCTCATCTTCGCGTTCCAGGCGGACAACCTCACCGCGCGCTTCGTGCACGTGCTGCTCATCGCCGTGCCCATCCTCGTCCAGGTCTACTTCAACTCCGCGCTGGCGTACGGGCTGATGCGGGTAGTGCGCGTTCCGCACAACGTCGCGGCGCCGGGAGCGCTGATCGGCGCGAGCAACTTCTTCGAGCTGGCGGTGGCGGTCGCGATCACCCTGTTCGGTCCCGAATCGGGGGCCGCGCTCGCCACGGTCGTCGGCGTGCTGGTCGAGGTTCCGGTGATGCTCTCGGTCTGCGCCGCCTGCAACCGCACCCGGCACTGGTTCCCGGCGGCCCAGGCCGTCTCCGTCCCGCTGGCCGTTCTGTCCCCCCAGCGCACCGCATGACCACGAGATGGAAATCGGAGTGGAAGCCGCTGGCGCTGATCGGCGCGGCGTTCGCGGCGGCGCTGGTGCTGCCGGTGGGACACCCCCGGTTCGACGGTGGCGTGACCGAGGCGCTCGAGCTGGTGCGCTGGTATGCGCGCGAGCACGTCATCCTCTGCCTTCTCCCCGCCTTCCTGATCGCCGGCGCGATCGGCGTGTTCGTGAGCCAGGCGTCGGTGATGCGCTACCTCGGCCCCCAGGCGCCCAAGACCCTGGCCTACGGCGTGGCCTCGATTTCGGGGACCATCCTGGCCGTCTGCTCGTGCACGGTGCTCCCGCTGTTCGCCGGGATCTACCGCATGGGCGCCGGGCTCGGCCCCGCGTCGGCCTTCCTCTACTCGGGACCGGCCATCAACGTGCTGGCCATCATCCTGACCGCGCGGATCCTGGGCGTTCAGCTCGGCGTGGCGCGCGCCGTGGGCGCGGTGGCGTTCAGTGTCGTCATCGGTCTGCTTATGCACCTGATCTTCCGGAAGGAGGAGGCGGAACGCGTGCGCATGCCGGCGGCGTTCGGCGCGGCCGATGCCGGCCGGCCGCTGCTCCAGAACGCCGTGTACTTCGGCGCGATGGTGGCCGTGCTCGTCTTCGCCAACTGGGGTCGGCCGTCCGAGGGCGCGGGCTTCTTCCAGGCCGTCTGGGCGGTGAAGTGGCCGCTGACGATTGCCGCCGCCACCGTGCTTGGAGCGGCGCTCGTGGTCTGGCTGGGTCTGGTATGGCGTGCGGCCGTCCTCGTGGCGGCGGCGACCGCCGCGGCCGGTCTGCTCATCCCGTCGGACCCCCGGGTCGCCTTCGGCGTCGGGATTATCGTGCTGGGGGCGCTCCTCAGCCGTTCCGAGGGTGAGCTGGGTGAGTGGTTCGACGCTTCGTGGGGCTTCGCGAAGCAGATCCTCCCGCTGCTGCTGCTGGGCGTGCTCGTCGCCGGTGCGCTGCTCGGGCGGCCGGGCCACGAGGGCTGGATCCCGTCCGCGTGGGTCGCGGCCGCGGTGGGCGGCAACTCGCTGCGGGCCAACCTGCTGGCCTCGGTAGCGGGAGCCTTCATGTACTTCGCCACGCTCACTGAGGTGCCCATCGTCCAGGGGCTGCTGGGGAGCGGGATGGGCAAGGGGCCGGCGCTCGCTTTGCTCCTGGCGGGACCGGCGCTGTCGCTGCCGAGCATGCTGGTCCTGCGCAGCATCCTGGGGTGGAAAAAGATGGTCGTCTACGTGACGCTCGTCGTGGTGATGGCGACGGTGACGGGCGCGGTGTTCGGATGGGTCGCCAGGTGAGAGGTGTCGGATGACGACGCGCATCGAAGTTCTCGGGCCCGGCTGCGCGAAGTGCCAGCTTCTGGCGAAGAACGCGGAAGAGGCCGCGCGCGCCCTGGAGTTGGACTACACGCTGGACAAGGTCACGGACGTGCAGCAGATCGTTGCGCGGGGCGTGATGATGACCCCCGCGCTGGCGGTGAACGGGGTAGTGCTCGTCGCCGGACACGTGCTGTCGGCGGACAAGATCAAGCCGCTGCTGACCAGCGTGTGACGGCCGTGGCGCGCTGCTAGCGCGGTCTGAGCATCCTAACCAGGTACGACCGGCCGCTGAGCCGCTCGCCCTGCTCGGGCACGAAGCCCGCCGCCTCACCCCACGACAGGATCTCCTCCTCGGTGTACGTCCGCCCGCCCGGCGTGGACGCCAACATGTTCACCGCGAACAGCGCGGCCTCGGTGGGCGCCGTGCGACTCGGCTCCACGACGTGTTCCTGCACCACGAGGCGCCCGCCGGGCGCCACCAGCGGGAAGACGCGGGCGAGCAGCGCACGGTTGCGCTCCGGCGACTCCGAATGGAGCACGCTCGACACGTACACGAGGTCGAAGCTCGGCAGGCCGGCGGGCGGATCGGCGTTGTAGAAATCCCACTCGATGAAACGGATGCGTCGGAAAACCGGCGAGTCCGCCAGCACGCGGCGCGCCACCTGGAGCGTGAGCGGCAGGTCGATGAGGTAGGGCTCGACCTCGGGGGCGCGCCGCGCGAACTCCGTCAGGTAGTGCCCGGGCCCGCCGCCGAGGTCGGCGAGCGTCCGCACCCCCGAGAGGTCCATATGGTCCGCGACGAGCGGCGCGTTCGGAGTGCCGCCGGCCCACATCGCCAGGATGAACGCCTCGTTGGTGCGGGGATCGCTCAGGACGTCACGGTCGCGCAGCGTCGCCGGCAGCGGCTCGCCGCGCACGCGCTCCTCGAGCAGCGCCCAGTTGCGGAACATCCGGTTGCGGTGGCGCAGCAGGCCGAGGAAGGGCGCGGGCCCCTCGCCGCCGGTGAGGAAGGGCTCGTAGACCGCTCGGTTTCGGTACAGGCCGCCCGTCTTCTCGATCACGCCGAGTGCGGCCAGCGCGTCGAGGAGGATCTCGGCGCCGCGGAGGTCGCCGCCGATCGCCGCGGCCACGGCGCTGGCGGTCGTTCCCGCGCCCGTGAGGCGGTCAAACACGCCGAGCTCCGCGGCGGCGAGGAGGATCTTGGCTTCCTGGAATCCCGCGATGATCTGGAGGAGTCGGTCCATTTGGGAAGCATAACCGGTCGGGGGCGACGGACCGCAGCCGCGTATGGCCACGACGTCGCGGGCGGCAGCGCGGTAGCGCCTCCGCTCGGGGCGGGAGGACAGGGATTGCTTGACTCGACCTTGAACCGTGGTACCTTGGCACTCGTGCGGGACCGGAGCTGATGTCTGCCAGCAGAAAGGGCCCATCCCGGCGGCGTCGCCGCCGGCGAGTCGTCGGCCGCCAGCCCGCCGGCATGCCGAGCGTTCAGGCTGCCGTCTACCGCATCTCCGAGGCTGCCCACGCGGCGTCGGGCCTCCAGTCGCTGTTCGGGGCGATCCATGGGATCGTGGGCGAGCTCATGCCTGCCCGGAACTTCTACATCGCGCTCTACGACGCCGCGACCGACACGATCAGCTTCCCATACTTCGTGGACGAGTACGACCCGCAGCCGGCGCCGAAGAAGCCCGGTAAGGGACTGACGGAGTACGTGCTGCGCACCGGCCGGTCGGTGCTGGTGACTCCGGACGTCCAGGAGGAGCTGGAGCGGCTGGGCGAGGTCGAGCTGATCGGGGCGCCGTCGATCGACTGGGTGGGCGTCCCACTGGTGGGCGACGGGAGACCGTTCGGCGTACTGGTGTTGCAGACCTACACTGAGGGGGAGCGGTACGGCGAGGCCGAGAAGAGCGTCCTGGAGTTCGTCTCGACGCAGATCGCCATGGTCATCAAGCGCAAGCGCGCCGAGGAGGCCCTGCGGGGGAGCGAGCGGTTGCTGCAGCAGTCGCAGAAGGTGGCGATGCTCGGCAGTTACGCCCTTGATGTGCGTAGCGGGGTGTGGACGAGTTCGGCGGTTCTCGACGAGATCTTCGGAATCGACGCGGCGTACCCACACAATGTCGATGGGTGGGCCACCATCGTACATCCCGATGGGCGATCCGAAATGCTCGCGTACTTCACGCAGGAGGTGCTGGCGAAGAAGCGGCGCTTCGACCGGGAGTATCGGATCGTCCGCCGCAGCGACGGAGCTGAGCACTGGGTGCACGGGCTCGGGGACCTGGAATGCGATGCCGCGGGCCAGGTCGTTCGGATGGTCGGCACGATCCAGGACATCACCGAGCGCAAGCGAACGGAGGCGGCGCTCCTGGACAGCGAGGAGAAATTCCGCTCGTTCGTCGAGACGACCACGGACTGGGTCTGGTCAATGGATTCCGACGGCGTGCACACCTACTGCAACCCCGCGGTGACGGGGATCCTCGGCTACGACCCGGAGGAGCTGGTCGGCAAGGCCGCCTTCACGTTCATGCACCCGGACGACCGGGTTATGATCGAGCGGCAGTTCGCGGAGCTCGTCGCCGAACGGCGCGGCTGGCGGAACCTGATGGTCCGCTGGCAGTGCAAGGACGGTTCGTACCGGTTCCTCGAAAGCTCTGCCGTGCCGATCCTTGGTGTGGATGGCCGCCTTGAGGGCTACCGTGGCGTGGATCGCGACGTCACCGCGCGCCGGCGGCTCGAGGAGCAGCTTCAGCACGCGCAGAAGATGGAGACCGTCGGCCGGCTTGCAGGAGGAGTGGCGCACGATTTCAACAACATCCTGACCGCCATCCTGAGCCACGTCGCCCTCCTCAAGGAAGAGCTGCCGCTCGGCGACGCAACGCAGCAGGATCTGGACGAGATCCAGCGGGCGGCCGAGCGCGCCGTCGGGCTCACCAGCCAGCTCCTCGCCTTTGCTCGCCGGCAGATCATCGAGCCGCGCGTGCTCGACGTCAACGCTCTCGTCCTCAACCTGGACCGGATGCTGCGCCGGTTGATCGGCGAGGACATCGAGCTGGTCACGGTCCTCGCGCCGCTTCCGCTGACCGTGCGGGCCGGCCCGAGCCAGATGGAGCAGCTGCTCGTCAACCTCGCCGTGAACTCGCGCGACGCGATGCCGGATGGTGGCAAGCTGACGATCGAGACCTCGGTGGTGAACGTGGAGGTCGAGCGGGCCGCGCGCACGCCGGGCATGGTGTCGGGCGACTGCGTGCGGCTGGTGGTGAGGGACACCGGCTGGGGGATGTCCCCCGACACCAAGGAGCACGCGTTCGAGCCGTTCTACACGACCAAGGAGACGGGGAAGGGAACGGGTCTCGGCCTGGCCACGTGCTACGCCATTGTGAAGCAGAGCGGCGGCTACATCTCCGTCGAGAGTGAACCGCAGGCGGGCGCGACGTTCGAGGTTCTCCTGCCGTTGGTGCGTGAGGCAGAAGAGCCGGCTCGTGCTGCGGAAGCGACCGAGTCCCCGCGCGGCACCGAGACGATCCTGCTTGCGGAGGACGAGCCGATGCTGCGCCGCATCGGCGTGCGCGTGCTGGAGGGGCAGGGCTACCGGGTCCTGGAGGCGGCCAACGGCGTGGAGGCCCTGCGGGTTGCCGCAGGGCACGCCGGCCGCATCGATCTCCTCCTGACCGACGTGGTCATGCCCCAGATGGGCGGCCGGGAACTGGCCGACCGCCTGCGCGTGGGCCGCCCCGGCATCAAGGTCTTGTTCACCTCCGGCTACACGAACGACTCGGTCGTGCGCCACGGGGTGACCGACCATTCCGTCCCGTTCCTTCAGAAGCCGTTCGTCCCCTCCAGTCTGGCGCGCAAGGTCCGCGCAGTCCTGGACGGGGAACCAGCGTAGCGCGCCGGAGGGCTAGCCGGGCGCCAGCCTCATCGTCCGCACCAGCTCCTGGAAGCGCGGCTCGCGGCGCAACAGATCCACGATGGGGTTCACCGTGAGGTACGCCAGCCAGCCGCGCCGCTCCTCGCGGGCGCGCTCGGCCCACAGCAGGGCGCCGTCCACCTCGCCCAGGCCGATGTGGAGCGTGGCGAACGCGACGGGCGAGACGTACTCCGTCTTCGCTCTGGCCTCCAGCTCGCGGAGCAGCGCCTCGGCAGCGGCGCGCTTGCCGGCGCGCGCGAGCACGTAGCCGAGCGTCGCCGTCGTGTACGAGCCCGCCCCGGGCAGCCCCGTCGCCTCGCGCAGCACGCGCTCGGCTTCGGCCAGCTCGCCCAGCTGTACGAGCGTGAGCCCGAGCACGCGATAACTCTCCTCCGCCGTGGGGTTCATCGCGATGGCGCGCAGGAAGTGGTACCGCGCCTGGTCGTAGCGGCGCGCGTAGTAGTACACCCACCCCAGGCTGCGCCGCACCGAGACCGACGCCGCATCCAGCTCCTGCGCGGTGTGGCCCTCCACCAGCGCCTCCTCGGACCTACCCTGCGACGCCAGCAGGAACGCGTACCACTGATGCGCCGTGGCGTACCGCGCGTTCAGCTCGATCGCCCGCCGGAACTCGCGCGCGGCGCCCTCCCAGTCCCAGTCGTAGATGAACAGGCTCCACGCGAGCGAGGCATGGGCCTCGGCCAGCGTCTCGTCCAGCTCGAGCGCCTTGCGCGCGTAAGCTTTGGCGTGCTCGAACCCTTCGGCGACCGGGACGCTGCGGTAGTCCACGTGCAGCGCGTACGAGTCCGCGAGGCCCGTGTACGCCAGCGCATAGTTGGGGTCCTCGGCGATTGCCCGCTCGAAGTACCGGATCCCCTCGCTCACGCCCTCCTGCGTACGCTTGTTCCATGCGTAGCGCCCCTTGAGGTAGAGCCCGTACGCGGTGACGTTCTCCGTGTAGCGCTTGGGCAGAGGCTCGGCGAGCTCGGCGAACGACGTGGTCCGCAGGGTGTTCACGATGGTCCGGGCGATCTCGTCCTGGATCGCGAACACGTCGTCGAGCTTCCGGTCGTAGCGCTGCGACCAGAGCAGCCGGCCGTCCTCGGTGGACGAGAGCTGCGCCGTGATGCGCAACCGGTCGCCCGCCTTGCGGACCGTGCCCTCGAGCACTTCGGAGGCGCCGAGCAGCGCCCCGATCGCGCGCACGTCCTGGGGCTTGCCCTTCAGCGCGTACACCGATGTGCGTGATGCCACCCGGAGCCCTTCGACCTGGGCGAGCGCGTCGATCAGCTCGTCGGTGATCCCGTCGCTCAGGTACTCGTTCTCGGGTTCCGGGCTCGCGTTGATGAACGGGAGCACGGCGACGCTGCGCGTCACCGCGCGGTAGCGGCGGCCGCCTTCGGGCGCGTCCGCCACCAGCGCGGCGGTGAACTCGGCCACGCTCGCGAACCGGTCGTCGGGGTCCTTCGCCAGCGCCCTGGCGACCGCCCGTTCGACGGCGACGGGAGCATCCGGCCTGAGCGAGCGCAGGGGCCGCGGCGCTTCCGTCACGTGCCGCGCCATCGTGGCGCGCGCGCTGTCCCCGCTGAACGGCGGTTCGCCCGCCAGCATCTCGTACACCACGCAGGCGAGGCTGTAGACGTCGGTGTGGCTGGTGAGGTCCTGCTCCCCGCTCGCCTGCTCCGGGCTCATGTACGCAGGCGTCCCCACCGCGATGCCGACCTCCGTCACGGCTTCGGTGCCAGGGCCGCAGCACGCGCGCGCGACGCCGAAATCGGCCAGCACCGCGAGGCCGTCCGCGAACAGGACGTTCTCGGGCTTCACGTCCCGGTGCACGAACCCGTTGCGATGCGCGTAGTCGAGGCCCCCGCCCACTTCCCGCGCGATGCGCAGCGCGTCCTGCACCGGTAACCGCCCCTCCCGCTCGAGCCGGTCGCGGAGCGAGCCGCCGGGGACGTACGGGGCCACGTAGTAGAGCAGGCCCCGAGCCTCACCGGAATCAATGAGCGGCACGATGTGCGGATGGGAAAGCCGGGCCACGATGCCGATCTCGCGCAGGAACCGCTCGGCGCCGAGCGAGGCGCTGATCTCGGGCCTCAGGACCTTGATCGCGACTTTGCGGCCGTGCTTCCGGTCCTCGGCCAGGTACACCGTCGCCGTGCCGCCGCGGCCGAGCTCGCGCTCGACCGTGTAGCGGTCGGCCAGCGCGGCGTTCAGGAGGATGGAGGACGCCTCGGCCATGGGGCGGGTGAATATGGAGCCAAACCGCCCGGCAGGGGAGGCGCTCGGCTGCGGCAGGTCAGGCTCGAGCAGCGGTCAGCGCAGGTCGTTGAAGAGCTTGTTGACCACCTCCTGAACGCGTCCCCGCGACAGGCGGTGCGCGTCGTAGACGTCCATGGTGTACTGCGCGCGCCAGGCCACGTCGCCCGTGGAGCGCTGACGCAGGAGCGCGACCAGCATGCCCTCCCCGTAGGCCCGCGGGTACATGGTCATGGCGGCGCCCCACATGGGCGAGCCGTACCAGCCCCAGCCCCACGGGCTGTACCGGCCCCACGGGCTGTACCAGCCCCACGGGTGGTAGCGGCCCCACCCGCCATACCAGCCGAAGCCCATCCCCACCACGGCGGTCCCGGCCATCGGGCTCCGCCGCACGCCCATGTAGTAGGTGAGCAGGAACTCGGCCTGCGAGGTATCGGCCGCCTGGTGGAACCCCTTGGCCCGCATTGCGGCTTCGACCGCCCGCTGGAGGCGCTGGTGCATGATCTCGTTGCCCAGCGCGGGGTCACGCTCGTCGAGCGCCGCGGTGTCGCGCGCGCCCCAAGCCCAGGTGGCGCCCTGCGGGATGGGGATGAACTCGTCGCGGTCGCTGCTGATGGCCGGCGCGCAGGCCGTGGCGGATGCCACGCCGGCCGCGGCGATAGCTGCGCGGAACGTTCGATGGATGGACATGAGCCGCCACTCCGTCGGTGTTCTTTCTCCGTTCTCTAACACCTGTCGGTCGTCGGCGTTCCGCCCGGGGCTGCCCGGAAAACGCAGGCGCAAGGCCGGATCACTGCGCGCGGCGCCTATGGCGTGACGGTGATCGTGCCCGTCATCTGCGTGTGGTTCGCACAGTGGTACGTGAACGTGCCCGCCGAGGCGAAGGTGTGCTGGTAATTGCCGCCGGACCCGCCGCCGCCGTACGCGCCGCCGTCGCTCGGGCCGGAGAGCTGGCCGCTGTCCCAGAGACCGCTGTCGCTCGTCGCTGTATGCGCCGACGGCCCGTTGTTCGTCCAGGTGACGGTCGTACCCGCACTGATCGTGACCGTCGAAGGTGAAAACGAGAGGTCCTGGATCGTGACCGAGGCGAACGCGCTGCCGCCCCCGCCTGTGTTGGAGGCGGTCGTGGACTGGCTGGAGCCGCAGGCCGTCACTACGATGACGACCGCCGCCGCCATGAGGTACTGCCGCATGGGCCCTCTCGTGTTTGGACCAAAGCCATACCCCGCGAGTCCACAAAAGGTGCCCGACCCGGGCCCTGAAGGTCCCTCATGCCTACCAGCCCGCTTGACCGCACCCGCCTGGTGCGGTGTTACTTCAGCATGGCGGTGGTACTCACGTCCAACCTTCGGCTGCTCGATCTGGTGTCGCCGCCGCAGGGCACCGGGCGCCCGCGCTGCACCTTCCGCCGATCGCGTTAGGCGGCCCGCCATGGGGCCACCCCCATGAAGCTCGGAACGGCATCTGAGGGCATGCGGCGAAGCGGCTCGACCGGATCGGTCCTGCTCTACGACGGCACCTGTGGCTTCTGCGCCGAGAGCGTTCAGCTGATCCTGCGGAACGACCGCCGCAAGACGCTCTGCTTTGCCGCCCTGGACAGCGCATTCGGCCAGGCGGTTCGCCGGCGGCATCCGGAGCTTGCCACGGCGGACTCGGTCGTCTGGGTCGAGCGGACGTCGGGCGAGCGGCCGGAGCGCGTGCTCCTGCGATCAGCAGCCGCGATCCAGGTCGCTCGCTACCTGGGAGGGCCGTGGCGACTGACGACGGTCGCGGCCCTTGTGCCGCGGCGCCTGCGGGACGCCGTCTACGGCCTGGTAGCGCGGCACCGCCATCAGTTGACGCGCGGCGGCCCACTGTGCCTCGTCCCGACACCGGAGGACCGCGCCCGGTTCCTGGGCTAGCCGGGCGCCGGCCATGCGGTGGTCTACGCTCACTGCGCAGCGACCCGCCCACGCGTTGACCCCGCCCGTTGCCGCGCCGTAGATTGCCCGCGCCTGCATGAGCCATCCCTCCACCCCTCTCGACCCGCGGCTCACCGAGCAGCGGAACCCCGACACCGTCGCGATCGACCTCGCAACACCGATCGAAATCGTCGAGTTGCTGAACGCTGAGGACCGCCTCGTGCCCGAGGCGGTCTGGACGTGTCGCGCCGAGATCGCGAAGGCGATCGAGCTGGTCGAGCGCGTGTTTCGCGCGGGCGGTCGGCTGATCTACGTCGGCGCCGGGACGAGCGGCCGCCTCGGCGTGCTCGACGCAGCCGAGTGCCCGCCCACGTTCGGCACCGACGCGGAGCTGGTGCAGGGGATCATCGCCGGGGGCCTTCAGGCGTTGGTGAAGAGCCAGGAGGGCGCCGAGGACGACTTCGACGCCGGCGCCGCGGCGGTGGATGGCAAGGAGGTCGGCGCGAAGGATGTCGTCTTCGGCATCGCGGCGAGCGGGAGCACGCCCTACGTGCGCGGTGCCCTCACCCGCGCGGCGGCGCGTGGGGCGAAGACGGTGCTGCTCTCGTGCACCGACCCGCCGCGGGACCTGCTGCCCAACGTGGACGTCGCGATCCTGCCGAAGGTCGGCCCCGAGGCGCTCACCGGCTCGACGCGCCTCAAGGCCGGCACGGCGACGAAGCTGGTGCTCAACATGGTCACGACCGGCGCGATGATCCGCTGGGGCCGCGCGTACGGGAACCTGATGGTGGACCTGCGCGCGCTCTCGGCGAAGCTGCACGACCGTGGCGAGCGCATCGTGATGGAGGTCTGCGGCGTGGACCGCGAGGCGGCGCGGCGCGCGATCGCCGACGCAGGCGGGCTCGTGAAGACGGCGATCGTGATGCTGAAGAAGGGCGTGGGTCGGGGCGAGGCGGAGCGGTTGCTCGCCGAGGCGGACGGCTACGCGCGCAAGGCGATCGGTGAGGCGCCGCCGCCCGTGCGCCGAGCCGAGCCACGCGCCGTTCCGCCGGGCGCATGAAGACGCAGTCCGCGCCGGTGCTGGCCGTGGGCCTGATGTCGGGCACGTCGCTCGACGGCGTCTCGGCCGCGCTGGTGCGCGTTTACGAACCGGAGCCGGAGGACTACCGCGTCGAGCTGGTCGCCGAAACCACGCTCGCCTTCAGCGGCGAGCGGCAGGCGCGCGTCAACGGGGCGATTCTGCGCGGCACGCCACGCGAGCTGGCGCTGCTCAACATGGAGCTGGGCGAGTGGTTCGCAGAGGCGGCGCTCGCGTTGCTGAAGGCGGCGAAGGTGGCGCCGGGCGACGTGGCGTTCATCGGCTCGCACGGCCAGACGATCTGGCACGAGCCGCGCCGCGCGAGCCTCCAGCTCGCCAGTCCCGCGGTGATCGCCGAGCGGACCGGGATCGCGGTGGTCGCCGACTTCCGCTCGCGCGACGTCGCGGCGGGCGGCGAGGGCGCGCCGCTCGTGCCCCGTGCCGACCGCCTCTTGTTCTCGCGCGCGGACGGCCCGCGCGTCCTCCTGAACATCGGTGGAATCGCCAACCTGACGCTGGTGCCGAAGCGCGGCGACCCCACGCCGGTGGTCGCGTTCGACACCGGCCCCGGCGTGATGGTGATCGACGAGTGCGTGCGGCGGCTCTACCCGGGCCGGCGGTTCGACGAGGACGGCCGCATCGCCGCCTCGGGTCGCGCCGTCGCGCGGACCGTCGCCGAGGTGCTCCGCCATCCATTCTTCGAGAGGGACCCGCCGAAGTCCACCGGGCGCGAGCTGTTCGGCGAGGGGTTCTCGAGCACGCTGATCGCGCGGTGCATGGAGGAGACGGCCGCGCCGGAGGACGTGATCGCCACGGCGACCGAGATCACGGCGCGCGCGATCGGCGAGGCGGCCACGCGGTTCATCCCCGGGGCACGCTCGCCGCTCGACGTCGTGCGCTCGGGTGGTGGCGCGAAGAACCCGGCGCTGGTTGCGGCGCTGGAGCGCGCCTGGCCGGGCGTTCCGCACCGCGCCTTCGACGACCTGTTCTTCGACGGCCACGCCAAGGAGGCCGTCGCCTTCGCCTTCCTCGGCTACCTGACCTGGACGCGCCGCGCCGGCAACGAGCCGGGCGCCACCGGCGCCGCCGGCCCGCGCATCCTCGGCAGCATCACGCC
>Ga0214473_10003783_pt1 | contig 18258 bp, 14 predicted proteins | sample RVTome_7_FD_203509 | JGI IMG/M metagenome (GOLD analysis project Ga0214473, IMG submission 203509) | Soil microbial communities from uranium-contaminated site in the Upper Colorado River Basin, Wyoming, United States - RVT98D197 | ecosystem: Environmental > Terrestrial > Soil > Contaminated >... | reverse complement strand
CCCTGCCTTCAGCTCCGTTATCCTGTCCCTTTCCTCCAGACTCAGTTGCTTATATCGTCTCTCCATAAACACTTAGGGTAACTCCTGTGTAGCCCCAAGTGTTGCACTTGCTCATTGAACTGGCGCTATAATTTTAGAAGAGAGCTTTTTAATTTGGACTCGGGATGAGATGCAACCCCATTTTCTCAGATGGATAAAGGGCCCCTCACGTTCCGGATAATGACATGGAACGTCCATGGCTGCTTCGGGACGGACGGGAAGCTTTCTCCTTACAGGGTGGCAAAGGTGATAGCCCAATATACACCCGATATAGTGGCGCTCCAGGAGCTTGATGTAAAGCGCGCCAGGAGCGGCGTCGTGGACCAGCCCCATGTAATAGCCCGCGACCTCCGGATGTATTTTCATTTCCATCCGGCCCTCGAGGTGGAGGAGGAGAAATACGGGAACGCGGTCCTCAGCCGTTTCGAGGTCCAACTGATGAGGGCCGGGCCGCTTCCCACCCTGCCCCGGAGGACGGACCTCGAACAAAGGAGCGCCCTGTGGGCCAGGATAATGGCCGGAGAGAGGGAAATCAACATCATAAACACCCATCTCGGCCTGAACAGGATGGAACGGCTTGCCCAGGCAAACGCCCTTCTGGGGCCGGACTGGATAGGGGACCCGGGTTGCCGTCCTCCCATAATCTTTTGCGGGGATTTCAATGCGGGGGCCTACTCTCCCGTTTATAAGAAATTCAGATCCCGTTTCCGGGACGCCCAGCTTTCATCTCCGGCCAAATCCGCCAGAGGCACTTTCCCGAGCTATTTGCCGCTCTTGAGGCTGGACCACATCTTCCTCTCCGGCGAGTTCGATATAAAAAATATTGAGGTCCCCCGGACCCCCCTTACGGCCAGGGCATCCGACCATCTTCCCCTTATAGCTGAGATAAGCCTTGAAGGCGTTTGAGCCAATCCTCAAGCCGGGCAGAAACTGCATGGAGATCGTGCCGGTGGACGAGTCCGGGGTGCTTATTGACGGGCGCGACTACTATATGGCCTTTTACAAGGCGGCCCGAACGGCAAAAAAGTACATACTTATTGCGGGCTGGCAGTTCGACAGCGATACACGGGTAATACGAGGGAAAGATGCGGTCCCTGGACGGGAATACAGGTTCCTGCCCTTCCTCAATGAGATATGCTCGAAAAACCCCGACCTTCAAATATATATCCTGGCCTGGGACTTCAGCGTCATATTCACGCTCGAGCGGGAGTGGTTCCAAAAATATGTATTCGAATGGTCCGCCTGCCCCAAAATATCCTTCCGGTTCGATTCGACGAACGCGATAGGAGGCTCCCATCACCAGAAGTTCCTTGTAATTGACGGCAAGCTCGCCTTCGCGGGCGGCATGGACATATGCGCGAACAGGTGGGACGACCGGCGGCACGCGCCCCATAATCCCGAGAGGATCGAGCCGGCGGACGAGTTCTATGGTCCCTATCACGAGGTCCAGGCCTATATGACAGGCCCGATAGCGGCAAAACTGGAGAGACTCTTCAAGGAGCGCTGGGTTGCCTCGGGGGGAGAGGAGATCAGCCTCCCGGCCGTTCCGGATTCTCCCGGGTACGCCGCTCTGAATTTCAAACCCACGGTCCCGATATATTCAAACCGGGCGGCCATAAGCCGCATACAGCCCCGAACGCTCTCCGTCCGGGAGCCGGTTTACGAGATAAGGCACCTGTACAGGGACTCGATCAGGGCCGCAAGAGAGCTTGTATATATAGAAAACCAATACTTTACCTCAAAAGAGGTTTATCTCGCCCTCGCGGAAAGGATGAGGGAAAAAGGCCTTCCCCCCCTTCAGATCATAATTCTTCTCCCCCATAAGCCCGAGGCCTTTGTGGAGGAATTCGGACTTGGAAACAGCCAGGCGAAATTGCTCTCCTCCCTTTGCGAAATTGCGGCGGAAACGGGCCACTCTTTCGGGGTTTTTTATTCAACCCATCTTGATGAAAAAGGGAAAGAAGCGCCCACCTACATACATTCAAAGCTCTTCATTGTTGACGACAGATTTCTTTCGGTGGGTTCCGCAAATACGACAAACCGGAGTCTCGGGATCGATACGGAACTGAATATCTCCTGGGAAGCGCTTTCCGACGGGGATGGAGCCCTCATCAAGTCCATACGCCGGGTGCGGGTAAGCCTTATGGCTGAAAGCACCGGCTTGTGGGATGCCCAGGCAAGGAAACAATTCAGGAATATCAAGGGATTGGCGGCTTTCCTGGGCGAGCTGGCCGATAATGGGAGCTGCCTCCTGCGGAGGGTGGAATTCAAGTCCATATTTGATGGAAACCGGCTCCTGCACGCCATAAAAACCGAAAAGCCCATCTTCGATCCCGATAAGGCCCTGATAGAGGAAAGCCTTTATGAGCTGATCTCCGGGCATAAGAATGGTCTCTTCGCGAAAGGGATCAGCCTCCTCCACGCGCTCCTCAAAGGCAAAAAGAACGCGAACACACAAAGCTAATGCCTTTTCCTCAAAAGAAAATTTCTTTCGAGCATCTTCTATTTAGCCTTGACAAGGGTTTGCCTCTTTGATAGAAAGTTATTAAACGCGGTCGTTTTAAAAAACCGAGGGTTTAAACCTCTTTACCCCGCGGGTGACTTTCAGGCCCATTTTCCCCAGATCTGCTTCCATTCCAGCTAACCTCCGGGTCGGCATTTGGGGAAATATAAGAAGGGAGAAATAAATGATAAAAAGAGTTCTTATTACAGGCGGGGCGGGCTTTATAGGCTCACACCTTGCGGATGAGCTTTCAAGCCGGGGCTGTGAGGTCCGCATACTCGACAACCTCTCCGAACAGGTGCATGGGACGGCGCGCAAAAGGCCCGCGTATCTCGCGAAAGAGGCGGAATTGATCGTAGGCGATATCAGGGACTCGGAAGCCGTAAGAGAGGCCCTGGACGGGATGGAGGCGGTATTCCATTTCGCGGCCTCGGTCGGGGTCGGGCAGAGCATGTATGAGATGGCCTCCTATACCAGCGTAAACAACCTTGGCACGGCCGTACTCCTGGAGGCCCTTATAGAGCGCCCCGTGGAAAGGCTTGTCGTGGCCTCCAGCATGAGCGTGTACGGGGAGGGGCTTTACAGGTCCCCCTCGGGGGAATTTTGCCATGAGGCATCGAGGGACCTCGAGAAATTAAAGCAGGGAATGTGGGAACCGAGGAACGGAAAGGATGAGGAACTCTTACCGCTCCCCACGCCCGAAAACAAAAAGCCCTGTCTTTCCTCCATTTACGCCCTTTCCAAATACGACCAGGAACGCATGTGCCTCATAACCGGGGCGGCATACGGTATACCCACTGCGGCACTCAGGTTCTTTAACGTCTATGGGACAAGGCAGTCCCTTTCGAACCCTTATACAGGGGTTTTGAGCATATTCGCGTCAAGGCTCTTGAACGGCAACCCGCCCCTGATCTATGAAGACGGAAAGCAGATGAGGGACTTTGTCTATGTGAAAGACGTGGCCAGGGCATCGGTCCTGGCCCTCGAAAGCCCGGAGGCCCCCGGGAAAGTCTTCAACATCGGAAGCGGCGTTCCGAGGACCATAACCCAGGTGGCCGAAAAGATGGCCATCGGCCTGAACAAGCACTATATAGAGCCGGAGGTCGTGGGCAAATACAGGGTGGGGGATATAAGACATTGTTTTGCCGATATAACACTGGCCGGAGAAGCACTGGGATATAAACCGCAGATGAGCTTTGAAGACGGCCTCCTTGAACTCACGGGATGGCTTGAAGTCCAGTCAGCCGTGGACAGGATGAGCCTGGCCAACAGGGAACTTTCCTTAAGGGGGCTCATGGTATGAGCGCTGCGGAAAAATACGCCCTTATAACGGGAGGAGCCGGGTTTATAGGTACGAACCTTGCAGACCGGCTGCTTACCTCGGGGAAGCGGGTCCTTGTCTATGACAACCTGTCGAGGCTCGGGGTGGAGAAAAACCTGGCGGGGCTCAGGGAAAAACATGGTCCCCGCCTCCTCATCGACATAGCCGATGTGCGCGATCCCTTTTCCCTGAAGAAGGCCGTACAGGGGGCCGGTTCGGTCTTTCATCTGGCGGCACAGGTGGCTGTCACCACAAGCATTATCGACCCCGTATCGGATTTTGAAGTGAACGCGCGCGGGACCTTGAACCTCCTTGAGGCCCTCCGCTCAATGAGAACGCCCCCGCCCCTCGTATTCACTTCCACGAACAAGACTTACGGCGAGCTCCGGGACATCATTATAAGGAGCAATACGACAAGATACATGCTTGACGACCCCAAATTGAGCGAGTTCGGCATAGGGGAAGACCGCTCGATAGACCTCCATAGCCCCTACGGGTGCTCCAAGGGGGCAGCGGACCAGTATGTGCTCGATTACGCGCGCACATTCGGGATAAAAGCTGCCGTTTTCAGGATGAGCTGCATTTACGGTCCGCACCAGTTCGGAACCGAGGACCAGGGCTGGGTGGCGCATTTCCTTATAAGCGCCATCGAGGGAAAACCCATAACCATATATGGAGACGGCATGCAGGTGAGGGACGTCCTTTTTGTAGATGACCTCGTAGAGGCATTCCTGCAGGCCGTCCGCAATATTGACTCGCTCTCCGGAGAAGCCTTCAATATCGGGGGCGGACCGCAGAACACTACAAGCCTCCTCGAGCTGCTTAATATAATAGAAAACCTCCACACAGAGAGGCCCTCTCTCCGCTTCGACCACTGGCGGGCGGGCGACCAGCGCTATTATGTCTCCGATATAAGAAAATTCAAGGCGCTTACGGGCTGGACCCAAAGGGTCGGTTTCGAAGAAGGCGTAAGAATTCTGTACGAATGGCTCCTCGAAACGCGGGGTACCTCCCGGCCCCGGTTGACTGCTGTGGGGAAGGGATCCCTTTAGCGGGAACGGGAATGAAATACGCCCTTTTGAACCCGAACTGGTCCTTCGAGGGGAGCATATATTTCGGCTGCAGGGAGCCGCACCTTCCGCTCGAATTGGGATACTCCAGGGAAACCCTGGAAAGCGCGGGGCACAAGTGCCTGCTCATTGACGCGCACCTTGAGGGGCTTTCTTTAGAAGAAATCCGCTCGCGCCTGAGGGCCTTCGCCCCCCATTTGACCGTCCTTACGACCGCGCCGTCATATCTCTTCTGGCGATGCCCCCCACCCGAACTGAGAGTGCCCCAGGAAACGGCTTTCGCAATTAAAGGGACGGCGGGAAAGCTCATCGTTATCGGTCCGCACGCTTCCACAACCCCACAAATAACAATAAAAAAACTCGATGCCGATGCGGCAATCCTTGGCGAACCGGAGGAGGTGCTGCCGAAACTGGCGGGAGATTGGGGGTCGGTCCCTTCCCTTTGCACGCGGTCTTCTTCGCCCGAAAATTTAAGGCCCGCCCCGGCCGATCTTTCGAAACTTCCTCCCCTTACTTGGCCTCCTGATCTGATTGGAAAACACTCTCATCACCATCATAGGTTCGATGCCGTCCCTCAAGGGCCGGGGGCCGAGGTGGAAGCATCGCGGGGCTGTCCCTATAAATGCTCTTTCTGCTCGAAGGAGAACTTCAGAAACGGGTTCAGAAAGCGGCCAAGGAAAACAGTGCTGGCCGAGATAGACGGCCTCCTAAGAGAGGGTGTGGAATATTTCTATTTTATAGACGAACTCTTTACGCCGGATAGAAAACTTTTGGAAGAGCTTGCGCCGAGAAGGCTTAAATTCGGCATGCAGACCCGCATAGACCTGTGGGGGCCGGAGACGCTGGACCTCCTCGGGAGGGCGGGATGCGTCTCCATAGAGGCCGGCGTGGAGAGCATAAGCGAGGAAGGGCGCCTGCTCTTTAATAAAAAATGCGAATTTTCGAATGCCGAGATAACCTCCTTGCTCATATACGCCGGAAAGCGCGTCCCCTTTGTGCAGGCAAACCTGCTTTTTGCCCACGTGGACAGCCCCCGGGAGATAGAATCCTGGCGGGGGTTTCTCTTTGAGCATGGTGTATGGGCCAATAAGCCCGTCCCCCTCTTCCCTTATCCCGGGTCCCCGGAATACCATTTGAGATGGGGCCCCCCGGACGACCTCGCCTGGGAACGCGCGCATTCTTTCTATCTTGACACGTATTCCGAATTCAGCGATATTCAGGAAGATACCCCCAAGCCGCTCGAAGAACTCGAATTAAGGAGAGAGAAATGGCAAAACGCATACTCATGACCGCGGACCCCCTCGGGGGCGTCTGGGTCTATTCGCTTGAACTCGCGCGCGCTTTCGCCGCGCACGGGATAGAAGTATCTCTTGCCGTGATGGGGGCGCCTCTCAGCGAACTCCAGAAGGCGGAAGCCCGTGAGATATCAAACCTCCGGATATTCGAGGGCCCTTACAGGCTCGAATGGATGGAGGAGGCATGGAGCGATATGGAAAAAGCCGGTAAATGGCTCCTCGAACTGGAAGCCCTCATCCGGCCCGACATCATTCATCTTAATAATTACGCGCAGGCGGCCCTGCCCTGGCAGTCCCCTGTCCTCGTTGTCGGGCACTCGTGCGTTTGTTCCTGGTGGGAGGCCGTGCATAAGTCTCCGCTCCCCGCCAAATGGGCGCGATACCGGGATATGGTAAGAAAAGCGCTTCATTCGGCCGATTTCGTCGTGGCCCCCACGAGGCACATGCTCGAGAACCTTGAAAAATATTATGGAATAAAAGGGGACCTGCGGGTCATCCATAACGGACGCCCCCCGGAGGAATTCCTGCCCGGCCCCAAGTACCCGTTCATCTTCTCGGCGGGACGCCTCTGGGACGAAGGGAAAAACATAGAGGCCCTCGACCGGGCCGCTTCCGGCCTCCCCTGGCCTGTCTATGTGGCGGGCCCAAGCGTGCACCCGGACGGCTCTTTTAACGGCTTTAAACACATCCGGAAGCTGGGCCCCATGTCCTCCCGTTCGGTGGCGGGATGGCTTCGAAGGGCCAATGTATACGCCCTTCCCGCCCGGTACGAGCCCTTCGGGCTTTCGGTGCTTGAGGCCGCTCTATCCGGCTGTGCCCTCGTCCTCGGGGACATCCCCGGTTTAAGGGAGATATGGCAAGAGTGCGCCCTTTTCGTCCCCCCCGACGATTCGGATGCCCTGAAAGAGGCGCTCCAGTCATTAATGTCTGACCAGGCAAAAGTGACCCGGATGGCCGCTTTCGCAAGGAGAAGGGCCCTCGAGTTCACCCCGAGAAAAATGGCCGAGGAATATCTCACGGTCTACTCGGTCCTGCTCAACAGAAACAAGCTCCCCGAACCGGCTGACTTAAACGAGCTTGCGAGGCCCGTTTGAGCGCGCTCCTAAAAATAGCCCTTTTCTATCAATCCCTGATATCGGATTGGAACCACGGGAACGCCCATTTCCTGCGCGGTGTGGCCTCGGAGCTTGTCTCTCGGGGGCACGATGTGACCGTATACGAGCCCATCGATTCCTGGTGCATGCAAAACCTCATAAGGGAAGAGGGCAAAGGGGCCGTGCTCAGGTTTAAATATGTTTTTGCCCATCTTAAAAGCGTCCGTTATGATTTGAATACCTTACACCTCGAAAAAGAGCTTTCGGATAAAGACGTCGTAATTGTCCATGAATGGAACAGCCATGAGCTTGTAAGGAGAATAGGCGAACTGCGTCCTTATTTTAAAAGGATGCGTCTCCTCTTCCACGATACGCACCATAGGCTCCTGACCAAAAGCCGGGAGATGGAGGCATATGACCTTTCGGACTATGACGGCGTCCTCGCTTTCGGGAAAGTGCTCCGCGATATGTATCTGGAAAAAAAGCTCGCCAAAAAGGCCTGGACGTGGCACGAGGCCGCGGACGTGCGTATATTCCGCCCGATAGAGAATTCAATGAAAGAGGGAGATGTGATATGGATAGGGAACTGGGGGGACGAGGAAAGGACAAGAGAAATTGAGGAATATTTCATAAATCCCGTGAATGAATTAAAACTCAGGGCCCGTGTGCACGGGGTGCGCTATCCCGCTCATGCGCTCCAAAGACTCGGTGAGGCCGGGATAGAGTACGCGGGCTGGGTGGCCAATTACGAGGTGCCCGATGTATTTTCCCGGTTCAGGTGCACGGTCCATATCCCCCGGGGCCCTTACGCAAGATCATTGCCCGGAATCCCCACTATCCGCCCTTTTGAGGCGATGGCATGCGGCATACCTCTTATCTCGGCCCCCTGGGAGGACCGGGAGGGGCTTTTTACGGAAGGCAAGGACTACCTTTTAGCGCGGGATGGAAAGGAAATGAAGGCTCATTTAAAGAGTGTACTTAAAGACGAAGAATTGGCCCGGAGCCTTTCCCTTAATGGGCGCCGTACCATACTCGGCAAGCACACATGCGCCCACCGCGTTGACGAACTCTTTTCTTTTTTGAGGGAACCGGGCATGTATATAGACGAAAACAATGCAGCCGCAGGCTTTAGCCTGCGTTCATATGGAAATGCCTGATAAAGCCCTTAACATAGCCTTTTTCGGCTCGAGCCTTGTATCGGCTTACTGGAACGGCGCGGCAACTTATTACCGGGGGATCATACGGGCGCTGCACGCGCGCGGGCACAGGGTTATTTTTTATGAGCCGGACGCATATGACAGGCAGGCCCACAGGGACATCCCCGACCCCTTATGGGCCACCGTGAAGGTATATCCGGCTACGGAAGAGGGCGTTTCCATTTCGCTCGAAGAGGCCCGCGGGGCCGACCTCATCATAAAGGCAAGCGGCGTGGGGGTCTTCGATAAATTCCTTGAAGGGGCTGTGCTTGATCTAAAACAGGATAATCTTATAGCGTTCTGGGACGTGGATGCCCCCGCCACACTGGACAGGGTGGGAAGCGGTCCGGAGGACCATTTCAGGCCCCTTATACCCAAATACGATTTTATTTTCACCTATGGCGGGGGAGAGCCCGTTGTGAAGGGGTATAAAAGATTCGGGGCAATGAATTGCTTCCCCATTTACAATGCATTAGACCCCCAGGCGCACTATCCCGTCCCCCCCGAGGACCGGTTCAAGTGCGACATGGCCTTCCTCGGAAACAGGCTCCCGGACAGGGAGGCGCGCGTGGAGGAATTTTTCCTTAAAACCGCAAGCCTCCTCCCGGATAAAACCTTCCTCCTTGGCGGGAACGGCTGGCACGATAAACCCCTTCCCACGAATGTAAAATATATTGGGCACGTATATACGGCGGACCACAATGCGCTTAACTCCACTCCGGTAAGCGTCCTGAATATCAGCAGGGAGAGCATGGCCCGGTACGGCTACTCGCCCGCGACAAGAGTGTTCGAGGCCGCCGGGGCCGGGGCCTGCATAACCACGGATAAATGGGAGGGGATTGAACTTTTTCTCGAGCCGGAAAAAGAGGTCCTCCTTGCCGGAAGCGGGGAGGAGGTCGCCGGTATCCTTGGTTCCCTCACCCCGGAGCGGGCCCGCTCGATCGGCCTTGCCGGGAAAAGGCGCATACTCTCGGAGCATACGTACGCGCACAGGGCCTTGCAATTTGAAAAAATGCTCGGCATCGATAAAAAGGCCGGCCTTCGCCCATGCGCCTGAAAATCGTCATCCTGGGGCTCTCGATAACATCCTCCTGGGGGAACGGGCACGCAACGACCTATCGCGGGCTTGTGCGGGAGCTTTCAAGGCGGGGCCACGATGTGTTTTTCCTGGAACGGGACGTGCCCTGGTACGCGGCTAACAGAGACCTCCCCAAGCCCAGGTACTGCAGGCTTGGGCTGTATGAGAGCCTTGAGGAACTCAGGGATAAGTACGGGGCGGAGGTAAAGACGGCGGACCTCGTGATAATCGGCTCCTATGTGCCGGAAGGCGTTCCTGCTTCAAAATGGATACTCGCGGCCGCGCGGGGCATAAAGGGCTTTTACGATATAGACACCCCCGTGACCCTTTCAAAGCTTGCACGGGGCGATACGGAATACATCTCGCCCGAACTCATACCCTCGTTCGACCTTTACCTGTCCTTTACGGGCGGCCCTACCCTGCGCTTTCTTGAAAACCATTACGGGGCCAAACTCGCCCGCCCGCTTTACTGCTCGGTTGACCCCGATATTTACATACATAAAAAAACGGCGCCCAAATGGGACCTGGGCTACATAGGGACTTACAGCAAGGACCGCCAGCCCGCCCTCGATTCACTTCTTATCGGGCCCGCGAGGGCCTGGGAAAAGGGGCATTTCGTCGTCGCCGGCCCCCTTTATCCCAAAGACATTAAATGGCCCGGGAACGTGGAGCATATCGAGCACCTTGCGCCGGGCGAGCACTGGAATTTCTACAACAGCCAGCGCTTCACGTTGAATATAACCCGCGAAGACATGAAAAAAGCGGGATATTCCCCCAGCGTGCGCCTCTTCGAGGCGGCAGGGTGCGGCACCCCGATAATCAGCGATTGCTGGGAAGGGCTGGAGACATTCTTCGAACCGGGAAAGGAAATCCTTCTGGCCCAAAGCGCGGAAGAGGTCATGCAAATTCTCACCCGTCTGCCCGAAGCGGAGTACCGGGAGATAGGCCAGAGGGCCCGCGAGAGGGTCCTGGCTCATCATACGGCGGCCCACCGGGCGGAGGAGCTCCTGTCCTATATCCTTGAGGTAGGAAGGCCGAGCCTGGCTTGACAATTTCCCCCCGTGCAGTTTCATTTTTGCATAACTGCGGGTTACCCTGATAGATTCATAATTATCGTTTCTCTATTTCCACGACACTTTCATAAAGAACTTGTTTCCCTGCAGCACGGGCACCGGATCCAACAATACTTGAGCCGATTCTTGAATCGCGTACCTTAATTATTTTTATATTTTTAAAGCCAAGTTCTTGCGCGATATATGCAAAAACCTTATCCGTTGGCACTTCTACGCCCTTAAGAACAGAATTTCCTATGACAATAACCGCCTTACTTTTTGGCTTAAGAACATCCGCAGCCTTCTGTAAAAATCGAACGGTATCATTAAAATACTCACAGGCGTAGTTTGCCCAACCATGACCGCCGTAAACGCTCCGATCGCTCTCGACCGATCGTATTTTATCAATCAATTTTTGCAACTTGCTTGAATAAATGTTCAATGAACATATGTAGCGCTTGTCCCTCACTGTTTGCCAATATTTGCCATAATTATTCGTTTCCAAATAGTGAAGGTCGCTACTTGACTGTGCAAATCCAAGCCAGAATAATTGTGGTCTGGTATTTCTAATATAGTGGTAATTATTGAGATACGGCGGTGAGGTTATCAGCAGGTCAATGCTTTCGGCTTCAAGGTCGGATGAAAAAAAGGATTGATTGATAATCCTAAACTCGGAATTATTTATCGCAACCCGTCTAGCCCATAATATGTCCTGATATATCTCTTTCAATTTGGCAGCTAATGACCCGGTGACATCAAAGTCATCAATCAAAGGTTTACCTGAAGCCGGACGAGAACCTAACGATGGCTCATATGAGTAGTTTGAAAATGAAACCATCACGGCCCCAAAGGCAATACGAAAAAGATCAAAAAGAACAGGAATGTCGCGGATCGTCTCGAAAAAATCCCATGCATATAGTACTTTTTTCAATACTTTTGGGCTGTAAAATTCAATACGGGTTTTAAAGCCATGAGGAGGCCTGCTGATGGGAGCCATTCTCGCATTAGTCATATGTATCAGAAAATTGTTAATAATATCATTCATTTCATCAAGATCTAAGTCGTGAATAGCTTGATACTTCGCCTTAGTAACAAAGGCCGGGAATGGATTGATTTCATAACCAATAGATGAATATCCTCTTAAATACGCAGTAACCATAGTCGTGCCGATTCCGGAAAATGGATCCAGGACAGTAATATCAGATCTCCGATTCGGCAAATGCCTTTCCAAAGCTTCTGCCACAAACAATTCCGAAAAACCTGCAATCCAATTGACCCACCTATGGAACGGCAGTTCTTTATTGTCTTGAAATGCCGTATCGGTGTAAATCTGGTCTAAAAAATTCATTTGCTGCATAGCATCTTCTCAATTAATGGAATAACTCTATACGCAGTAGCCCTCCGACCACTGGCTTTTTCGGTTATTTTTAAATAGCCTTTTGAAACAAGCCTCCGCAGTGCTATGTGAGTACTCTTTCGACTTACAGATAAAGTGTTGCTTAGGATACTGACGCTGTATTCATCCTCTCCCTGCAATGCGATGTGAAGCAATACAAGTTTGTCAATACAAGACAAGTCTTTAGGTAAATCCATGCGGTAGCATACTACCCGCTCGCATGCAAAGTCAATTCACAAACTCTTGCAGGATATAATGACTGCTGTGATGGGTCCGAGTGAACTTAAAGTTTTCACGATACCTCAGAAGCTTGCCAACGAGCTTGTGGAGTTCTATGGAAAACAGCTATGTTTTCCACTTGAAGGGCTTAAGGATTATGGCAATATCCTTCGAAAGCATATCGGTGTCTATCTGCTATTCTATTCTGGCGATTATCCTCTTTATAAATGTATTTCGGAAATTAATCGTAAGGACTGCCGAATACCCATTTATATCGGCAAGGCTGTTGAAAGTGGCAGGCGAAAGGGCGATTCTTCAAAAAACACGCAGAATCTTTATGGTTATTGCAATGTCAGGCGATTTAGTGACATGGGGAGAGGCTGCCATGATTCGGCATTTCCAGCCTGCTTGGAATCGGGTCATTGACGGATTTGGAATTCATGACCCCGGCGGGGGCCGGGCACAACAGCGCCGTTCTGTCTGGGATTGCCTGCATCCGGGACGGACGTTTACAAAAAAGCTTCCCAATGCAGATGAGGTACTAGAAGCTGATCTTAAAAAGAAAATATCAGAATCTTGTAAGCGGTTTTTGAAAAAGTAACATTTTACAAAGCTAAACCTCAAGACTGTTTATTGAAGGATCAAACTGGATAGGGCATATTGCGTTTAAAGGTTTGCAAGCCTTGAAAGCTCCATCTTCAGGAGAAAGGCATAATAGTCCGAGAGCGACTTGAGCCTTAGCCCGTCCGGGTGGCTTCCCAGCTCCAACGAGGCCAGCTCCGTGTATCCAAGCCTGTAGGCCAGGTACGCAATGCGATAAAACGAAAGCTTCTTGCCGATATGGGGATCGCCCGCAAGTTCGGCATAACGGGCGAGAAGGTATTCTCTCTCCTCCCCTTTCAAAGGGAACTCCACGGTGACCGCCGCCACATCCCAGGCCGGGTCCTGGTTTCTCGGATAGAACTGGTCTATATGGTGGGCCACCGAATCGGTCTTTAAAAATCCCCCCGGCGTTACGAGCCATTCATGTCTCATCATCCTGCCGTCGATCGCGGATACGGCCCCGCCGGTTATAACTGGGCGGAGTTTTTCCAGTTTCCCGATATTTGCGCTCCATTCTTTCCCTATTGTCTCAAGCACGTTCTCGCTTATCATCTTCATATTGGGATCGAAGGGGATTTTTTCGGCCGCCTGGAACATCTTTCCCGTTGTGGCGATGTAACGGGCCACATAATCAATGAGGTCCCGGCTTATGTCGCCCTGGGCGACCGGCCTCCCCTCCACGAAATCCCTCATTAAAAACCCGTTTCCGGTCCCGTGGAGCCTGGGATAAAGGCCCTCCCCGGAAAGGGCCATTCCACGCTCGTATTTGGCCCTGCCGTATTTCCCGAGGCCCGCGAACTTCATCAGGTATGCCGGCCCCCTGATCTTTTTCCCGTTGAGGGGCTCTTCAAGACAGAGGTATTTCCTCTGCTCGTGGTTCGGATGAAGGGCGGGGTACTCGGATTCCTTCTCGTAAAATAAAGAGCGCCAGTTGCCGGCCGAAATATCCAGCCATTGACGCCCGGCCCCGCCTGTAATATAGAAAAGCTGGCCGAGGACTTTCCCGCTCAGCCCTTCGTCCTCGAAAGAGACCAGGTATTTCCTGTACCTTTGCCAGTTCTCGCGGGCCTCCGGCGTTACGAGGCTCTTGCCCTCCGGGATATGGCTCGGGAAAAATATAATCTTCGCGTCCGGTATGCCCATTTCCGAGAGGGCGCGGGCAGTGGAACCGAAGCTCGAGCCGCTGATGCCGGGACCTTCGTCGATTATGAGAAAATAATGGTTTGTTAAGGACTTGAATTTCTCCTCGAGGTCCGGAGCTATCAGCATCTTCCTTCTGAACGGATGCCCGCGGGGTCTCAATGTGAAAGACTCCACTTTTACGCCCAGCTCCGTGAGCGTCCCGCTTACAGCCGCCGAGAGGCTTGTGCCGATGCTCCTCAGCCCTATCGAGACCGCCCGCTCGGGCCTTATCTCCTTGAAAAAGGCCCTCGCCGCCTCGATATACATCTCCGGATAGAGGCCGTAATAAATGTATCCTTCGGGCACCCGGGTCCGTATCTTCCGGGGCAGGGGAAGCGAGGAGAATTTCCGGATCTTTTTGCCTATATCCGGCAACAGGGCCCTCAATTTTTTAAAAAGCCCTTCCCACGAGAGGTAAAGCGCCCGCCCGATAAGCGTGGCGATCTCCCTCGATGAGACCGCGATTTGCTCTATGCAATCGCTTTCCGCGAAAAGCCGGTCGGAAATGCCCGATTCCAATTCGCCCCATTCCATCAAAAGCTCAACGCAGTATTCGTGCCTGGGGGAAGCGTCAAGCCTTTCGAGGAGGTACTCCATTTGCGAGAAATAGCCCGCCGGACTCACTCGCTTTTCCTGTTTGGTAAAGACTATCAAGAGGGTGCCCCTTAAAATGTTCCCAATTCGAAATTTAGCGGAAATTGGGCCCGAATAATGCCCGTCCCCTTCGGGCCTTCAAGAAGAGTGCGCCCCTTCAATATAGATTCTACATTTTCGCGGGTAGAATTCAACTTAAGGGAGATAAGGAAGAAACGGGAATCTGATATAATAATACGGCTGACTTTTTTCATATGATGAAAGAAAAAGGCTCATTTTATTTCCTTGCTGCCGTCATCCTGGCGGGCGTGATCGCCGCCTATTCGAACCATTTCCAAAACGGGTTCCATTTCGACGATTCCCATACGGTCGTCCAGAATGTTTATATAAAGGACATCAGAAACGTCCCGCTCTTCTTTTTGGACGGGACGACCTTCAGTTCGCTCCCCACGAACCAGACATACCGTCCATTGGTGAGCCTCACCCTGGCCCTCGATTATTGGCTCGGGGAGGGCCTCAAACCCTTCTACTTCCACCTTTCCACGTTTATTCTCTTTCTGCTTCAGGGAATTTTGATGTATCTGCTCTTTTTAAAAGTTTTTAATTTTTCGCATAAAAATTCATGGAACCCTTTTACCGCTCTTTTTGCGGCGGGATGGTATCTCCTGCATCCGGCAAATGCCGAGACAATAAACTATGTGATCGCGCGCTCGGATTCGATCTCGACGCTGTTTGTGGTCCTTGCCCTCGTTCTGTTCATTTATTCTCCGCGAATGAGGAGGTTCCATATCTATCTCATACCGGTCGGGCTGGGCCTCCTCACGAAACCGGTAGCCGCGATGTTCGCGCCTCTTCTTCTGGCATATATCCTGCTGTTTGAAATCGAGGGCACGGGCACGGGGAAGAAGGCCCCCCTTCCCCTCTATGCCCGGCTCAAAATGGCTGTCCCGTCCTTCGTCTTCTCCGGCATCTTTTTGATATTTATTGAGAAGATGAACCCAAAGACCTGGGTGCCGGGCGGGATATCGCATTTAAACTATGCAGTCACTCAGCCCTTTGTGATACTGCATTATTTTCTCAGCTTCTTTCTTCCCCTTGATTTGAGCGCCGATTCCGATTGGAGAGCCCTCGATTCGATGATGGACATCAGGTTCTTTGCGGGCTCCCTGTTTATAATTGCGCTGACGGCAATTGCGCTGGCCGCGAGGAAGGGGAAATACCGCCCCATCTCATTCGGGTTGCTCTGGTTCCTTATTGCCCTGTTGCCGACTTCCGCCTTCTTCCCCCTCGCGGAGGTATTGAATGACCACCGCATGTTCTTCCCCTTTGTGGGGCTGGCAATGAGCATATGCTGGTCAACAGGCCTGCTGCTTGAGAGGCTCGCGGGTTCGGTGAAATCGGAAAAGGCCCTGAAGGCGGCCGCCTTTTCGGCTGCATTGATAATTCTTTCGGCTTACGCCTGCGGCACGCACGAGAGAAACAAGGTCTGGGCAACGGACCTCACGCTCTGGCGCGATGTCGCCGAAAAAAGCCCCGAAAACGGCCGGGGGCTCATGAACTACGGGCTCGCCCTAATGGCGAAGGCGGATTACAAAAACGCCGAAATCCAATTTACGAGGGCGCTTGAGCTTACGCCCGGATACCCTTATCTGCATATAAACCTCGGCATATTGAAGAACGCGACCGGCGACCCGGAGGAGGCCGAAATATATTTTAAGAACGGGATAGCTTACGGGCCCATATATCCCGAATGTTATTTCCATTATGCGAAATTCCTGAAGCACCGGGAGCGCCCGGAGGAGGCAATCCGGAACCTGGCCAGGGCACTGGAGTTGCTCCCCGCCCATATGGGCGCGCGGCATCTCCTTATGGATATATATTACGAGGGCTCCCGCATGGAGGAATTGGTCCTGCTGGCCCGGGAAACCTTGCGGATGGACCCCGCGGACCTGAAAGCCCTGTTCTATCTGAGCCTGGCGGGAGGCGCGAATTCAAAACCGCCCCAAAATAACCTCGCCCTGGCAAAAAGCCGCATGGCAAAATGAAGATCGCGGCCTTGATCCCGGCCTATAATCCCGGATGGGTACTGGCCGATCTGGTCCCGGCCCTCGCCGCCTCCGGTTTCGCGCATATCATAATCGTAAATGACGGAAGCTCCGAATCCTGCGATCCGATATTCGAGAGGCTCAAGCCGATGGAGAAGGTGGATCTCTTGAAGCATGCCGTAAACCTCGGCAAGGGAGCCGCCTTGAAGACCGGCCTCAATTACGCCTATTGCAGGTACGGCAAAGATATCGGCGTGGTCACGATAGATGCCGACGGACAGCACCTGCCCGAAGACGCCCAGAAAGTGGGTTTGGCCTTGAGCAGGAATCCCGGCAGACTGGTCATGGGAGTGAGGAGTTTCGGAGGCGGCGTGCCCATGAGGAGCAGGCTGGGGAATACGCTCACGAGATATCTCTTTGCGGCGCTTATAGGGCGGAAGCTCTCGGACACGCAGACGGGCCTCCGGGGCATACCGGGAGAGTTCATCCCCAAATTGCTGAAGATCGACTCCAATGGATACGAGTTCGAGCTGGACATGCTTCTTGCCTGCAAATACACGGCGCGCCCCATAGTGGAAGAGGGCATCAGCACGGTCTATATCGACGGGAACAAGTCATCCCATTTCAATCCGCTCGTGGACTCGATGAGGATATATTTCGTGCTTCTGCGGTTCGCGCTCGCCGCCATGCTGACGGCCCTCATAGATTACACGGTGTTCTTCCTGACCTACGGGGCCAGCGCGAGCATCCTCGCAAGCCAGGCCTCGGGCCGCGCGGTCGCGCTCCTGTTCAACTATTCGGCCGTGAGGCGCGCGGTCTTCTATTCGGACTTGAAGCACTCGAGGACATTCCCCAGATACCTGGCGCTTGTCCTCTTTTCCGGCACCGTCTCTTACCTCTTGATCAGGTTCCTGACCGCGTTTACCCAGTTGGGCGTTATGCCCTCAAAGGTCCTGGTGGAGTCCGTTATCTTTCTCGCCAATTTCGCCGTCCAGCGGGACTTCATTTTTACGAGAAGCAAGAAAGGCTGAGGAGCCTGGGGCATTAATAACCTATTGCCTCTGCAATTTGTTGGAACATAGCCTATAATAGACCAAAAGAATCTTGGTGCGGAATTAAAAATTCAAAATGGGAAAAAATGATAAAGAAGCATGATTAACATCAAATCTTTTTATGTGCGTCCGTGGATTAGAATTTTAGCTGGAATCCTTTTCCTCGGGATTGGATGTCTTTTGATTATAAGTTTCAGGCATGAGTCGCAGCCCACCCACGGCCCTTGGGAAGATTACGCCCCTGCGAACGCGAATGTAACACAGGACTTCCAGCCCGTCCAGGAGGTTCAGCTCATCCCAGTGGAAGAGAGTAAGCCGGGCATATTCGACCAAATTGAGGACTTCATCCCTGGCGCTGTTTTTCTTCTTTTGGGGATTTTGTTATTACTTTCAAATCCTACATTCAATCTCGAAGTGCAACAGAAGCAACTTCAAGGGGCGTTTTATAGCCCAGACATTTTCTGGGCCTTGTGTTGATTAATAACTCCACCCTTGCCACCTGCTCATCGGTTATTTTAC
>Ga0214473_10003782_pt1 | contig 18261 bp, 17 predicted proteins | sample RVTome_7_FD_203509 | JGI IMG/M metagenome (GOLD analysis project Ga0214473, IMG submission 203509) | Soil microbial communities from uranium-contaminated site in the Upper Colorado River Basin, Wyoming, United States - RVT98D197 | ecosystem: Environmental > Terrestrial > Soil > Contaminated >... | reverse complement strand
GTGGCGGCCGATCCCGTCGCGGGCATGGAAATCGGGGGCGAGGATTGCGCGGACTGCCAGCTCGTGGCCATGCTGAGCTTCCGGGTGATCTACACCCGGCGGGCGCCCGCTACCTGATACGGTCCAGCTCGGGCGCCACCCTCCAGAGAACGCGCGGACCAGCGGCCCCCTCCGCGGGGGCCTGGAGGCACGATCATGCGGTGCCCTAGATGCGGCCACGACGCGGCCGCCACGGACAAATTCTGCGCCGAGTGCGGGATGTTCCTGCGCGACGCCTTCATCGATCACAGGATCCTGCACGCACTGCATCGCGAAACCGCCGGTGAGCACCGTGAGGCGCGCCGCGAACTGGAGCGCCTGGTGCAGGCCGAGCCGGACAACGCCCTGGCCCACCACCTCCTGGGCACGGTGTACTTCCACCAGGGGACGCTCGACCTGGCCATCGAGCGCTACGGCCGGGCGCTCGAGCTCTCTCCCGCCTTCGTACTCTGTTCCTACGACCTGGGGGTGGCCCACTATCATCGGGGCAACATGCCCGATGCCATCCGGGCCTACCGCCGCTGTCTCGAGCTGGATGACCACTACTACGCCGCCCACTACCGGTTGGCCATTGCGCTCTTTCATGCGGGGGAACTGGACGAAGCGCTCGAGCACTTCGAGAAATGCTCCGCGCTCACGCCCGAGTACCTCATGGCCCGCTATCACAGAGGCGTGATCCATGAGCGCCGCGGCAATCTGGATGCGGCCGAACGCGAGTTCCAGCGGAGTCTGGACGAGGGCGTGGGTGAGGTGAGCAGCCTCTTCCACCTGGCGCACATCCGGCGCTCCCGTGGCGATGAGGCGGGCGCCGTCCGCCTGCTGGAGCAGGCACGCCAGTTCGCCAGCGCGAACGCCCATTGATCGGCCACCCATCACCCGGGAGACGCGGACCTTGAGCGGTACCACAGGGCAGGATCTCATCCATGATTGGGCCCCCGCGGGCGCGGACGACGCGCCGCCGCCGCGGCCGATGCTGGATGACGAGACGCTACGTGATGGGCTGCAGAGCCCCTCCGTGCAGGATCCGCCCGTGGAGCTCAAGATCCGTCTGCTGCACCTGATGGACCGCCTGGGCATCGACACCGCCGACGTGGGTCTGCCGGGTGCCGGGCCACGCCAGCGGGACGCCGTCGAGCGGCTCTGCCTCGAGATCGAGCGCGAGCGCTTGTCCATCAGGCCCAACTGCGCGGCGCGCACGATGGTGGTGGACATCCAGCCCATCGCCGACGTGGTACAGAAGACGGGCGTGCCGATCGAGGCGTGCGTCTTCATCGGCAGCAGCCCCATCCGGCACTACTCGGAGGAGTGGGATCTGGATCACGTACTCCGCCACACGCGGCAGGCCGTGGAGTTCGCGGTGGGTGAGGGACTCCAGGTCATGTATGTGACGGAGGATACCATCCGCTCCGCGCCCGAACACCTGCGTGTGCTGCTGAGCGCGGCCGTGGACGCCGGCGCCAGCCGCGTCTGCCTGTGCGACACCTGCGGGGCCGCCGTGCCGGCGGGGGTCGGGAACCTGACCCGCTGGGTGAAGCGGCTGCTGAGCGAACTGGGTGTGGCGGACCGCGTGGGCATCGACTGGCATGGACACCGGGACCGCGGTCTGGACGTGGCCAACTCGCTGGCCGCCGTGGAGGCCGGCGCCACGAGGGTGCATGGCACCGCGCTGGGCGTGGGCGAGCGCGTGGGCAACACACCCATGGAGCAACTCCTGGTGAACCTGCGCCTGCTCGGCCTGCGCGATGACGACCTGTCGTGCCTCATGGAGTACTGCCAGGTGGCGGCCGAGGCGCTCGGCATGCCGGTGCCGGTGAATCAGCCGATCGTGGGACGTGACGCCTTCCGCACCGCCACGGGTGTGCACGCGGCGGCGGTGATCAAGGCGCAGCGCAAAGGGCAGAATTGGTTGGCGGATCGGGTCTACTCCGGGGTGCCCGCCGGGTGGGTGGGTCGCCTCCAGGAGATCGAGATCGGGCACATGTCGGGGGCCTCCAACGTGCACTATTTTCTGGCGGCCCGGGGCATCACGGCCACCCAGGAGATGGTGCAGGCCGTACTGGCCGCGGCCAAGCGCTCCGAACGCTTGCTCACGGAGGCGGAGGTGCTGGCGGCGGTGCGCTCGGTGGAGGGCACGTCCTGAACGGCCGGCTCAGGGATCGAGGGGCGGAGCACCGGCAGGCGCACGGAGCGCGCTCGGAGCCCGCGCTGCAGGGAGGGGGCCGGGGATGGCGATCGATACGTTTGCTGCGCTGCTGACGCGGGCCGGACAGCTCGGGCCGCGTCGCCTGGCGGTGGTGGCGGCGGACAGCCCCAGTGCGCTCGAGGCGGCATCCGAGGCTGTCAGCGGCGGCATGGTCACAGCCATTCTCATCGGCTCTCCCGAGCGCATCCGCGCCCTTATCGGCGAGCACGCGCTGGCCCCCCTGGCCGACGCCCGGATCGTGGCCGCGGAGACCGGCGCCGAGGCGGCCGCCCGGGCCGCCGAACTGGCCGCCGCCGGGGAGGCGGATCTGCTCCTCAAGGGTGCCCTGCGCACCGACGAGCTGCTGCACGCCGTCCTGGACCGCGCCCGCGGCCTGCGCACCGGCCGTCTGCTCAGTGATGTCCTGCTCTACGAGGATACGCTCGCTGGCGTGCCGCGCCTGGTGGGCGTCACCGACGGCGGCCTGAACCCGGCCCCCACCCCCGAGCAACTCGCAGCCATTGCCAGCAATGCAGTGGCCGTCTTCCACGCGCTGGGCTTTTCACGCCCACGTGTGGCACTGCTGAGCGCTACGGAAGCGGTGCATGAGGCGTTGCCGTCCACGGTGTGGGCGGCCGAGCTGGCCGGGCGCGCCGCGGGTGGACAGGTGGCCGGTCTTCAGCAAGCCGACGTGGCGGGCCCCCTGGCCCTGGACAATGCGTTGCTCGAGTCGGCTGCCCGTGCCAAAGGGATCACCGGTCCGGTGGCGGGACGGGCCGACATCATGGTCCTGCCGAACATCGAAGCCGGCAACGTGCTGGGGAAGGCCGTGAAGTACCTGGCCGGCTCCATCACGGCGCACGTGGTGGTGGGTGCGCGGATGCCGGTTCTCATTCCCTCGCGCGTGGAGAGCGCCCAGGACAAACTCCACAGCATCGCGCTTGGTGCGGTGGTGGCCGCGAGCTAGTCAGCCCATGAGCCAACTCGTCCCGACCATTCTGGCGCTGAACCCCGGCGCGGCCTCCACCAAGCTCGGGCTCTTCGACGGTGACAGCGAGCGTTTCGTGGCGGTGGTGGAGCACCCCGAAACGCTCACGAGCCAGCCCGTCCTGGCGCAGCTCGAGCCGCGCCTGGAAGCTGTGCAAGCCGAGCTGGAGCGTCAGGGCGCGGACGCGACCGGGTTGACGGCCGTGGCCGGCCGGGGCGGCCTGCTGCGCCCGGTACCGAGCGGCACCTTCCGGGTGGGGCCAGCCATGCTCGATGACCTGCGCGCCGCCGCGCGCGGTGAGCACGCCTCCAACCTGGGCGCGTTCCTGGCCGTCCGGCTGGCCGAGGCCGCGGGCGCACCGGCCTACGTGGTGGATCCCGTCAGCGTGGACGAGTGGGACGAGGTGGCCCGCCCCTCGGGCCTGCACGGGCTGGAGCGCACCTGCCTCTCGCACGCCCTCAACACCAAGGCCGTGGCGCGGCGCCACGCGCGGGCGGTGGATCGCGAATATGCGGAGCTCCGCCTGGTGGTGGTCCACATGGGCAGCGGGATATCGGTGAGCGCGCATCGGGAGGGCCGCATGGTGGAGGTAGGCAACTCCCGCGAGGAGGGGCCCTTCGGCGCGGACCGGGCCGGAGGCCTTCCGGTAGCCGCCCTCCTGGACCGTATCCGCCGGGGGGAGGAGGACGCCGCCGACCTTTATCGGCGCGCCACACACCGCGGCGGCCTGCTCTCCTACATGGGCACCCGGGACGTCCGCGAGGTCCTGCGCCGCATCGAGAGGGGCGGCCGACGAGCCCGCCTGGTACTGGACGCCATGCTCTATCAGGTGCGCCGGGAGGCGGGCGCCATGGCCGCCGTGCTGGACGGTCGCGTGCACGCCGTGTTGCTTACGGGGGGCATGGTGCAGGCCGCAGCCGTGGCCGAGGAGCTGCGCGAGCGCCTGGCGTGGATCGCGCCGGTGCACGTGTATCCGGGGGAGGACGAACTGCGTGCGTTGGTCGAGGGCGCTCTGCGGGTGGTGCGCGGGGAGGAGGAGGCGCTCAGCTACGAGCCAGCGCTCACCGTGGAGTAGCGGGCAGCGCCCCGACCCTCAGTGCTCGTGATGCCCGCCCTGGCAGGCGTCCACGGTGAGCAGCGGCCGCGCCCTGCCCTCGCGCAGCGCCCGCAGCGCATCGTCCACGTGCCACTCGTCGGCCACCATGACGCTGATTCCTCCGGTCCGGAGCCGCTCCAGGGCGCGTGCGCCGAGGCCGCGGCAGAGCACCACGTCCACGTCCAGGCCAGCCAGGGCGGCCGTGGGCCGGCAGGCCACGTGCTCGTGCTGCGCATGCTCGTTCGGTAGTGACTGCGCCTCCAGCGTCTCCGCCCGCACGATGGTGAAGTACGGAGCACTGCCGAAATGTGGAGAGAGCCGCGCCTTCATGCCGCTGTCATCCACCGTTGGAATGCATATGTTCATGTCCGCTCCCAGCGTGCCATGAGGGCACCCTCCCGGAACGCTTCCAGGTTGGGTTCCACCGTATGCCGTGGCACCGCGCCCGCCACGGCCTTCTCCCAGACTTCACTGGGCAGATCGAGCACCACGGAGAGGGCGCCGAGCACGACCGTGCTGGCCAGCCTGGGATTGCCGATGGCCCTGGCCAGGGCAAGCGCCGGCGTGACCAGCACGGTGCCGGCGTGCGCCCGGAGGCGCGCCTCGATCTCCTCGGGATATCCCGTCAGCTTGAGAGACTCCACCGTGGGGCGGATGGCCTGGTCGTTCAGCACCACGGTGCCGCCCGGCCGGAGCCAGGGGAGGAAGCGGAGGCCCTCCAGCCGCTCGAACGCCACGATGAAGTCCGCCTTCCCGCGGGGCACGGTGGGCGCGCCGGGGTCGGCGCCGTAGCGTACCGCCGTGACCACCGTACCGCCGCGTTGGGACATGCCGTGCACCTCCGAGGTCACCACCTGGTGGCCCGCCAGCACGGCGGCCTGGCCCACGATCTGGGTGGCCAGCACGGAGCCCTGCCCACCCACCCCGGCCAGCACAAGGTTCACGGTGCGGGCGCCGACGGCGGCCGGAGCGCTCACCGCGCCCTCCCCGCCAGCCAACTCGCGGCCGCCTCGGCCGCGCGGCGGCCCGTGGCAATGGCCTGTGTCACGGTGCCGTGGCCGAACGCCGCATCGCCGCAGGCAAAGACGCCCTCCCGGCTGGTGGCGCCGGTGAAGCGCACCTCCACCCGGCCGTTCGTGCGGATGTCCGCACCGTCCAGGAACGCCAGGTCGGGCCGCTCGCCGATGGCCAGGATGACCGTGTCGTAGGGCACGGTGTGCTCGCTGCCGGCCACCTCCACGGGCGCAGCGCGGCCGCTGGCGTCGGGCGCGCCCGCGGCCATGCGCACCAGTTCCACGCCCACGAGACCGCCGCTGGCGTCGGTGACCACGCGCCTGGGCAGCTCGTGGAAGTGGAATTCCACACCCTCGTCCCGCGCCTCGTCCACCTCGTCCGGAATGGCCGGCATCTCGGCCGCGCCCCGCCGGTACACCACGCTCACCTGGGCGCCCACCCGCCGCGCGGCGCGGGCACAGTCCACCGCGGTGTTGCCGCCGCCCACGACCGCCACCCGTTCGCCGACCGGCGGCGCGTCGCCCCGGTTGAAGCGCTCCAGGAAGTCCACGCCGTCCCAGACACCGAGCGCCTCCCCGGCGCCCTCGATGCCCGCCTCCCGCGGCGCGCCCGCGCCGGTGGCCACGATGACCGCCTCGTGGGCCTCCACGAGCTCCTCGAAGGGGAGGTCGCGCCCCACCCGGACCCCGCAGCGGAAGCGGACGCCCATCTCCTCCAGGCGGTGCACCTCGCCATCCACCACCCAGCGGGGCAGGCGGAAGGCAGGGATGCCGTGGCGCAGCATGCCGCCGGGTGCGTCCGCCGCCTCGAAGACCGTGACGCGGAAGCCGCCGCGCCGCAGGTGCCAGGCAGCCGCCAGGCCGGCGGGGCCGCCGCCCACCACCGCCACGCGCTGGCCGCGTTCCTCGGTGGGCTGGAAGGCCCGGCCCGGCACGTGTTCCAAGCCCCAGTCGCCCAGCCAGCGCTCCACGTCGCGGATGGCGATCTGCCCGTCGTGGGCCGCGTCCGGGAAGCGCGCCAGCAGCTCCGGGTAGCCGGCCGCCCAGCGGGTGTGCTGGTCGAAGCCCAGGGCGTTCACGGAATGGTCGCAGGGGTGCGGGCAGACCCGCCCCGACACGGCGGGGAAGGGGTTGGCGCGCACCAGCGTGTGATAGGCCTCCTCGAGGCGCTCGCGGTCCACCAGCTCCAGCACCAGCGGGATGTCGATGCCGGCGCTGCAGTCTGCGCACACCTGCTGGCAGTGCGTACAGGCGGTGCACTGTAGGGGATCCACGTCCAGCCGGCCGCCCACCTCCTGGATGGCGGGGCAGCCCAGCACCGCGCACGCGTGGCAGTCGGTGCAGGCGTCGGCGTCGAGGCTCACCGGCTCGCCGAAGACCACGCGCTCCTTCAGCACGCACGGCGTCTCGGCCAGGAGTACCGTGGGCGCGTCCGTGGCCGCGGCATCGTCCAGCGTGCGCCACGCGGCCATGAGGTCGTAGGGGTCCAGGCGGCGGACATCCGTCACGCCCAGTCCCCGCACCACCCCCTCGATGCTCACCGTGCCGGCCGGCTCCTGGTTCAGCCGCCGGCCCGTCCCGGGATGATCCTGGTGGCCGGTCATAGCCGTGGTGTGGTTGTCCAGCACCAGCACGGTGGCGGCGCCGCCGTTGTAGACCACGTCCACCAGTCCCGTGATGCCGGAGTGGTAGAAGGTGGAGTCCCCGATGACGGCCACCACCCGTGCGCGGTCGGCTTCGGGAAGCACCATGGCCATGCCCGCCGCCATGCCGATGGAGGCGCCCATGTTCATGCAGGCATCCATGGCGGCCAGTGGCGCAACCGCTCCCAGGGTGTAGCAGCCGATGTCCCCGGAGACGATGGCCCCCATGCGGTTCAGTGCGTGGAAGGCGCCGCGATGCGAGCACCCCGGGCAGAGGACGGGAGGCCGGACGGGAAGGACGGGGAGTGCCAGGGCCGCCGGCGCGGGGACGTCGCTTGAGAGGGACGCGCGGAGGGCGTCCACACTGAGCTCGCCGTAGCGGGGCCAGGTGCGCGGCAGCGTGGCAATGCCCAGAGCGCGCACCTGCTCGTCCAGCATGGGCTCCAGCTCCTCCACCACCAGGATGCGCGGGTGGGCGGCCGCGAAGCGACGGATCACGTCCGCGGGCAGCGGATGGGTCATGCCCAGCTTCAGGACGGGCGCGTCCGGGAAGGCCTCGCGCACGTAGAGGTAGGGTATGCCGGCCGTGATGAACGCCACGTCCCCCGTGCCGTCGTGGACCATGGCCATGCGCTCGGCCTGCTGCACCAGCCCCGGCATGCGGCGTTCCTCGATGAGGCGATGGCGCACCCGACCGTGCGCCGGCAGCACCACGTTCTTCGCGGCGTTCTTGCGGTAGCGGCGGGGCAGCCGGTCGTGGCGTGACGCGAGCGGGACCGCCGACTTGCCGTGCGAGAGGCGGGATGTGGTACGCAGCAGGACGGGCGTATCGAAGCGCTCCGAAAGCGCGAAGGCGGCTGCAGTGTAGTCAAGCGCCTCCGCGGGCGTGGCGGGCTCGAGCAGCGGCACCCGGGCGGCGCGCGCGAAGAGGCGGTTGTCCTGCTCGTTCTGCGAGGAGTGCATGCCCGGGTCATCGGCGCTCACCACCACCAGGCCGCCGTTCACGCCCATGTATGCGGCAGAGAAGAAGGGATCGGCGGCCACGTTCAGGCCCACGTGCTTCATGGTGACCAGCACCCGCCCGCCCGCCAGGGAGGCGCCCACCCCCACCTCCAGCGCCACCTTCTCGTTGGGCGACCACTGGCAGTCCACGTCCGGCAGCGCCGCCAGCGCCTCCAGGATCTCCGTGCTGGGCGTACCCGGGTACCCACAGCCCACCACCACCCCCGCCTGCCACGCTCCGCGCGCGATGGCCTCGTTGCCCGACATGAGGCGCGCGCGGGCCCCGCGCTCGGCGGGCGCGGCCCGGTCGGCGGGCGGCGCTTCGGCGGGCGGCGTTTCGACGGGCGGCGTTTCGGCGGGTGGCGTTTCGGCGGGTGGCTCGGCTGCCCCGGCGGTGGGAACGGTCATCGGCTCTCCTGCGTCTCCGGCCAGCGTGCGTCCGCCGGAAAGGTAGGCGGCGCGCACGGGAAGGGTCTGTCAGGGAGGGGCGGAAAGTCTGTGGGGTCGATCCCGACAGCGCTCTCTGCTCCGGGAACCGCTGTGCCCGGGTCCTTGCCGGCCAGCGGCCACCGTGTTATTCATACAAACGTATGAATGAAGCGAATCGCTGGTTCAGCAACCGCCTGGCCGAGTTGACCGACCGCCCGGCGCCGGTGGAAGCGCCGGAGCACGAAACCGCCCTGGCGCTCGTGGCCGCCGCCACACCCCTCTTCGGCGCGCGCGGTTACGATGGCGTGTCGGTGCGCGAGATCACCTCCGCCGCGGGCGCCAATCTGGGCGCCATCACCTACCACTTCGGCTCCAAGGAGGGGCTATACGCAGCGGTGGTGGCGGCCGCGCTGCGCCCCCTCGTGGAGGCGGTAAAGCGGGTGGTCGGGCGGGACCAGCCACCGCTGGAGCGGGTGGGTGACGTGGCACGTACCTACTTCGAACAGCTGCATCACCATCCGTGGATTCCCGGCCTCATGCTGCGCGTGCTGCTGGCCGACCGGACGCCAGCGGCGCTCGCCGGCCCCCTCGGCGAGATGATCCGCCTGCTCACCGGCCTGGTCATGGAGGGGCAGATGGAGGGCAGCATCCGCCCCGGGGATCCGGCCCTCATGGGGATCAGCATCCTGTCCGTGCCCATCCACCTGAACCTGGTGCAGCGCCCGCTGCAGGCGTTCACCGGCGTGGATGTCCAGGACCCGGAGACGCGCCGCGGCCTGGCCGATCACGCGGCATCCTTTGTCCGCGCCGCACTGGAGGAACGAACATGAGACACACGCACGCGCTCGGGATCATGGCGCTAAGCGTGCTGGCCGCCGCCGCAGCGGCAGGTGCCGGCCCGCTGGCCGCTCCCCTCGCGGGGCAGGACGCGTCCCAACCCGCCGGCGGGGCGGCGCAGACCGCGGCGGCCCAGTCCACCCCCCTCACCCTGGCCGAGGCCGGACGGCGCGCCCTGGCCAGCCACCCCTCCATCCAGGCCGCGGCCGCCGCCGAGGCGCGCGCCCGGAGCGGTGTGGCGGAGGCGGCCGCGGCGCGCCTGCCGCAGGTAGCGCTCGAAAGCGCGCTCACGCACTTCCAGGAGCCCATGATCGTGGCGCCGCTGCACGCCTTCGATCCTGCCAACGTGCCCGCCTTCGAGCGCACGCTGACGCAGGGCAACGTGGGGCTCACCTGGACGGCGTGGGACGGCGGGGCCCGGGGCGCACGGAGCGAGCGCGCCGAGGCGCTGGCGGAGGCGTCGGCCGAGGGGCTCCGCGGCGCGCGCCAGGCGCTGCTGGTGAGCGTGGTGCGCCAGTACGGCGCGCTGGCGGCGGCACGCCAGGTGGTGGCGGCGGCGGGCGCGCGCATGGCGGCCATCCGGGCCGAGCGCGCGCGCGCCGGGCAGCTCCTGGCGGAGGGCAGCGCGGCGCGGCTGGTGGTGCTCCGCGCCGACGCGGCGCTGGCCACGGCGCGGGCGGACTCGCTGGGGGCGGCGGCGCGCCTGGACGCGGCGGAGCGGGAGCTGGCGCGGCTCATGGGGGCGGCGCCGGTGGAGGTGCGCGGGCGGCCGCTGGAGCCGCCGCCTGCCGCGCCGCCGGAGCCGCCCACGCACGCCGAGGCGGCCGCACGGGCCGCGGACGCCAGCCCGGAGGTGGCGGCGGCGCGCCGGCGCGTGGCGGCCGCCCGCGCCAGCGGCGGGGAGGCGCGCGCCCTCTGGCTGCCGCGCGTGGACGCCATGGCCCGCTACAACGGCTACGGCTCCACGGCCGGTGACTTTACGGCCGAGTGGCAGGGCGGCGTGCGGGTGGCCTACCCGCTCTTCACGGGCGGCGCGCGGGGCGCGGCCGCCGACCGGGCCGGCGCCGAGCTGGCCGCCGCCGAGGCCGACCTGCGCCTGGCGGAATTCCGGGCGGCCGCCGACGCGGACGCCGCGCTGGTGGCGCTCACCGCCGCCACGGCCCGGGCCGGGGCGCTGGACGCGGCGGTCACCCAGTACGCCGAGGTGGCGCGCATCGAACGGCTGGCGCTGGACGAGGGCGCCGGCACACAGACGGACTGGCTGGCGGCCGAAGCGGAGCTCTTCCGCGCGCGGGCCGCCCTGGTGGAGGCACGGGCCGAGGCGCTCACTGCCCGGGCCGCCCTGGCGCGCGCCACAGGTACCCTGACCCTGGACTGGCTGGCCGGCAACACGGAGGCGGAGATATGAACCACAAGCGCATCGCGGCGGCCCTCATCCTGGTGGCGGCGCTGGCCGTCACCGCCTGGCTGGTGTTCGGCGGCAGCGAACCCACCGACGTCCTCACCGCCTCGGGCACGGTGGAGGCGCGCGAGGCCGACCTGGGCTTCCAGGCCGGCGGGCGGCTGGCGGCCGTGCATGCCGCCGAGGGGGAGCGCGTGGCCGCGGGCCAGCTGCTGGCCATGCTCGACACGGCCGAGCTGGCCGCCCGACGCGGCGCGGCTGCGGCGCAGGAGGACGCCGCGGCCGCGGCGCTGGCCGAGGTCCAGCGCGGGACCCGGCCGGAGGAGCGGCGCCAGGCGGAGGCCGCGCTGCAGGCCGCCGAAGCCCGGCTGGCCGAGGCCGTCCGCGCCCACCAGCGCGCGGAGCGGCTGCACGCGGGCGGGGCCACCAGCCAGGAGGCGCTGGAGCGCGCCGCCACGGCCGCCGAGGTGGCCCGCACGGTGCGCGATCAGGCGGCCGAGCAGCTGCAAGTAGCCCGCACCGGCCCCCGCCAGGAACGCATCGACGCCGCGGCCGCGCAGCACCGCCAGGCCCAGGCGGCCCTCGAGCAGGTGGACGCCGCACTCGACAACGCCCTCATCCGGGCGCCCTTCGCGGGCGTGGTGACGGTGCGCCATCGCGAGGAGGGGGAGGCGGTGGGCCCCGGCCAGCCCGTGCTCACGGTGATGGACCCCCAGGACCGCTGGGTGCGCATCTACGTGGCCGAAGACCGTGTGGGCCGCGTGGCGCTCGGCCAGGCGGCGCGCATCACGGTGGACAGCTACCCCGAGCGCACCTACGAGGGGCGCGTGACCTTCATTGCCAGCCAGGCCGAGTTCACGCCGCGCAACGTGCAGACGCCCGAGGAGCGCGTGAAGCTGGTCTACGCGGTGAAGGTGTCGGTCACGGGTGACGCGGCCGGCCAGCTCAAGCCAGGCATGCCGGCGGACGTGACACTCGACGGTGCCGCGCCGTCAACGGCGGATGGAGCGCGATGAGCGGGGATGAAGAGACCGTCGCTTACGATCCGGTGGTGCGGCTCTCCGGACTGACGCGGCGCTTCGGTCCGCTCACCGCGGTGGACGGGCTGGAGCTGGAGGTGCGGCGCGGTGAGCTGTTCGGCATTGTGGGGCCCGACGGCGCGGGCAAGACCACCACGCTGCGCATGCTGGCCGGCGTGCTGCCGCCGAGCGGCGGGCGGGCCGAGGTGCTGGGCGTGGACGTGGGCGCCGACCCCGAGGGCGCCAAGCCGCGCGTGGCCTACATGGCCCAGCGCTTCGGCCTCTACGGGGACCTCACCGTGGCGGAGAACCTGCGCTTCTACGCGGACCTCTACCGCGTGCCCCGCGCCGCGCGCCCCGAGCGCCTGGAGCGCCTCTACCGCTTCTCCAATCTCGGGCCGTTCACCGACCGCCTGGCCGCCAACCTGTCGGGCGGCATGAAGCAGAAGCTGGCGCTCTCCTGCGCCCTCATCCACGAGCCCGAACTGCTCCTCCTGGACGAGCCCACCTTCGGCGTGGACCCCATCTCGCGCCGCGAGCTGTGGACCATCCTGCGCGAGATGAACGCGCGCGGCGTCACCATCGTGCTCACCACCTCCTACCTGGACGAGGCCGAGCGCTGCCACCGCGTGGCGCTACTGCACCAGGGACGCGTTCTGGATCTGGACACACCGGCCCGTTTGCAAGCGACGATGCACGGCTCCCTGCTCGCGGTCCGCGCGCGTCCGGCCCGGGCCGCGCGCGACGCGCTGCGCGCCACGCCCGGTGTGCGGCGCGCCCACCTCTTCGGCCAGGCGCTGCACGTGGTGGTGGACGAGGCGGCGGACGGGGAGGCCCTCGTGCGGGCGGCGCTCGGCGGCATGGAGGTGGACGCGGTGGAGGTGATCCGGCCGTCGCTGGAGGACGTCTTCATCGAGCGCGTGGGGGCCGATGCCTGAGGCGGCCATCCAGGCGCGCGAGCTGACGCGCCACTTCGGCGATTTCGTGGCGGTGGACCGGGCCACCTTCCAGGTGGAGGCCGGCCAGGTATTCGGCTTCCTGGGCCCGAACGGCGCGGGCAAGACCACCACCATCCGCATGCTCACGGGGCTGCTGCCGCCCTCCTCCGGCAGCGCGCGTGTAGCCGGGCTGGATCCGGCCGCGGAGTCGCGCCGGCTGCGCGGGCGGCTGGGCTACATGTCGCAGCTCTTCTCCCTCTACGGGGACCTCACCGTGGCGGAAAACATCGAGCTCTTCGGCGGCCTCTACGAGGTCACCGGGGAGCGCTTCCGCGCGCGGCGCGCATGGGTGCTGGAGATGGCCGGGCTGGAGGGTCAGGAGAAGCGCCTCACCGCGGAGCTGCCGCTGGGCTGGAAGCAGCGTCTGGCGCTCGGCTGCGCCGTCCTGCACGAGCCGCCCATCCTCTTTCTGGACGAGCCCACGTCGGGCGTGGACCCCCTGGCGCGGCGCGCCTTCTGGGACCTCATCGACGCACTGGCCGAGGGCGGCACCACGGTGCTGGTGAGCACCCACTACATGGAGGAGGCCGAGTACTGCAACCGGCTGCTCCTCATGAACCGGGGGCGGGTCATTGCCGAGGGGACGCCGGGGGAGTTGCGGGCGCTGTTGGAGACGCCGGACGTCACGCTGGAGGATGTCTTCGTGGAGCTGGTGCGCCGCGAGGGCGGGGCGGTGGTGGGATGATCCGCGGCGTCCGCCTGCTGGCCATGGCCCGCAAGGAGGCCATCCAGATCCGTCGCGACCCGCGCAGCCTGGCGCTGGCCTTCGCCGTGCCCGTGCTCATGCTGGTCTTCTTCGGCTACGCCATCACCTGGGACGTGGACGATCTGCCGCTGGCCGTGGTGAACGAGGACGCGGGCACGCGCGGCGAGCGGCTGGTGGGCGCCTTCACCGCCAGCGGCTACTTCGTGGTGGCCGCGCGCCCGGCGCGCCGCGCCGACGCCGACGGGTTGCTGGTGCGCGGCAGCGTGGCAGGCGTGCTGATCATCCCGCCGGACTTCTCGCGCCGCATGGGCGCCGGCGGACCCGCCCCCGTGCAGCTCCTGCTCGACGGCGCGGATGCCAACACCGCCACCATCGCGCTGAATTATGCCGAGGCCATCGCGGGCCGGTGGTCGCGCGATGCGGTGCTGGGCGGGCGCACCGTGGCGCTGCCCGCGGACGCCGAGAGCCGCGTCTGGTACAACCCCACGCTCGCGTCGCGCAACATGATCGTGCCGGGGCTGATCGCCGTCATCATGTCCATCATCGCGGCCATGCTCACGGCGCTCACCATCGCGCGGGAGTGGGAGCGCGGCACCATGGAGCAGCTGGCCTCCACGCCCGTGCACCGCCTGGAGGTGGTGCTCGGCAAGCTGCTCCCCTACGTGGTCATCGGCATGGCGGACGTGGCGCTGGCGGTGGCGGTGGGTGTCACGCTCTTCGGCGTACCGCTGAACGGCAGCGTGCTGCTGCTGGCGGCGCTCACGCTGCTCTTCCTGCTGGGCGCGCTGGGGCTGGGCATCTTCATCTCGGCCGCGCTCAAGTCCCAGGTGCTGGCCACGCAGGTGGCCATGGTGGCCACCTACCTGCCGGCGCTGCTGCTGTCGGGCTTTCTCTTCGACATTGCCAGCATGCCGGCGGTGCTGCGCGCCATCACCCTGGTCATCCCGGCGCGCTACTACGTGGCGGTCACGCGCGGCATCTTCCTCAAGGGCGTGGGCATCCAGGTGCTCTGGGTGCAGGGCGTGGCCATGCTGATCTTTGCCACCGTGGGGCTGGGGCTGGCCACACTGGCCTTCCGCAAGCGGATCGCCGCATGATCTCCGTGCCGCGCGTCCGGGCCATGCTGCGCAAGGAGCTGCGCCAGCTCTTCCGCGATCCCAAGACCAAGCGCATGGTATTCGGCGCGCCCATCATCCAGCTCCTGCTCTTCGGCTACGCCGTGAACACGGACGTCACGCGCGTGGCCACCTTCGTGGTGGATCACGACCGGACGGAGACATCGCGCGCGCTGGTGGACGCCTTCACGGCGCCCGGCTACTTCCAGTTGGTGGGCCGCTCCGAGCGGCCGGCGGAGCTGGACGCCGCGCTCGACCGGGGGGACGCGGCGGTGGGGCTGTGGATCCCACGTGGCTTCGCCACCGACCTGGCCGCCGGCCGCGGGGCCAGCGTGCAGGTGCTGGTGGACGGCACCAACTCCAACACCGCCACCGTGGCGCAGGGCTACGCCGCGCGCATCGTGCGGAGCTTCGGGCTGGCGCGGGCGGGGGCGAGCGGGGCGAGCGGGGCTGGAGGTGCTGGAGCGGCTGGAGCGGATGCCGGCGGCGGCGTTTCCGGGGATGGCGGAGTGTCGGCCGGCGCCAATGCCGCGCCTCTTCCCACCGGCGTGGAGCTACGCACCCGCGCCTGGTACAACCCGGACCTGGCCAGCCGCGTCTACAACGTCCCCGCCGTGGTGGCGCTCATCCTCTTGCTCATGTGCTTCCTGCTCACCGCCATGACCGTGGTCCGCGAGCGTGAGCTGGGCACGCTGGAGCAGCTCATGGTGAGCCCGCTCTCCGCCGGCGAGCTGATGCTCGGCAAGACGCTGCCGGTGGCGCTCATCGGCCTGGCGGATCTGGTGCTGGTGGTGGCGGTGGCCATCCTGTGGTTCGACATTCCCTTCCGCGGCAACCCGCTCCTCCTGCTGGCGGCCAGCGCGCTCTTCATCCTGGCGGCGCTGGGGCTGGGGCTGCTCATCTCCACGGTGTCGAACACGCAGCAGGAGGCCTTCATGGGGATGTTCATGGTCATCCTGCCGCTCATCATCCTGTCCGGCTTCATGTACCCGATCCACACCATGCCGGACTTCTTCCAGGCGCTCACACTGCTGAATCCGCTGCGCTATTTCCTGGAGATCGTGCGCGGCGTCTTCCTGAAGGGCGCGGGGCTGGACGTGCTGTGGCCGCAGCTGCTGGTGCTGAGCGCCATGGCGGCGGGGATCCTCACGCTGGCCACGCTGCGCTTCCGGCGCACGCTGCGGTAGGAGTTCGGCCGCTACCCATTGGCGCAGCATGACACAGTCCGGCCGGTGACAGGACCGGCCGGACTGTGCTGCTCGTGATCGTCGGCGGACCTAATCGAACAGGGGCTCTACCGAGGTGACTCTGCCCCCGTGCGCTCTGCACAGTTTCATGGCAGCGGGGATATCGCGGCCCTTCTGCGCCTTGAGATAGAAGGGCTTGCCGTCTTCGGGTTCACAGTGCACCAGCCAGACCACCGGTCCGGCGGCGGCGGCCCTGGGTGCGGCGGCCATGGCGGCAGCCAGGCCTACAAGCATGACCAGGCACGGGAACAGCGCACGTCGTATCATGGGAACCTCGGGGAGGGAGGTGACCTGCCGGGGCGGAAGTTGCCCCACTGGGATGGCAGGGATTCAATACCGATCCCCCGCGGTCGCTACGTCAAGAGGGACGACGAGCCGCTCGCGCCGACGCCCAGCGGTCCGGTGATCGACGCGCTCATCCCCGAAGAAACGAAACTGGAGACAGACATGCCTGGACGACCCTGGATGGTGGCGGAGCGCACGTGGGCCGGCGCGCGGGACATCGACTGGCAGCTGGCTGTGCTCCCCTGGGGCGCCACCGAGCCGCACAACCTGCACCTCCCCTACGGCACGGACACCGTCGAGAGCCAGGGCATCGCCGCGGAGGCGGGCCGGCTGGCCTGGGAGCGCGGAGCCCGGGTGGCCGTGCTCCCCACCGTGCCTTTCGGCGCCAACGCCGGCCAGGTCATGCTGCCCCTGACCGTGGACATGCGTCCGTCCACGCAGCTGGCGCTGCTGCGCGACGTGGTGCGCTCGCTCGAGCGGCAGAACATTCCGCGCCTCGTGGTGCTGAACGGCCACGGTGGCAATGATTTTCGCGGTATGATCCGGGAGCTGCAGGGGGAGAGCGCGGTGCTGATCTGCCTGGTGGACTGGTTCAGGATGCCGGTGGCGGAGGACCGCCCCGGAGCGGACGCGGCGGGGGCGGCAGGCTTCGGCGGCGCCGCGGGTGCGGCAGGCGCGGCAGGCGCGGCAGGCGCGGCAGGCGCGGCAGGCGCGGCCGGGGCGGCGCCCCAGCAGGTCCCACTTTTCGACGATCCGGGTGACCACGCCGGCGAACTCGAGACGAGCCTCATGCTGCACCTGGCGCCGGACCAGGTGGCGCCGCTCGAGGAGGCTGGCCCGGGCAGCACGCGTCCCTTCACCGTGGCCGGCCTGCGCGAGGGCTGGGCGTGGACCCCGCGCGATTGGGCCCGCGCCACGGAGGACACCGGCTCCGGGGATCCGCGCGCGGCGAGCGCCGCGAAGGGCGCCCGCTACTTCCGGGCGGTGACCGAGCGGCTAGCGGACTTCCTGGTGGAGCTGGCCGCGACCGATCCGGCGCGACTCTACGAGGGAGAGTAGCTCGAGGTGGGAGGAACCCGGCCGGTCCAGGCGGGCCGGCCGGGGCCGCATCAGGCCCTCCGCCACCTGCGCCGCATCACGCCCGTCGCCACATGCGTCGCAGCATCCACGCGCAGGCCAGCAGCGCCGCCCCGCTCCAGAGCAGGCCCCAGAACAGCACGGGAATGCCGGTGAGCTCGGCCAGCATGAAGGCATCGGACTTGATCCCCGGGCGCTGGAGGATGTCACTGCGGATGTCCAGCACGGCGTACAGGGCGCTGGTGATGCCCAGCGCGGTCAGGACCACCACGGCCGCATCCCCTGACAGGCGCCGCGCCGCCAGGATGAGCACACCACCGAAGGCCAGACCGAAGAGGAAGCCGAAGGCGCCGCGCACCAGCCCGAGCGTGGCGATCACCACGAAGATACCCAGGGCGAGCAGCGCCTTCCTGGCCATCCGGGGACTACGTCCCGCCAGCTCCAGGAAGAGCAGACCGAACAGCAGGCTGCCCAGGTAGCCTGCCGAGAGCATCAGGAAGGCGTTGCCGCCGCGCACCCAGGTGGCCCCGCCCTCCCGCCAGTCCAGGGTGATCGATTCCACCTGCCCGCCGGTAGCCAGTGCGGCCAGCGCATGGCCCATCTCATGGAGAAAGACCACGAAAATCTTGAGGGGATACACCGCCGCGCTGGGCCAGAGCACCCAGAGCACGACGAAGTAAAGCGTCAGGCCGAGAACCAGCGCCAGCCGGCGGCGATGGACGGGCTTCATGGATTCTCCAGCCGGGACGTGGGGAAGACGGCACTTGCTCACCGTCACCCTACGCAACGCCGCGATGATGGTTTCCCCACCATCATGTCCGCCGCCGGCCTCCAACGCAAAGATGTCCCAATTATCCCATTGACAGATTTTTAGGCGCGCCTAACCCGTCGGCTCACCCCACTGCCATTCGCCTTCAGCAAGGCGTGCAGAGAGCCGCCTGGCGGCTCTCACCGGGATGAGCCGAGCCCGAAGACCCGGAAGCAGCTCCCTGGCCTCTCAGCGGTCACTCAGAGAGTCGAAAAACCACCCCTTATATTACAGGAAGCTGTTGGGATCACTGGGCAAAGGAGGGATTCGATGGGTGGGCGAGCGGACGGTGTGAGCTACGCGGAGCGGATGGCGCTGAGCGGGCGGGGGCGGGGGTGGATGATCCGGGAGCGGACGGTCGAGGCGGAGGGCGCC
>Ga0214473_10003781_pt1 | contig 18261 bp, 20 predicted proteins | sample RVTome_7_FD_203509 | JGI IMG/M metagenome (GOLD analysis project Ga0214473, IMG submission 203509) | Soil microbial communities from uranium-contaminated site in the Upper Colorado River Basin, Wyoming, United States - RVT98D197 | ecosystem: Environmental > Terrestrial > Soil > Contaminated >... | reverse complement strand
TGCAGAACGCGCTCCACCGGGCCGGGGTCGAGCGGACGGTGCTCACCGCGGTGACGCAGACCGTCGTGGCCGAGGGCGGCGAGGCGCTGCCGGCCACCAAGCCCATCGGACACGAGCTGTCGGACGACGAGCGCGCCCGCTACGCGGCCCGCGGCGTTCCGGTCGGGCGCGACGGGGCCGGGCGGTGGCGACGGCTGGCGCCGAGCCCGATTCCGGGCGACATCGTCGAGGTGGCCGCGGTCCGGCAGCTGGTGGCAGCAGGCTGGATCGTGATCGCGGCGGGTGGCGGCGGCTCCCCGGTCTACCGGGATCCCCGGCTGGGCTGGGAAGGCATCGACGCGGTGGTGGACAAGGACCGCGCGGCCGCCATTCTCGCCGACCGGCTGGGCGCCGACACCATGATGATCCTGACCGACGTGGACGGGGTCTACCAGCACTGGAGCCGGCCGGAGCGCCGGCGGCTCGACACCCTGTCCGTCACGGAGGCCGCGGCCCTGCTCGCGGGCGAGGGTTTGGGGAGCGGGATGCGCCCCAAGGTCGAGGCCGCGGTGCAGTTCGTCCGCGCCGGACGCGGGCGCCGTGCGGTCATCGCGCACCTGCGCGACGGCCCCGCCGCGCTGCGCGGCGAAACGGGAACCACCATCAGGAGCGACACGTGAACCTGCACGAATATCAGGCCCGCGCCGTGCTCAAGGCGGCGGGAATCCCGGTCCCCGACGGGGACGTGGCCGCGACCCCCGCGGAGGTGGAAGCCATCGCCCGGCGCCTGGGTGGACGGGTCGTGGTGAAGGCCCAGGTGCACGCCGGCGGCCGCGGCAAGGCCGGCGGGGTCAAGCTGGCCGCGGATCCCGCGGAAGCGCGGAAGCACGCCGAGAAGATTCTCGGCATGACCATCAAGGGACTCACGGTCCAGAAGGTGCTGGTCGTGCCCGCGGCGGACATCGCGTCGGAGAGCTACGCCGGCGTGATCCTGGACCGCGCCTCGCAGCGCCCGGTGATGATGGTGAGCCCGGCCGGCGGGGTGGACATCGAGGAGGTAGCGGCCCAGACGCCGGACAAGATCATGAAGCTGCCGGTGGACCCGCGCTACGGACTCCTGCCCCACCAGGCCATGCGCCTGGGCTTCTTCCTGTACCGCGACCTGGCGCAGGTGCGGGCCGCGGCCACGGTGCTCCAGCAGCTCTACGCCGCGTTCGTCACGGTGGGCGCGTCGCTGGTCGAGATCAACCCGCTGATCACCACCCCGGCGGGGCAGGTCGTCGCGCTCGACGCCAAGATCTCGGTGGACGACAACGAGCTGGAGCGCCGGCCGCACGTCGCCGCGCTGCGCGACGTGTCGGCCGAGGATCCGGCCGAAGTCAAGGCGCGGGACGCGGGCCTCTCGTTCATCAAGCTCGAGGGCTCGGTCGGCTGCTGCGTGAACGGCGCGGGCCTGGCGATGGCCACGATGGACCTGGTCAAGTACTACGGCGGCGAGCCGGCCAACTTCCTGGACATCGGGGGCAGCAGCAATCCCGACAAAGTGGTCACGGCGCTCGAGATCATCACGTCGGACCGGCACGTGAAGGCGATCCTGTTCAACATCTTCGGCGGGATCACCCGGTGCGACGACGTGGCCAACGGGATCGTCACGGCCACCGGGCGCACCGGGCTCAAGGTGCCGATCGTGATCCGGCTGACCGGCACCAACGAGGATCTGGCGGTCTCGATTCTCCAACGGGCGGGGTTCAGCGCGCTCACGGACATGGACGAGGCGGTGAAGCGGGCGGTGGAACTCGCGGGGAGGGCGGCATGAGCGTCTTCATCGACCGGGCGACGCGCCTGGTGGTGCAGGGCATCACCGGACGGGACGGGTCGTTCCACGCGAAGCAGATGCTGGAGTACGGCACCAACGTCGTGGCCGGCGTGACGCCGGGCAAAGGCGGCCAGAAGTTCGAGGGCAAGGTGCCGGTGTTCGACACGGTGGCGGAGGCCGCGGCGGAGACCGGGGCCAACGCATCGGTCATCTACGTGCCGGCCCGGTTCGCGGCCGACGCGATCTACGAGGCGGCCGACGCCGGGATCAAGCTGGTGGTGTGCATCAGCGAAGGGGTTCCGGTACTCGACATGACCCGGGTGATGCCGTATCTCCGGGAGCGCAACGCCCGGCTCATCGGGCCCAACTGCCCGGGCGCTATCTCGCCGGGACGCTGCAAGGTGGGCATCATTCCGGGGCCGATCTGCCGCGAGGGGAAAGTGGGGGTGGTGTCGCGGAGCGGGACCCTGACCTACGAGATCATCCACCAGCTCACCCGCGCCGGCATGGGCCAGTCCACCTGCATCGGCATCGGGGGCGATCCCATCATCGGGACCAACTTCATCGACTGCCTGGCGGCCTTCGAGGCCGACCCGGACACCGAGGCCATCGTCATGATCGGCGAGATCGGGGGGACGGACGAGCAGCAGGCGGCCGAGTACGCCGCGGCGCACGTGGGCAAGCCGATCGTGGGGTTCATCGCCGGGCAGACGGCGCCGCCGGGCCGGCGCATGGGGCACGCGGGAGCCATCATCTCGGGAGCCAGCGGCACGGCCGCCGAGAAAATCGCGGCGTTCGAGCGGGCCGGGATTGGCGTGATGAAGCGACCGGCCGACGTGGTCCCGCTCCTCAAGGAGCGGCGCGTCACCGCGTGAGACTCATCCAGCTCCTCGCCCCCGACCGGATCGTGCTCGATCTCCCGGGGGAAACAGTGCGCGAGGCCGCGCGCCCGCTGGTGCACGCGGTCATCGCGTCCGGCCGGGGGCTCGACCCCGAGCGGCTGGAGGCGCTCCTGTCGGACGCGGTCCCGGGGGAAGCGGTGACCGTGGGGCAGCGGGCCTTTCTCCTGCATTTCCGCACCGACGCGGTAGAAGGCGTCACCGCCGCGCTCGGGGTCACGGCCCGGCCGGTGCACCGGGAGCGGGACGAGACCAAGGAAGCCCGGATCGTGCTGCTGCTGCTGGCGCCGCAGGGCGAGGGCGGGGCGTACCTCCGGGCGCTCGCGGCCTTCGCCCGCGCCCTGGCGCAGGAAGACGTGGTGGCCATGCTGGAGCGGGCCCGCACCCCGGAAGAAGTGCTGGCGTCGCCCGAGCTGGCGGGGCTCGACGTGCCGGGCGAGCTGCTGGTGCGGGACGTACTGATGGGCCCGGCGGTCTCGGTGCAGCCCGACGTCTCGCTGGTCGAGGCCGCGCGGCTCATGATCACCCATCACGTGGCCGTCCTGCCCGTCGTGTCGGAAGGCCGGGAGGTGCTCGGGGCCGTGAGCCACGGCGAGGTGCTGCGGCACCTCCTGCCCCAGCAGGTCCGGAAGCTCTCGGGCGAGTATCCCGCCGCCGGCCGCAAGCGCCGGGCGACCCCGGCGCCCCGGGACGTGCTGGTGCGGGACGTGATGGACCGGAGCGTCCTGTGCCTGGCCGACGATCAGCCGCTCACCGACGCCGCCGCCTTGATGGTGAGCAAGAAGCTGGAGCGCGTCCCGGTGGTGCGCGACGGCGCGCTGGTCGGAGTGCTGACGCGGGAAAACATCGTACGGAGACTGTTCGGTCCATGAACCAGACCCTCGCCATCATCAAACCCGACGCCATCGCCGCGGGCCGAGCCGGCAAGATCCTGGCCCACCTCGAGGACGCGGGCTTCAGGGTGCGCGCCGCCCGGATGGTGCGCCTCACGCTGGCGGAAGCCCGGGCGTTCTACGCGGTGCACCGCGAGCGGCCGTTCTACGCGTCGCTCTGCGCCTTCATGACCTCCGGTCCCTGCCTGCCGCTGGCGCTGGAGCGGGACGGAGCGGTCCAGCACCTCCGGACCGTCATCGGGGCCACCGATCCGGCCGAAGCGGCGCCCGGCACCGTGCGGAAGCTCTTTGCCGAGTCCAAGGAACGGAACGCGATCCATGCCTCCGACTCCGACGAGAACGCGGCGCGGGAGATCGGGTTCTTCTTTTCTGAAGCGGAGCGGACCCGAATCGCCGGCTGACGGGCGGCGTTGACGCAAGTCATAGCAGGGACTACTTTTAGCGGCTATGTTGTGGGTGGACTTGCGTGACCTGTCGGCCGGCCCGATCGAGACGGTCGGCGAGGTGGCGCAGGGCGATCCGGCGCTTGCCGGCCTCGAGCTCCAGTTGCTCGAGCCGGTCCGGGTTTCGGGCCGGATCATGGCCAGCGGACCGGGCTCGTACTACTGGGAAGGCCGGATCCGGACTCGGGTCTCGGGGGCGTGTCGCCGGTGCCTGGAGCCCGCCGCCGTCAGCTTGGATCAGCCGGTGCGACTGCTCTTCACGGAAGATCAGGGCGCCGCCGACCCCGCCACGGTGATCATTCCCCCGCGCGCCGGCGAGCTGGACCTGACGGACGCGGTGCGCGAGGAGCTGATCCTGGCGGCGCCGGAGTTTCCGCTGTGCCGGGAGGATTGCCGCGGGCTGTGCCCGCGGTGTGGCGCGGACCTGAACCAGGGACCGTGTGGCTGCCGGCCCGAAACCGACCCCCGCTGGTCCGCGCTGAACGGACTCGGCGGGCGATCGAACGACGACGAAACGAGGTAGGGAATGGCGGTACCGAAGCGCAGGACCTCCAAGAGCAAGAAGCGCAAGCGGCGGACTCACTACAAGGCGGCCCCGGTGGCGCTCCAGGCGTGTCCCCGGTGCGGCGATCCCCGGCGGCCGCATCGCGTCTGCCCCACCTGCGGCTACTACGCCGGCCGGAAGCGCGTCGAGGTGGCTGAGGACGCCTGAGCGGATGCGCATCATCCTGGACGCGATGGGGGGCGACCACGCCCCGGAGGCTCCGGTGGCGGGGGCGCTCGAGGCCCTGGCCGACCTCCCCGCGTCGGCCGAAGTGGTGCTGGTGGGACGCGCGGCCGAGGTCGAGGCGGAGGTGGCCAAGCACGGCGCCGCCCGGCCGGCGCACCTCGAGGTGGTGGACGCCCCCGAGGTGGTGGGCATGGCCGAAAAGCCCCTCGCGGCGGTGCGGAGCAAACCCAACTCGTCCATCGGCGTGGGACTGCGCCTCCAGCGGGAAGGCAAGGCGCACGCCTTCATCTCGGCCGGCAACACCGGAGCCGTAATGGCGGCGAGCGCCCTGATGCTGGGTCTCCACCCCGGGGTGGACCGGCCCGCCATCGCCACCCTGTTTCCCACCGTTTCCAAGCCCGTGCTGGTCCTGGACGCGGGTGCCAACGTCGATTGCTCCCCCCGCGAGCTCCGCGGGTTCGCCCACCTGGGTTCGGTCTACGCGCGCGACGTGCTGGGCCGGAGCAGCCCCGCGGTGGGCCTCCTGTCCATCGGAGAGGAAGCGGAGAAAGGCAATGCGGCGGTGAAAGAGGCGCACGGCCTGCTCAAGGCCGAGTCGCACGCCTTCCGCTTCGTGGGCAACGTCGAGGGGCGCGACATCCTGGCGGGCGAGGTGGACGTGGTGGTGTGCGACGGCTTCGTGGGCAACGTGGTCCTCAAGTTCTACGAGTCGGTGGCCCACCTGTTCACGGGACTGCTCAACCGCGAGATGGACGCGGGCGTACTGCGGAGTGAGGCGATGCAGCGCGTGTTCACGGTCCTCGACTACTCGACGTACGGCGGCGCGCCCCTCCTCGGCGTGCGCGGCGTCTCCATCATCTGCCACGGGCGGTCGTCCGCGCGGGCCATCCGCAACGCCGTCCGCGTGGCGGTCCAGGCGGCCCAATGTGGACTCTCCCAGCACATCGGGGCCGATCTGGCGGGTGGAGCCGCGACGTGAAGCGCCCGGTCGCGCGCTTCGCGGGGACCGGCCGGTACGTTCCCGCGAAGATCGTCACCAACGACGATTTCGCCCGGGTGCTCGACACCACGGACCAGTGGATCCGCGAGCGGTCGGGCATCGTCGAGCGGCACATTGCCGCGGATCACGAGACCATCGCCTACATGGCGAGCGAGGCCTCGCGGGGCGCCGTGGCGGACGCGGGGCTCACCGTGGACGACGTGGACGCCATCGTGCTCGCCACCGCCTCGTGGGACCGGCTGCTTCCCTCCCAGGCCTGCGACGTGCAGGCCGCCCTGGGCGCCAGGAATGCGGCGGCCTTCGACGTGGGGGCGGCGTGCAGCGGCTTCCTCTATGCCACCACCGTCGCGGAGGGCCTGATCGCCACCGGCAACGCCGGGACCGCGCTGGTGATCGGCGCCGAGCGCCTGACCCGGATCATGGACGCGCAAGACCGCTCCACCGCCATCCTGTTCGGGGACGGCGTAGGGGTCGGCGTCCTGCGCCCGGCGGACGACGGGCGGGGCATCCTCTCCACGTATCTCAAATCGGACGGGCGGCTGGGCGATCTGCTCTACCGGCAGGGCGGGGGCTCGCTGCATCCGCCCAGCCAGGCGATGCTCGAAGACCGGTCCTACTTCATCAAGATGGCGGGCCGCGAGGTGTTCAAGTCGGCCGTGCGCTCCATGGCGGACGCGTGCGATCACGCCCTCGAGCGAGCCGGCCTCACCGGTGAGGACGTGGACCTCCTGATTCCCCACCAGGCCAACGTCCGGATCATCGAGGCGACCGCGAAGCACGCCCACATCCCCATGGACAAGGTGTACGTGAACGTGGACCGGTACGGCAACACCTCGGCCGCGTCCATCCCCATGGCGCTCGATGAAGCGGTGCGCGCGGGCGTGGTGAAGCCGGGCATGCTGGTGCTGCTGGTGGCGTTTGGCGGCGGCTTCACCTGGGCCAGCATCGCGGTGCGCTGGTGAGCAGCGTGCTGCTGTTCCCCGGCCAGGGGGCGCAGAAGGTGGGCATGGGGAAGGACCTGGCCGAGCGCTTCCCAGCCGCGCGGGCCATGTTCCAGCGGGCGGATTCCGCCCTGGGCCTGGCCCTCTCACGGGTGATGTGGGAGGGGCCGGAGTCCGAGCTCACGCTCACCCACAACGCGCAGCCCGCGATCCTGGTGCACGCGCTGGCGGTGAACGCGGTGGTGGGCTCGCGGCTCGCTCCGGTGGCCGCCGCCGGCCACTCGCTGGGCGAGTACGCCGCCTATGCCGCCCTGGGGGCATTGACCCTGGACGACGCGGTCCGGCTGGTGCGGCGCCGGGGCGAGTTGATGCTGGAGGCGGGCGAGCAGCGGCCGGGCACGATGGCCGCCGTGCTCGGTCTCTCGGGCGCCCAGGTGGTGGAGATCTGCGCCCGGGCGAGCACCAACGGATCGATGGTCGTGGCGGCCAACCTGAACGCGCCCGACCAGACGGTGATCTCGGGCGACCCCGCGGCGGTGGAGCGGGCCGGCGCGGCCCTCAAGGCGGCCGGCGCCAAGCGCGTCCTGCCGCTCAAGGTGAGCGGCGCGTTCCATTCGCCGCTGGTGGCGCCGGCGGCGGCCGGGCTCCGGCAAGCACTCGCGCTGACGTCGTTCGGCGACCCGGCGGCGCCGGTGATCGCCAACGCCAGCGCCACCGTGGTGGAAGACGGCGACACGGCGCGGCGGCTGCTGGGCGAGCAGCTCACGGCGCCGGTGCGGTGGGTCGAGTCCATGACCGCGGCCGCCCGGCTGGCGCCGGGGGCCATATTCGTGGAGCTGGGACCCGGGTCGGTCCTGGCGGGCCTGGTCAAGCGCATCGTGCCCGGCGCCAAGGCGCTGAGCCTCGGCACGGCCGCGGAGGTCGAGGCGTTCCTGGCGCAGGGGCCCGGGTGATCGACCTCTCCGGCAAAGTGGCGGTGGTGACCGGCGGCTCGCGCGGTATCGGCCGGGCCATCGTCGAGTCGCTGCACGCCGCCGGCGCCGGGGTCGCCGTGCTGGGCCGGGACGCGGCGCGGGCGGAAGAGGTGGCTCGGGCCCTGGGCGCCCGGGCGCTCGCGGTCGCGGCCGACGTGGCCGACCCCGACGCCCCGGCCCGGGCGGTCGAGGCGGTGGAGCAGGGGCTGGGCCCGGTGGACATCCTGGTCAACAATGCCGGCATCACCAAGGACGGCCTGCTGGCCCGCATGAGCCCGGACGACTGGGACGCGGTGCTGAACGCCAACCTCAAGGGCGCGTTCCTGATGACCAAGGCGGTGACCCGGGGCATGATGAAGCGCCGCTGGGGCCGGGTGGTGAACATCACCAGCGTGGTGGGGCTGATGGGGAACGCCGGCCAGGCCAACTACGCCGCGTCCAAGGCGGGGCTCATCGGGCTCACCAAGTCGGTGGCCCGGGAGCTGGCGTCCCGGAACGTGCTGGTGAACGCGGTCGCGCCCGGCTTCATCGATACCGACATGACCCGCGCGCTCACGGAGCCGCAGCGGGAAACCCTGATCGCGCGGATCCCGCTGGGGCGCCTGGGGCAGGGCGCCGACGTGGCGGGCGCGGTGCTCTTTCTCGCCTCCAATCTCGCCGACTACATTACTGGCCAGGTGCTGGTAGTGGACGGCGGGATGGTGATGTAAAACCTCTTCGCACGGGGACGCTCATGAGCGGCATCGAGGATAAGGTCAAGGACATCATCGCCGAGGAGCTCGGGGTCGAGCGGGAAAAACTGACCGACGACGCGAGCTTCATGGAAGACCTGGGGGCGGACAGCCTGGATCAGGTCGAGCTGGTGATGGCCTTCGAGAAGGAGTTCGACATCGATATCCCCGACGAAGAGGCGGAGAAGCTCCGCACCGTCGGCGACGCGCTCAAGTACCTCCACGAGAAGCAGGGGAGCAAGTAGTTGCCCCGTCGGGTGGTGGTCACGGGCCTGGGGGTGGTTTCGCCTCTGGGCCTGAACGTGACGGACACCTGGGCGGGACTTCTGGCGGGCCGCTCCGGCGCGGCCCGCATTCAGCGGTTCGATCCGTCCAACCTCGAGGTGCGGTTCGGCTGTGAGGTGAAGGGGTTCGACGCCACGGCCTATGTGGACCGCAAAGAAGCCAAGCGCTTCGACCTGTTCCTGCAGTACGCCATCGGCGCCGCCACCCAGGCGTTGGCGGACGCCGGGCTGGGCGCCACGGTGCCCGAGCCCGAGCGGGCGGGGGTGATCATCGGGTCCGGGATCGGGGGCATCGGCACGTTCGAGGAGCAGTGTCGCATCTCGATCGAGCAGGGGCCCAAGCGGGTTTCCGCCTTCTTCGTCCCGATGTTCATCCCCGACATCGCGTCGGGCGTGCTCTCGATCCGGACCGGCGCCAAGGGCCCCAACTACTGCACCGTGTCGGCCTGCGCGTCGTCGGCCCACGCGCTGGGGGAGTCGTTCCGGCTCATCCAGAGCGGGGTCAGCGACCTCATGATCACGGGCGGCGCCGAGGCGGCCATCACCCCGCTGGCCATCGCCGGCTTCACCAACATGAAGGCGTTGTCCACCCGGAACGACGAGCCCGAGAAGGCCTCCCGGCCGTTCGACCGGGGCCGCGACGGGTTCGTGATGGGCGACGGGGCCGGGATCATCGTGCTCGAGGAGCTGGACCACGCCCAGAAGCGCGGGGCCCGGATCTACGCCGAGGTGCTGGGCTACGGGATGAGCGCCGACGCGTACCACATCACCCAGCCCGCCCCCGGGGGGGAAGGCGCCCAGCGCGCCATGCAGACCGCCCTCGCGGACGCGAAGATCGACCGGACGCGGGTGGGCTACGTGAATACCCACGGCACGTCCACCCCGCACGGCGACGTGGCCGAAGTGAAGGCCCTGAAAGCGGTCTTCGGCGACCACGCGCGGAAGCTGGTGGCCGGCTCCACCAAGTCCATGACCGGCCATCTCCTGGGTGCGGCGGGCGGGCTCGAGTTCGCCGTCAGCGTGCTCACCATCGTCAACGGCAAGATCCCGCCCACCATCAACGTGGATGATCCCGACCCCGAGTGCGACCTTGACTGCGCGCCCAACCGGGCCGTGGAGCGGAAGGTGGACGTCGCGCTGTCGAATTCGTTCGGGTTTGGGGGGCACAATGTCAGTCTCCTGGTCGGGCGGTACTCCTCGTGACGTGCAGCAGGCAGGGTGCAGCGTGCAGCGTGTATCCCGTGCCGCGTCACGAGGACCCTGAAGGGCTGACCCCGCTGCACCCTGTACGCTGCACGCTGCACGACTGAATCATGGCCAAACCCATCCTCATCATCGTAGGGTCGGAATCCGACCGCGACCGCATGGCGCCCGCCATGCAGGCGCTGGATGAGGCCAAGGTGGGCTATGAGTTCGTGGTGTCGTCCGCCCATCGGGATGCCGAGCAGACGGCGCAGATCGCCCGGGACGCGCGGAAGAACGGGTATCGGGTGGTGATTGCCGGGGCGGGGCTGGCGGCGGCGCTCCCCGGCACCGTGGCGGCGTTTACGGACCTGCCGGTGATCGGCGTACCGCTCGACGTGGGCCCCCTCCGGGGCGTGGATGCGCTCTACGCCATCGCCCAACTGCCGCCGGGGTGCCCCGTGGGGACGGTCGGCATCGGCATGGCCAAGAACGCCGCGCTGCTGGCGCTCCGGATCCTGGGAACGGGCGGTTCGTAGACGGTCCATGTGGAGCCGACCGCGGTGCGCCCGCAGGGAGCCGCCTGGACGGCGTCGGGGCTTCACCCTCATCGAGCTCTTGATGGTCGTGGCCATCGTGGCGATCCTCGCGGCCCTGGCCACGCCGCGCCTCATCGACGCCATCGAGCGCGCCCGGGTGGCGCGCGCCATTGCCGACATCCGCGCCATCCAGTCGCAGGTCGACGGCAGCGTTCCGCTGCCGCTCACGCTCGCACAGGTCGGTTTCGGCAACCGGCTCGACCCCTGGGGGCGTCCCTACGTCTACAACCCCTTCCTGCTGCTGGACCAGCCGGGGTCGTCGCGCCGCGACCGGTTCCTGGTTCCCCTGAATTCCGAATACGATCTGTACAGCGTGGGCCGCGACGGGCTCTCCCGGACACCCCTGACCGTGCCGGTGAGCCGGGACGATGTCCTTCGGGCGAATGATGGCGGATTCATTGGCCTCGCCTCCCGGTACTGACCTGCCGCGGGACCGGCCGTGGCTCGCCGCGCTCCGCAGCCGCGTGGCCCGCCGCGTGGTGCTGCTGTTCTTCGTGTGCGCCGTCGTCCCCATGGGGGCGGTCGGCGTCGTTTCCTACGCGTACGTGGGCCGGCAGCTCACCCGCGACGCCGAAACCCGGGTCGAGCGCGGCGCGAAACTCTCAGGGCAGGCGGTCATCGACCATCTCCAGTCAATCGAAGGCGACCTGCGCGCCGCGGCCCGGACCCTGGCGGCACAACCGCAGGCCAGCGCGGACTGGGTCGGGGTACAGGGGACCCGGGCCGTCCTGTGGGTCCACGATCGCGCCACCCGCGTGATCACGGGCGACGCGTTCGAGCCGCCCGCCCTGACGCCCCCGATGCAGCGGCAGCTTGCGGCTGGTGGCAGCGTGATCCTCCACGGCCGCGATGGCGCGGGAGCACCTGCCGTGGTCATGGCGCACGGGGCCGGGCCGGACGACCGTCTCGAGGTGTTGTGGGCCGTGATCGACCCGTCGTATGTGGCCGAGGCCCTCCCGTTCGCACCCATCGACGCCACGGTGTGCCTCTTCGGAGGTGACCGGACCATCGCGTGTCCGATGCCCGGGGCGGACAGCCTGCGCGCCGCCGTCGCGCGAGCCCGCGGCGCCACCGGCGAGCCCACCAGCTCGGCCGCGCCCCGGCGCGTCCTCCAGTGGACCGACGCGGCCGGCCGGCCGCCCTTCGTGGTGGGATACTGGGAGGTGTTTCTGCGCGCCACCTTCCTGAGCGATCCGTGGTACATCGCGGTGGCCGAGTCCCGGGCGACGGTGCTCCAGCCGCTCGCCAGCTTCAACCGCACCTTCCCCTTCATGCTACTGTTGACGCTCCTGGTCGTGCTGCTGGTCAGCCAGAACCAGATCCGCCGGTCGCTCGAACCGCTGGGCCTGCTGATGGCCGGCACCGGGCGGGTGGGCCGGCGCGACTTCTCCGAGCCGGTGCTGGTGCGGAGCGGGGACGAATTCGAGGAGCTGGCCGGCTCCTTCAACGCGATGGCGCAGCGGCTCGATCGCCAGTTCCGCATGCTGGAGGCGCGCAGCCACATCGACCGGGCAGTGCTGGCGGCCCTCGATATCGAGCGGATTGCCGCCGCCGTCCTGGACGGGGTGCCGCTGGCGGTGGGCAGCGACGGGGTGGTCCTGGGGCTGGCCCCCGATAGCGAGCCCGGCTCCTGGCACCTGATGACGCGGGTCGGCGCGACGGAGCCGGCACCCTGTCAGGCGGTACCGACGCACGCGGAGCTCATGGAGCTCGAGGCGGCCTCGGAGCCCCGCTGGTTCCCTCGCGGCGCGGTCCCGAGCTACGTCGCTCGGCCCTTGGCGGCCTCGATGGGCGTGCTGGTGCTGCCGCTGCGCCTCGAACGCCGAACCGTGGGTGTCCTGGCGCTGGGCTACCGGCGCGGGGCCCCGTCGGGTGAGGAAGTGGAAGCGGCCCGCCAGACGGGGGATCAGGTGGCCGTGGCGCTCGCCAACGCGCGGCTGCTGAGTCAGCTCGACCGTATGAGCTGGGGTACGGTTGCCGCCCTGGCGCGGGCGATCGACGCCAAGTCGCATTGGACCTCCGGACACTCCGAGCGAGTGACCGACCTGGCCCTGGCCATCGGCCGGCGCCTCGGCCTGGACGCGACGGCGCTGGACAACCTGCACCGGGGCGCCTTGTTGCACGACGTGGGCAAGATCGGGGTGGCGGCCGAAATCCTCGACAAGGTGGGCCCGCTTTCACCCGCGGAGCACGAACTGATGCGGCGCCACGTCCGGATCGGTGCCGAAATCCTGGCCCCCATTCCGTCGTACGCCGGCGCGCTCCCCGTCGTGCTGCACCATCATGAGCGCTGGGATGGCTCCGGCTACCCCGATGGGCTCAGTGGAGAAGCAATCCCGCTGCTGGCGCGGGTCCTGGCGGTGGCGGATACTTATGACGCGCTCACGTCCGATCGGCCGTACCGCTCGGGCCTCGCGCCCCCGGAGGCGGTGGCGCGCATCCGGCAGGCGGTGGCGGCGCAGTTCGACCCGGCTGTGACCGATGCCTTTCTGGACGAGATGGCCCGCCGGGGGATCCGCAGTGCGCCCGTGACGGGCGGGGCCTAGGCGGGAATGTCCGACGCCAACGAACCAGCGGCACCAGGCCCGGACGAAGCGCCTGAGCCAGCGCCGGAGCCGGGACGCCGGCCCTCGGCCTCGATCCCCTGGTCGCATGGGTTTCTGCGGCCGGGCAGTCCTTCCAGCGCTGGTGGTTGGTCCGCCGGACCCCACGTCTCCCTGTCGCTGCGGCTGGTCCTGGCCGCGACACTGGTGGTGGCCCTGGCCATCCTGATGTGGGGCGGGCGGCGACCGTCTGACACTCTACCGCCCGACGCGCTGGGCACCTGGCGCACAACGACCGCGCCGTTCTCCGACCGCGCGTTCCGGCTTGCCGGCGAGGACGTCGCGTTCGGGCAGGGCGGCGGCCGCCTGGCGTCCTATCGCATCCGGCGTGTCACGCACGAGCGGGTCGGGGCCATCCATCGCTACCGCGTGACGTATCGGGCCGAGGGCGGCGATGCGGAGATCGAGCTGGAGCACGACCCGGCCGCCCGCACGCTGCGCATGACGACTCGGCCGGGCGTGGTGTGGCGCCGGCAATAGCGCGTTAGGCGCCCTCCGCCTTGACCAGGGCGTCCTTGTACTTCGCCACCGCTTCGTTGTAGTCGCCCACCACCCGCTCGGCGTCCCCGTCGGCCAGCAGCTCTTCGGCGTCCGCGATCCGGTTGGCCCGGCCGCCCCGGGCCTTGGCGTCGTCGATCGCAGCCACCGCCATGTCGCGCGCGGCCTGGACGATCACCTCGGCAAACGCTACGCCCACGTTGGTGTCGATGTACCCGTTCTGGATCGCGGACTCCAGGGCCTGCGCCGCGTCCTCGAGCCGCGACAGGGCGCGCCGGTTGTCCGGCGGCGTCTCGGCCAGCTCGTTGAGGGCTCGTTCCGCCTGGTCGATGGCGTCTTCGAGCTTGTTGCGGGCGGTACTGCCCGAGGTCGTGTCCGCCACGGCCTGGAGGGCGTCGACGACGTCCTGGATGCGCTCCGACGGCGCGAACACCAGCTGCCACCGGGTCGAGCGCATCTGGCCCGAGCCGGTGAGGCTCCAGCCCACGATCATCCCTAAGTCGTTGACGTCCCACACCTCGCCGTCGGCCCCGCCCAGGTTGGGCAGCTCGGTGACCCCCACCCCGTTCACCCACACGGCGGGCGTCCGCGTGCCGTCGGGTTCGAGGATCAGCACGGCCACGTGGCCGAACTTGTTGATCCCGTACGCGATGCCCGAGCGCGCGGCGTCGAAGCCTCGCGCCTTCAGGTCGATGAAGCCGGTCGACGAATGCCAGATGAACGGGTGCCACAGGCCGGTGGTCTGGTTGAACGCGCCGCCGGCGATCTGGCCGAACTCGTTGATCCGCAGGGCGTCGTGCTCGGAGAACGAAGGACCCATGGAGCCCAGGTTCCGGATGCCGCCCTGCGCGGTCCAGCGGAACGACACGTAGGGAGTGGTCGCGGAGTCCGAAGTACTGCTGATGCCCACCACTTCGCCGGCGTCGTTCAGGTGCATGGCCCAGCTCTCGCTCGAGCCCAGGGTGGGGAGCTGGGTGAACGCGCCGGACTGGGTGCGGGAGAAGCCGCGGACCGTCGTGGCCGTGGGGAGGTAGTAGCCGGCCACCGCGCCCGTGTTGTTGATGCCGAGGCCGACGCTGGCGATCCCCCCGAAGCGGCCAAGCGCCCGCCGGCCCGTCGCGGGTGACCAGGTGAACGCTTCCTGGTTGCCGGCGGCGTCCTCGCTCCACCCGGCCACCACGTTGTAGTCGTTGAGGTCGAAGGCGCGGGCCTGGGACCCGCCCGTGGTCCCGATGTCGACCATGCCGCCCTGCAAGGTCCAGTAGAACGCCCGCTGCCGGCCCAGCCCGTCGGCACTGGTGCCCGCGACGTTGCCCTTGGCGTTCAGCGCCTGGGCGACCTGGACCGCCCCGCTGCCCAGTGAGCCCAAGTCGGTGACGGTGATGTTCTGGGTCAGGGCGAACAAGGGGATGAGCGTGGGCGCGGCCCCCTCGCCGGACGGCGCAGTGGTCGAGTCGCACGCCGCGAGGACGATGACTAGCCCGGCGCCCCAACCTCGGATGGAAGACAAGTTCGTTCCCCTCTCCCGCTCGTAGAAATCCACTCCCCACAGAAGCACGCGGCGTGCCGTGGGGCGGGCTGGGATATCACGTTTTGTATCACTGACTTAGCTGGACCAGCCCGACGAGACATTCGGGCGCTTTGCGACCCGATGCCGCGGCGGTAGTGAACGGGCCTTCACAGGGCGATCCAGGTCACAAGACCTTCAGACCCCGGGGCTCCGGAGGTGCGTCACGATCCCGCGACGCGGCGTGTCCTTCTCACAGCGGCCCAAGGGACGGGCCCAAGGGTCAGGAGGACACTGGTTCATGAACTTCGTGTTGACCGGGACCCGAACGGCGGGACCTGCACGATCTGGTTCCGCTCGCCGGGCACGTATACTGTGTCCGTGGAGGGCGCCACGGCGCCGGCCCAGACGGCGGTTGTGGCCGAAGGAGAGATCGTCACCGGGGTGGATTTCGCGATCGCCCCGTAAGGGGGGATCGCGGTGGGAATGGCGGGTGAGCCCGAGTCCGATGCAGCGGTGGTGGCCCGGGTCCTCGCCGGCGAGATCCAGGTATTCGGGATCCTGGTGGCGCGTTACCGGCCGGCATTCGCCCGCTACGCCACCGCGATGTGCGGGGATCCGGATCTCGCCGCCGACGCCATGCAGGAAGCGTTCATCCGGGCATTCGACGGACTGCGGGGGTGCCGCCAGCCGGAGCGGTTCGGCGCCTGGTTCTTCCGGATCCTCACCAACCAGTGCCGCAATTACCGGAGCCGGTGGGGCAAGCACGAAGCGGCGGAGCCGGCCGTGTTGGTAGAGGCGAAGGCGTCGGCCGACGACGCGTTGATGCAGGGCGAGCTCCGCGACGCGATCGCCCGGGCGCTCGACCAGCTGAGCGCTGACCAGCGCGAGGCCTTCGTGCTGCGCCATGTGGACGGCCGGTCATACCGGGAGATGGCGGAGTTGCTGGCGGAGCGGGAGGATGTCCTCCGGATGCGGGTACACCGGGCGCGGGAGCAGATGCGGCGGTTTCTCGAGGAGCAAGAATGACCGGCGGCTGGAGCGTCGAGGCGCAGCGGTATCTGGACGGCGAGGGTCCCCCGCCGACCGATGCCGACGAGCGTGCCCGCGCCGACGCTTTCCTGGCGGCCACGCGCGGGTACGCGACCTGGCTCCGGGTGCCGGGGCCGCAGATCGATCAGGCCGTGATAGAGGCGGTCGGGCGGTCAGGCGGTCAGGCGGTCAGGCGGTCCGTGTGGCGGTGGTTGGTCGAGTCCCGACTGGTCGTGCGGCCGGCCGTGGCGGCCGCCGCGGTACTCGCGCTGATCGCCATGTCGGTCGGGCTCACCCTGCTCACCCGACCGCCCAACCGCCCAACCGCCCAACCGCCGGTGGAAGGGGGCGGAGGGGCCGGGACCGGCACCGTCCTCGTCCGGTTCGAGCTCGACGCGCCCGGGGCCCGCACGGTGGCGCTGGCCGGCTCGTTCAACGGCTGGAGCGACAGCGCCATCACGTTCTCCCGGAGCCCCGAGACCGGCCGCTGGACGGTGACGGTGGCGCTCCCCCCGGGCGAGCACCAATATCTGTTCGTCGTGGACGGAGAACGCTGGGTCCAGGATCCGGCGGCGCACGCCCAGGTGCGGGACGAGTTCGGTCAGACCAACAGCGTGCTCGTGGTCGGTCCACGGGGGGTGGTGCGGTCATGACGGTCGGGAATCGGGTGTTGATGGGCGTGGCGGGCGTCGCGGTGTTCGCGGCGTCGGTCGTGGGGCAGGAGCCGTCCCTCACGGCCCGGCTCGTGGCTCGGGGCGCCCCCGCCGAGTTCGCGGCACGGGTGGAGGCGCTGGTGCAGGCGGCCGAGCGCGCGGGGCTGCCGGGCGAGCCCATCGAAGACAAGGCGATCGAGGGACTGGCCAAGCGCGCCCCGGTCGAGCGCATCCTGCCGGTGCTGGAGCAGCTGCGGAGCCGGTTGCAGCAGGGGCTCGCCGAGACCGAGGCCGCCGGCCTCACGCCGGCCCCCGGCTTCGTGGTCGCGGCCGCGGCCGAAGCGCTGGGTCGTGGGATGGAGCCCGAAGAGGTCCGCGAGCTGATTCGGAGTGCCCCGGCGCCCGACGCCGCCGCGGCGGGGCTCACGGTGGCGGCGACGCTCGCTGCCCAGGGGCTGGATCACCGGGCGGCGGCCCGCGCGGTCCACGACGCCTACCGCCAGGGCCCGAGCGCCGAGCAGCTATTCGAGCTGCCCTCCGTGGTGGCCGACATGACCGCCCACGGGATGGGGATCGCCGACGTGGCGCGCCGCATCATGGAAGGCGGCGGCCTCCCGCTCCCACCCATGGCGGGTGAAGGGCGGGGACGAGGTCCGCCGGGCGGCGTGCCGCCAGGGCAAGTCCCCGGCAAGGGCCAGGGACAAGGACAGGGTAGCGGTCGCCGCCGTTGATCCGCCGGCCGGCCGCGATCGCGGCTCTGGTCGTGTTCCCGGGCCTCCTGCGGGCGCAGGAGGCATCGGTGTTTCTGGGCGCTGCGCACGCGCGCTACGCCGACAGTCTGTCGGGGACGGCGGCATTCGCGGCCGTGCGGCTCGGGACCGACACCCGGCTGCGCGCCGCGCGGCTCGAAGCATCCTACTCCCGGTTTGCCAACGGCGCCTGGGCGCTTCAGGCGGGCGGCCAGACCACCGCCCTCTGGTCGGTGGCGCCGAGCGGCCGGATCTGGGCCGGCATCGCCGCGGGCGCCGGCCTCAGCGATTTCGTGGGTGGCAGCGCCAGCGGCACGGCGGCGGGCGGGCCGCTCGTGGTCTGGCGGGTGAGGTCGTCGTACCTGTCGGCCGGGGCGACCGGCGGTGTGGTGCGGCGCATCGATTCGATCTGGCACGGGCTCGCCAGCGGCTCGCTGCGCTGGCAATGGGCTCCGGGCGGACCGCTCAGGGTGGATCTGGGGGTGAGCGGCACCGTGGCCGACACCCAGCGCTTCGCCGACCTGAGCACCGCGCTGCGGTTTTCCGCCACGACCGCCCAGGCGTTGCTGGTGCTGGGCGCCCGAGCCGGCGATCTGGCCGACGGTCTCTGGGGCTCGGTCGAGCTGGACTGGTCTCCGGTCCCGATCCTGCGCTTCGAGACGGCCGCCGGGCGCTACCCGCGGGACCTCACGGGATTCACCGATGGTTTCTTCGCCCAGGCGGGGGTTCGGGTCTACGCCCGAGGCAC
>Ga0214473_10003780_pt1 | contig 18266 bp, 18 predicted proteins | sample RVTome_7_FD_203509 | JGI IMG/M metagenome (GOLD analysis project Ga0214473, IMG submission 203509) | Soil microbial communities from uranium-contaminated site in the Upper Colorado River Basin, Wyoming, United States - RVT98D197 | ecosystem: Environmental > Terrestrial > Soil > Contaminated >... | reverse complement strand
CGTGGCGATCCAGTTGAAGACCTTGATCGCCGTGGGGACCGCCACGAAGAACGTCAGGAAGGAGAAGATGATGCTGGCCGTCTTCGACATGCCGCTCACGAACATGTGATGGCCCCATACCAGGAATCCGATGAAGGCGATGGCCAGGGACGAGTAGGCGATCGCCTTGTACCCGAAGATCGGCTTCCGCGAGAATACCGGGATCACTTCCGAGATGATCCCCATGGCGGGCAGGATCATGACGTAGACCACGGGGTGGGAGTAGAACCAGAAGAAATGCTGGAACAGCAGGGGGTCCCCCCCTTTGGACGGATCGAAGAACCCGATCCCGAAAAGTCGCTCCATCGCGAGAAGCAGGAAGGTGATTCCTACCACGGGTGTGGCCACTACCTGGATGATACTCGTGGAGTACATCCCCCAGATGAACAGCGGCAATCGGTGCCAGGTCATTCCCGGCGCGCGGAGCTTGTGGATCGTCACGAGGAAGTTCAGTCCGGTCAGGATCGACGACATGCCGATGAGAAAAACTCCGAAGGACAGGAGGGTGACATCGGCGGCCGTCTTCGCGGAATACGGAGTGTAGAACGTCCACCCGGTGTCCATCGGACGGACCAGCGACGCCAGGATCACCAGGATCCCCGCAACGAAGATCCAGTAGCTCGCGAGGTTGATGCGCGGGAAGGCGACGTCCCTCGCCCCGATCAGCAGCGGAATGAAGAAGTTCCCCAGGCCGGACGGGATCGCCGGGATGATGAACAGGAAAATCATTACGGATCCGTGGAGAGTGAACAGGACGTTGTAGGCATGGTCGCTGAAGATCTGCTGCCCGGGGTACATCAGCTTGATCCGGATCAGGAGGGCGAAGATCCCTCCCAGGAGGAAGAAAAAAAGGGTGGTATAAAGGTAAAGCACCCCGATCCGCTTATGGTCCAGGGTCAGGGCCCATGACCGGAAGCCCCTCTCTTCCAAATAGCTCCGTGAGTGTCCGTTTCGGTCCATGATTGCGTTTTTCACATTGTGGGATGACGCATGGGGAGACAAGGTTGCATACCGGCCCTCGGCTATTTCAACGTCTTGATATAAGCGATGATCGCGGTGACGTCGTCGCCGGAGAGGCGCCCCTTGAAGGTCGGCATGATGTTGGGGAACCCCTTCACGATTTTCGCCCCCGGGTCGTAGATGGACTCCCGGATGTACTCCTCGTCCGCGGTGACCTCGCGGTCCCCTTCCAGGTGTGCCTCCCTGCCGAAAATCCCCTTGAAGGAGGGGCCCACCTTGATGGTCCCGTCGGTGGAGTGGCACCCCAGGCAGCCGGATTTCGCAAGCAGGTCCTTCCCTTTCTCGGGAAGCGACAGAACTGCCCCGGCGACCTTCCCGACCGACGCCCATTTCGCGTACCCCTCGGCGGGCATCACGACCAGCTTCGCCCGCATCGTGGAATGGCCCACCCCGCAGTACTGCGTGCAGAAGATGTCGTAGGTACCTTCCTTGTCGGGCTGGAGGTACAGATAGGTGTATTGCCCGGGAACGATGTCCTGCTTGAGCCGGAAGTCCGGGAGGAAGAACCCGTGGAGGACGTCCCGGGAGGTCATGATGAGCTTGACGGGCTTCCCCGCGGGCACCCGAAGTTCGTTGACCTCCGTCCGGCCGTCGGGGTATTTGAACTCGTAGAAGAACTGCTGGGCCGTGACGTTGATGTCGCTTGCTCCTGGAGAGGGCGTGTTGACGTCCCGGTAGACCACGTAGCCGTAGGTAAAAAAGGCGAGCACCACGAGGGAAGGGATCAGGACCCAGACGATCTCGAGAACGAGGTTGCTCGTCACGTCGGAGGTCGCCGCGTCCTCCGAGGCCTTCTTCCGGCGGTACCGGATGGCGAAATAGATGAGAAGCCCTTCGACCAGGAAAAAGAAAAAGAGCGATACGACGGTGATGAAGATGAAGACGGCGTCGATCTGGACCGCCGAACGGGAAGCCGCCTCTTGGACCGCGTACGCATTCGTCATCGATCCCCCGATCCACCGAGAAGGATGGCCGGCTTGCGCCGCTTCCATAAAGCTAAATACAAGACCCCCAGAAAGACAAGCGTCAAGATGCCGCCGGCCTTCATGATATTCCGCGCGTAGAGGGCGTACTTTCTCTCCACCGGGTCGTAATGGAAGCAGAACAGGAGCACCCGGTTCATGGCGGTGGATTCCCCGATCCGCCCGCCCGCCGCTTCGATGAGGGCCAGCCGGAGATCCCTCGGGTCCTGCTCGATCCCATAAAGATACCGGGAAATCTTTCCCTCGGGGGTGAGGACGACGACGACGTCGGGATGAGCGAATTCGTTTCCCAGCTTCCGGTACCGAAACCCGACGGCAGCCGTCAGCCTTCCGATTTCCTCTCCGCCGCCCAGAAGGAAGGGCCACCGCGCCCCCGGCTCCCCGACCCCCTTCATCATCGCGTGCATCTCGCCCCCCCGCGCGCGCGCCATCTCGAGTTTCTCGTCCGGGTCGATGCTGACCGTGACGATCCGGAAGTCGCGGTCGAGGGAGAGTCCGCTCATTTTGCTCGTCGATGTGAGGAGGTTCCGAAGGATGAGGGGGCAAAGCATGGGGCAGGTGTAATAGTTGAGGGTGAGGATGACCGGTCCCGTCCCGAGGGCATCGCCCAGCCGGACGGTTCTCCCCTCCGCGTCCTTGAAAAGAAGCTCGAGGGGAACCTGCCCCCCGAGCTTTTCGTCCACACCGATCTGCTTCAGGATTTCATCCGGGGGCTCTTTGTCGTGGCCTCGCGCGCAGGGTACCGGCACGAATGCCAGGACGCAAGCGGCAAGGAACAGGAAAACGATGAACGATTTTCCCACCATCCGTCCCTCGCCGTCAGGCGCCTTGCCATTCACCATGCGGCCCGGTTCACGGATGCTCACCGCCTGCCTGTTTCTTGAAGAATTCCTCCGCCCCCTTCCGGATCTCGTCGGGCGTCAGGTCCTCCTTATGGGTGCCCAGCCCCCATTCAACCCCGAACGGGTCGACGACCCTGCCGTAGCGGTCGCCCCAGAACATGTCCGCGACGGGCATCCGGACCTGTGCGCCGGCGGCGACGGCCCGGTCGAATGCGGCGTCCACGTCCTCGACGTACAGGTGGATCGATGCGCACGACCCTCCGGGTTTCTCGGTGGAGCCGGCCCCCATTCCCGAGGACTCGTCCCCCAGGAAAAGGAACGAATCGCCGATCCGCAGCTGCGAGTGAATTACGGTCTTGTCGTCGGGGCCGGTCATGCGGTCCAGCAACTCGGCGCCGAAGGCCTTCTTGTAGAACTCGATGGCGCGGTCTGCGCCACGCACCATGAGGCATGGTGTAACCGTATGAAATCCCTTGGGGATCGGCTGGACTCCCCGGACGATTTTCAACTTCTTCGCTGTGCTCATCCCGGTTCTCCTTTCCTCTGTTCTCCCTAGTGTAGATGAAAGGAATTTCCCAAGGTTCCGGGGGATGCGCCCCGGGCTTCAGACCTCGAACGGGTGCCCGGGGTCGGGGACCTCGGCATTCCACCGGAAACGGTCCCGCAGCTCCTGCGCAAACCCCAGGGAAACCGACTCCTCGCCGTGGGCCACGAAGACCCGCTCCGGCGGGGTGCGGAAATTCCCCGCCCAGGAGAGCAGGTCGTCCCGGTCGGCGTGAGCCGACAGCCCCCCGATCGTGTAGACGTCGGCGGCTACGGCAAGGTCCTCGCCCAGGACCCTGACCCATTTGGCGCCGTCGACGATCTTGCGGCCGAGCGTCCCCGCCGCCTGGAAGCCGACGATGACGATGCTGCACTCCTTGCGCCACAGGTTGTGCTTGAAGTGATGCTTGATCCTCCCCGCTTCGCACATCCCGCTCCCCGCCAGGATGATCGCGCCGCCCCGGATGGAATTGAGCGCGATCGACTCCTCGGTGCTCGCGGTGACCACCACGCGAAAAGCGTCGGGGTGTGCCTCCCTCCACGCCTGGACCTGCCGCGTTTTCTCGTCGAAGCATTCCGGGTGCCGCAGGGTGATCTGCGTGGCCTTCGCCGCCAGCGGAGAATCGATGTAGAGGGTGACTCCGGAAATCCTTCCCTGGCGGGTGAGGTCGGCCAGAAGGTACAGGATGTCCTGGGCGCGGCCCACGGCGAAGGCGGGGATGATCACGTTGCCGCCTTTCCTCTGGAAGGTGTCCGTCACCGCATGGAGGAACTCCTCGATCGTTTCCTTCATCCCCTTGTGCACCCGGTTTCCGTAGGTGGACTCCATTACCAGGACGTCGGTCCGTTCTACGGGCGTCGGGTCCCGCACGATGGGAAGGCCCTTGTGCCCCAGGTCTCCGGTGAAGACGAACTCCTCGTCCTTGCCGGAGTCCCGGACCGTGACGGACACGATCGCCGATCCAAGAATGTGGCCGGCGTCCAGGAACCGGGCGGTGATCCCCGGGGCGGGCGTGATGGCCTGCCCGTAGGAAACGGGTTTCAGCCGAGGGAGGACCGCAAGGGCATCCACCTCGGTGTAAAGCGGCTGGCCGTTGCGCCTGCCCGCGCGCAAGGCTCTCCGGGTCCGCCACTCCGCCTCCCTTTCCTGGATGTGGCCGGAGTCGGGGAGCATCACCCCCAGCAGATCGGCCGTCGCGGAGGTGGCGTAGATCGATCCGCGGAATCCATCCCGGACGATCCTGGGCAAAAGACCCGAATGGTCGAGGTGGGCGTGCGTGGAGAGGACGAAATCGATCGAGGACAGCGGGACGGGAAAGGGCCGGGAGTTCTTCGTTTCGCTCTCGGCTCCGCCCTGGAACATCCCGCAGTCGACAAGGAACCGCACCCCGGACGTCTGGACCAGGATGCACGAGCCGGTCACTTCCCTCGCCGCGCCGAGAAAGGTGACGACAATGCTCACGGAACGACCCTCGTGAGGACCCAGGAGATCACGCTGATCAGCAGGGAGCCGGCCACTGCCCCCGGGAATCCGTTGACGTGGAGGCCGGGGACGATGGCGGAGACGAGCCACAAGAGCAGTCCGTTGATCACGAGGAGGAAGATCCCCAGTGTCACTACCGTGACGGGGAGCGTCAGCAGGACGAACAACGGCCGGATGACGGCGTTGACTATCCCCAGCACGAACGCCGCTGCGAGCGCCGCCAACGGGCCGTCGGCCGACATCACCGACGGAAGAAGGTAGGCGATCAGCAGGATGGCGATCGCATTGGCGCCCATGCGGATGACGAACGGCACTTCTTCCCTCCTGGACCGTCGTGCCCGTTCCGGGCCGCCGGGGCTTTCACCGAGAGGATAGCATCGCCGACGCCAATGTGAAAGGTTGCACAGACCCCCTCCCGCTCCCGCCCTATAGTGGAATCAGGTCGAACGAAGAAAGGTGGTGAGAAGAATGGAAGGCATCCTCTTTGAGATCGAGACGATCGTATCCCCGATCGCCGTACTGTCGGGGCTGGCGCTGCTCGCGGTCGCCGCATGCGGCATCCTCCTTGGCCACATGGCCGACGAGGAAGCGAAGGGAAAGAAGGTGTTCTGGGCGGAATCCCCGTTCACCGAGGAAGTCGAGGCGCCTGCGGAAGGCGTCAAGTACTCTCGGGCCGCGTAGCGTCCCGCGGAAGCGTACCCGGGGGATTGCGGAAAAAGGCGATCCCCCGGCCGGTTTCTCCCGATCCCGCGGTGGGAATCATTCCTCCGTGGCGAATACATACCTCAAGAACAGATGGCTGCCGCCGCGTTTCGCGCCGGCAAGCGTTCCCCAGAGGGGGCGCTCCGGCGCGAAATGCTTCCCGGCGACGAATCCCGGACGCTCGACGGTCCCGTCGCGGCCGGCAACCTGCGGGGCGAGCGTCAAAAAAAGCTCATCCAAGCATTTCCCGGCGAAGAAATCCCCCATCACCCGCGGCCCCCCCTCGACGAGGAAGATTTTTCCCGGGCGGACCCGGCCGATCGCGGTGAGGATCGCCCGGGCGCCGATCCCGCCCTCCTTCTTCACTTCCCCGATGACGACGGAGGGGGGAAGGTCGCATATGCGGATCCGGCCGGCGCCCTCCGAGGTCGTAACGACCAGCACCTTCACTGCCCCGGACCGGAAGACGGGAAGGCCCAGGTCGATCTCGCCGCGGGCGGTGACGATGACGTTCAACGGGGGGTCGTTCTTCCCTAATGCGGACCGCAGCTGCCGGTATGGGAGGGCAAGCGCCGGGCAAATGTGTTCCGCGGTCCAGAGGTGCCGTGGTTCGGAGCGAAGCGTCCCGGCGCCGACGATCACCGCGTCGGCGACCGACCGCAGCAGTCCCATGACCATCCGGTCGTGCGGGTTGAAGCCGCTGATGACTCCCCCTTCCGCCATGCCGGGTGCGGAAAGGGAAGCAACACCGTCCAGCGTCGTGACGAAGTTTCCCATGACGTACGGGCGGCCTTCCCGTAACGGGATCCGGAGAGGGCCGTAGAGCGCCGCAAGCTCGGTAGGGAGGGGAAGATCGTCCCCTCGAGCCGCATCGAAGAGGAATTCCAGGGGCGCCAGCGGAATCATCGTTCCTCCAGGGGGGGGACAGGAATACCCCTTGTCGCTTCCTCCGGGAAAAGTATCATTTCTGTTCGACCTTTCCCAGCGGACGGGAGAGCTTCTCGATGATCTTCTTGAGAGCGACGGCGTTATTGCGCGCCTCGTCGCGAGCGGCGTACACCAGGGTGACCGTTTCCGTCCTCGCCCGTTCGGCCAACTCCTTGAGCTCCTCCGACTTCCCTGCCGCATCCAGCTCGTTGCGGTAGCGCAGCCGGAACTCCTCCCATTTTCGCGGTTCGTGGTTGAACCACTTCCGCAGGGCGTCGGTGGGTGCGAGGTCCTTCCTTAACTCGTCGATCCGCGCCGCTGCCTTGCTCGTTCCCCGGGGCCAAAGGCGATCCACGAGGATCCGGATGCCGTCGGACGGGTCCGGCCTTTCGTAGATCCGCTTAATCCGGATCATCTCGTTTCTCCTTCCCCGGACATCGCTTCCCCGGGAACCTTCTTGTGCCCACCGTTAGATAAATTAACATAGGTAGGCGGTCGCCCGCTTTCCCTGTCACACCACCGTGCGTACGGGTCCGTACACGGCGGTTCGGTTGGTTAAGCGATCCTCCGGGCCGCCATTGTCGGAAGACCGAGCGAGTCGAAGTAGGCATTGGGCAGCGCGAAGCTAAGAGCCGGGCTGCGGCTTAAGTTCCACGGGCCGTGAGCGCTCCCGGCGGCTTTCGCCGCAAGGTGTCGGTTCACGTCCCGTTTCCTTAACTCCGCAAACCGCGTGCGACCTCGCTTCCACTGCTTCCAGACGACGCAACGCAGCCGCCGTCTGACCCACGAGTCCAGTCCCCGAAGCACCGACGGCGTCTCGCAATAGGCGAAGTATCCTCGCCAGCCGGTCAGGTAGGTCGCCAGCTGCTTGACCATCTGTCCGATGCTTACGCCCCGGGTCCGGCGCGTCAATCCCCGGACCCGCTCCTTGAGCCGCTTAAGAGCCTTGGGCGCAATGCGCCGCCTCGGCTCCTTGGGGTTCAGGAAGCTAAAACCCAGGAATCCACGTGTCCCCACCTTGGCCACCGCGCTCTTGTCCCTGTTCACCTTGAGCTTGAGCCTCTTCGTGATGAAGGAACGGACACCCTCCATCACCCGCTGCCCGGCCCGTTCGCTTCGGACGTAGACGTTTGCGTCGTCCGCGTACCGCACGAACCGATGACCGCGCCGCTCAAGCTCCTTGTCCAGGTCGTCCAGCACGACATTCGACAGCAGGGGCGACAGGGGACCGCCCTGCGGCGTCCCCTCGTCCGTCGGACTCACCAACCCGTTCTCCATCACCCCGGCGTTTAAAAACGCCCGGATGAGCTTCAAGCACCGCTTGTCCGCCACCCGCCTGGCGATCCGGCCCATCAGGATGTCGTGGTTCACCCGGTCGAAGAACTTCTCCAAGTCGATATCCACCACGTAGTGGTTCCCTTGGGCGATGTGCTCCTGCGCCCGGGCCACCGCCTGATGCGCCGAGCGCCCCGGCCGGAAGCCGAAGCTTTGCTCGGAGAACGTCCGGTCCCACCGCTCTTGCAGAACCTGCATCACCGCCTGCTGGATAAAGCGGTCGAGGACCGTCGGGATGCCCAACTTGCGCACCCCGCCGCCCTCTTTGGGGATCTCGACCCGTCTTACCGGCTTGGGCTTGTAGGTCCCGCGCAGCAGTTGCTCCCGGTGGGTTGGCCAGTGCTCCTTCAGGTACCCGGGCAACTCCTCGACGGTCATCCCGTCGATGCCCGGGCTCCCCTTGTTGGACTTGACGCGTTTCAACGCCTTCTTCAGGTTCTCCCGCTCGCAAACCTCCTCCATCAGATGCTCGGTTGATGCCGGGCTTTCGGCTTCGCGCTTCGCCTCGGGCGGTTCGGTCCCTTCACCGGCAACTCTCGGGGCTTCACCCCTACCCTTTCCCGGGAAGGACAACTGCTCTCCTGTTTTCTGCCGCTCTCCGTCCATGAGTTGCGCGCCCTACTTGCCGCTCCCTTTAACCCCTCCCGGGGACCGTTCGGGCCTTCGGCATGGCGTTCCCATGCCTACTACGCCCTCTGCTGACTTCTGCGCCGCGGTCAGGGAACCTCGCGACTCCCTCAGTCCCGTTACAAAGGACACGGCGCAGATCTCCCGAGATAAGCTCGACCGCCTTCCGCGCACAACCGCCGAATTTACGTCCTGCGCCCTTGATGGATACGGACTTCGCGGTCATTTGCCCGCTCGTCCGACGCAGGCCGCCTCGTATCCGGTTTTTGTCCATCGGCTCGCGCGTTTGCTCCACGCTTCCTTCAGACCCCACCTCCCGGTGACGCCCTTGCGCTTCGCTAACCCTTCGCCTCCATCAGGTTGGGTAGAGGACTTCCACCTCCAAGCGGTCGAACATGCTCGGCATACAAAAGGGGGCCGCCGGTTTTTCCGTCAGCCCCCGATGTGCGACGCCAAGAGTCTCAAGCCGCCCTCGTCGCTCCTTTGACCTCCACGCCTGCAGTCACAGGGGCTTCGGGCCGCTTCGCCAGCAGCAGGCTTCCGAGCGCCACGGCACAGATCAGCGATCCGACGTAGAACGCATTGGTGTAGTTCCCGAATAGGTCGAACAGCCGCCCCGCGATGATCGGGCCGATGACGCCCGCGATGCCCCATGCAGTGAAGACCAGTCCGTAGTTCACACCGAGGTTCTTCGTGCCGAAGAAGTCCCCCGTCGTGGACGCATAAACGGAAAGCTGCGTCCCGTAGCAGTAATACACGATGAACACAAGCCCGTACAGGGCCAGCACCCCGCCGATGTGCGGCAAGACCAAGAATGCGACGATCGAGACCCCCACCATCAGGCGAAGTGTCTGGAGGCGCCCGATGGCGTCCGACAGCCATCCTGAGAAGATCCGCCCGGAGGCGTTTCCGATGGCGCCGACAGCGATCGCCAGGTTTGCCGCGGTCTCCACGATCTTCAGCTGTTGCCGGCCGAAGGGGACCAGCTGGCTGATCAGCATGAGCCCCGCTCCGGTCCCAAGGGCGTACGCGATCCACATGAAGTAGAATGCCGGAGTCTTGACCACCTCGCCCGGGGTGTACTCATGCTTCGACGCCGTGACTTTCGCGGTCGCCGCCGCCGGCACCCAGCCGGCAGGCTTCCACCCCGCGGGCGGGTTCCGGAGGATAAACGCTCCGATCATGGTGGCGACGAAGTAGCCAAGCCCAAGATACAGGAACGTGTCCCGCCAACCGAAGGCGGTGAGCATCGGCTTCCCGATCAGGGAGATGATGAACGACCCGCCGCCGTACCCCGCAACGGCCAGGCCGACCGCAAGCCCCCGCCGGTCGGGGAACCACTTGGAGAGGACCGGGATCGGTGTGGCGTACCCAAACCCGCTCCCTATTCCCAGGATGGCTCCCATGGTCAGATACAGGAAGGTCAGGTTTTTTGTATAGGTTGCCAAGATCCACCCGAGGCTGAACAACACCGAGCCCGTCACGGAAATCCAGAAGGGCCCCTTCTTGTCCTGCAGCCGTCCCGCAACGATGAAACTCAAACCGAAAACGAACACCGCAATGGTGAAGACCCACGAGGTCTGCGTGCGGGTCCAGCCGAACTCCTTCTCCAGGGGCAAGACGAAAATGCTCCACGCGTAGAGAGCCCCCAGGGGCAGGTTCATCATAAGCGCGCCTCCGACCCGCCACCACCGATTCATCATTTTTTCTTCCGCTCCAATCGTCGTCTCCATGGCCTGACCTCCTCGTCCTGGCCGCAATCGGCTGAAAGGGATTGATAAAGAACAACGGTCCACGAAGCCCCCAGACACGATTCCATCGTAGAACCGGAGGACGTCGTTCTCTGTGAAACCTTTCACAAACGGAGTGTTCCCTTTCCCCGCACGATCGCGCGCCGATTTCTCCGGCGGCGGTTTTCCGCATTGGCCGGGCGGAGAGAAAGAGTTTTTCTCCTGTATAAGCTTTCACGGAATTCCCGCCGGAGGTCCGATATCGTGAAATCAGACCAGGGAAGAAAACGCGAAGGAAAGAACGGGAAAAGAGGCGAGCGCAATGAAGCATCTCTCGGGAAAAAGAATCGCGACGCGGGAAAACCTGTTCGCCGGTACGTATCTCTTCGTCTACGCGCTGATCCTGCTCGTGTCGGATCCCGAATGGCTGATGTGGGCCGGGCCGGTCACCCTGGGCGCGTTTCCCGTTACAGCCCCGGCGGCCTCTTTCCCATTCGAACCGTTGGAAGTACTTCAGGCTGCTTCTTATCTTGCTCTGCCGGGCCTGCTGGCTCTGGCATTCCTATCAGGCCTCCGGGGCAAGGCACGCCGTTCCCGGGAGGCGGAGTGGCGGGGATTGCTGGTGGAAGAGAAGCATGAAGGTGCACAGGGAGTGCGGGAACACCGGAAAGCGGCGTGAAGATTCGATGGCTTCGCGGGCCGTTGATTCGAGCGGGAAGCGGTTGTAAGGTGGGATCATGCCGCTCTCCTTCCACACGGCCGTCGAGCTGTCCAGCGGGCTTACCGATTCGGAGACGCAGAGGGTGGCGCGCCTGTGCTCCGAGCGGCGGTACCGGCAGGGCGCCACGATCTTCTCCAGGGGCGACCCGTCCGACGCTCTTTACATCATCAAGGACGGAAGGGTGAGGATCCTTTCCCTCTCGGACAAGGGGACGGAGACGATCCTCCACATCCTCAAGCCCGGGGCGATCTTCGGAGAGCTCCTTCTTTCCGAGGAGAGGCGGGCCCTGACCGCCGTCGCCGGCACGGACGTCCTGGTCACCGTCCTCTCCAAGGGGAGCCTTGTGGAGCTTCTTTCCTCGGTCCCCACCATCGCGAGGAATTTCATCCGGCTGCTCTCGAGACGGCTGGCGAAGGTGGAAAAGGAGTTCGCGGACTTCGGCCACACCTGGTCCTACCACCGCCTCACGAAGGTCCTGCTCCAGCTCTGCGAGGAGCACGGCCAGGAGACCCCGAAGGGCACCCTAATCCCCCTGCGCCTGACCCACGAGGACCTGGCGAACATCATCGGGACCACCCGGGAAACGGTCACGATCCAGCTGAACAAGTTCCGGCGCATGGGGCTGCTGAAGCGCCAGGACGGCTTCCTCGTCGTCAACCGGCGGCGACTCGAGGAGTTCGGCCACTCCGAGGAGATGCGGATCCGCGACGCGGGGTCCGGCTGAACGCCTAATCCCCGTGCGGCTTCTTGCCGGGGATCGGAAAGAACTTCACCCGGAGCGATTTCTCGACGCCGTCCCGGCGCACGGCCACCATTGCCTCATCCCCCACCTTCTTCTCCCGCAAGCGGAGTAACACGTCTTCGACATCCTCCACCTTCTGCGCGTCGAAGGAGAAGATCCGGTCGCCCGGAAGGATCCCCGCCTCCTCCGCGGGCGAGCCCGTCACCACGCCTTCCACAAGGACCTCGTTGTCCTTCCCGGCGAGACGGACGCCCATCACCGCCTGCTTCCCTTCCAGCCCCTCGTACGGAACCCACCAGACGAAGTCTGCCGGGAGCAGCGGGATCTGTGGAAGGTCGACGTTCATCATCTGGTCCTTCTTCTCTTCGGGGATGCTGATCTCCTCGGGCAGAACGATGGCGTAGGGCATCGGCATCCTGCGGATCACTTTCTTCGGGATCCCGAACCCGTACCGGACGTGCCAGCCGCCGGTGAACGTCACCATCTTCTTCCCCTCCCCCCGCGGGCTCCGGAGGTAGTCGACGACGCGCACCGCCATCGTCTCCTCCCAGAGGAGCTGAACCCGGAAGAACGCTTCGAACATCCCTTCGGACGGCAGGTGGGCGCCGTAGAGCGCTTTCATGACCGCGCGCTGATACGGGTCGGGCAGGCCGATCTCGGGGAGCTTCGCCTTCAGGCTTTCGGGCACGTTGTCCAGGCCTGAATCCCTGACTTCCTGCTGGAGCTCCCTCGACGGGTTGAGGGCAACGACGTCGATCCGGCTCTCCCTTGCGAAGTTGAGGAGGTCCCGGTAGTAGCCGAAATCGGAGCCCCAGTTCTCGTACCATTTCGTCGCCTTCAGGAACTCGAGCTCCGAGAGCTCCCCCTTTGTCCACCGGTCCAGGATCTCCTGTTCGGGCTCCCGGAACATTTCCATCCCGACGGCGACTTTCCCCGGGTACCGCCGGTAAAGCTCCCGGAGGATCAGGAGCTCCACGCGATGGGCATGCAGGTTGTCGTGCGTTTCGCCGACGCAGACCAGCCGCGCACCGGAAATCATGTCCATCGCCCCGTCGAACGAAAGCTCGAGCCCGGTGGGGAGGTGGTGGATTTCTTCCGCCTTCGGCGGATCCTTCAACGGGTACGGCAGGTCCCCTCCAGGCTTGTACACCGTGCGGGGCGCGGCGCATCCGGCGATCAGGAGGAGCGCTCCCGTCGCCATGAGGAAACCAGCCGGCCTGGAGATCACGGTCTTCCACCTCGCGACGTTCCGGAGGTTACCGGCCCCCGGCAAGCTCCTTGACGATATTCCCCACGATACCCTTGGCGTCGCCGAAGACCATGAGCGTTTTGTCCATGGTATACAGCTCGTTGTCGATCCCGGCGAACCCCGGGTTCATGCTTCGTTTGATCACCATCACCGTACGCGCCTTGTCCACGTCGAGAATCGGCATCCCGTAGATCGGGCTTCCCCGGTCGTGGCGCGCCGCCGGGTTGGTGACGTCGTTGGCGCCGATGACCAGCGCCACGTCGGCCTGCGGGAACTCGGAGTTGACGTCGTCCATTTCCATCAGCTTGTCATACGGGATGTCGGCCTCGGCGAGGAGCACGTTCATGTGACCGGGCATGCGGCCCGCTACCGGGTGGATGGCGAACTTCACCTCGACGCCGGCCTTCGTCAGGACGTCGTACAGCTCGCGGACCTTGTGCTGCGCCTGGGCGACCGCCATCCCGTAGCCGGGCACCACGATCACCAGGCTCGCCGCCTGGAGAATGCCGGCGGCCTCGTCGGGCGTCGCGCTGCGGACCGCTCGCTGCGAAGGCGTGGCCGCAGCCCCCGCCTGCACCTGGCCGAACGCCCCGAACAGCACGTTGGTGAACGAGCGGTTCATCGCCCGGCACATGATCACCGACAGGATGAAGCCGGAGGAGCCGTCCAGAGCGCCGGCGATGATCAGCAGCTTGTTGTTGAGGACGAATCCCATGGCCGCGGCCGACAGCCCCGCGTAGGAGTTCAGCAGCGAGATCACCGTGGGCATGTCCGCCCCGCCGATGGGGAGGATGAGCAACACGCCGAACACCAGCGCCATCGCCCCGAAAACGGGGAACAGCCAGGTGGCCTCCGGCCGCGCCGTCAGGTACGCCCCCGCGCCTGCAGCGAGGCCGAGCAGCGACAGGTTGAGGACGTTCTGCCGGCGGTAGGTGATCGGCCTCGTGGGAAGGATCTCCTGCAGCTTTCCGAACGCCATCAGCGACGCCGTGAAGGTGAGAAACCCCAGCAGCACCTCGAGGGACAGGGCGCCCATGGTGAAGCGGTCGAGGTTGGGCGTCCGCAGGTAGTACTCGGCTGTGCCCACCAGTCCCGCCGCCAGCGCCCCGAAGGCGTGGGAAAGCGCGGTCCGCTGCGGCACGGCGGTCATCGGCATCATCGCCATGGGAACGCCGATGGCGGTGCCCGCCACGAACGCGATCGCGATCCAGCGGTAGCTCACGATCTCGGGCTTGAGCAGCGTCCCGCACACCGCCAGCGCCATCCCCGCCACGCCGATGATCACGCCGCGGCGCGCCGTGGACACCGCGGAGAGCCACATCAGGGCGAGGATGAACGAACTCGCGGCGGCAAGGTAGATCAGGGGGATGAACGTGTCGATCATGCCTTGTCCTTCCCGCTCTTCCTGAACATCCGCAGCATCCGGTAGGTGATGAGATAGCCGCCGACGATGTTGATCATCGAGCAGGTTACCGCCAGGGTCCCGAGGACGGTGGAGAGGGCGGTCTTCTGCTCGCCGGCCACCAGGATGGAGCCGACGACCGCGATGGCCGAGATGGCGTTGGTAAGCGACATCAGCGGAGTATGCAAAAGCGGCGACACCCGGCGGATGACCTGGAAACCGAGGAACGTCGCCAGGACGAAGACGTACAAGCCAAGCTCAAGATCCGTGCTCATTCGGATGCGTCTCCTTCCCTTTCAGGCGCGCCGCACTTCGCCTTGATGCGTCACCAGTGCGCCGCGGAGGATCTCGTCGTCGAGGTTGAAGTCGAACCGTCCGTCCTTCCAGAACGCCAGCACGAACGAGGTCAGGTTCCGCGAATACAGGGTGCTCGCGTGCCACGGCAGCTCCGCCGGCAGGTTGAGCGGCCCGCAGATCGTCACCCCTCGCTCCACGACGTTCCGGCCGGGCCGGGTCAGTTCGCAGTTGCCGCCGGCCTCGGCGGCCAGGTCAACGATCACCGAGCCCGGCCGCATCGCCCGCACCATCTCCGCGGTGATGAGCCTTGGCGCCTTCACGCCTCCGATCAGCGCCGTCGTGATGACGGCGTCGGCGGCGGCGCAGCGCGAGGCGATGAGCTCCGCCTGCTTGCGGTAGAACTCCGGGGAGAGCTCCTTTGCGTAGCCGGAAACGTCCTGGGCGCTCTCCGTGGTCTCTACGCCGACAAAGCGCGCGCCCAGGCTCTCCACCTGCTCCTTGACCGCCGGGCGCGTGTCGGTCGCCTCCACGGAGGCGCCCAGGCGCCGCGCGGTGGCAATCGCCTGGAGTCCCGCCACGCCCGCGCCGATCACAAGGACCTTGGCGGGAAAGACCGTACCGGCCGCGGTCATGAGCATCGGGAAGTACTTCGGCAGCGCGTTGGCCGCGATCAGCACGGCCTTGTACCCTGCGATGTTCGCCATGGAGGAAAGCGTGTCCATGGACTGCGCCCGTGAGATGCGGGGAATCCGGTCGGTGGAGAACGCGCTGATCTTCCGCGCCGCAAGTCTCTCCACCACGTCGGGATAGCGCGCCGGGATCAGCGTGCCGAGGAGCATCGCTCCTTCCCGTAACATGTCCGCCTCGTGCCGGCCGAGTGTCGGATGGAGATCGGGAGGCTGCACCTTGAGGACGAGGTCGGCGCTCCCCAGCAGTCCGGCGACGTTGGTCTCGATCCCCCCACCGGCATCGCGGTAGGAATCGTCGGAAAAGAACGCCGCTTCCCCGGCGCCGCTCTCCACCGCCACCTGGACCCCCGCCTGCACCAGCTTTTTACACGATTCGGGTACGAGGGCGACCCGCTTCTCCCCCTCCCGGATCTCCCTTACCACCGCGATTTTCATGGCCTCCCCGCAGGTTCCGCAGCGAAAAAGTCGTGATGACAACGTGTTAGATGCAAATTATAACGGAAAATTGGCGGGAAGGGAAAGAGTTGGATCGGAGTTAAAACGGTTTACACAACCGGAGTCGACGGGGGCTTCAGCGAAATGATCCGTGCTTCCGATCCCTTCTCGGTCTCGGAGTTCTTCTTCATGTGGGATTGACCGTCGAATACCGCTCCTTCCGATACGGTAAGCCTCCCCGTCCGGATCTCCCCGGAGACGTGCGCATTCTGCTTCAACTCCACGATCTCGTCCGCCTCGATGTTTCCTTCCACCTCGCCGGCCACGACAATTCCCCTCGTTTTGACATTGCCCTTGATCTTTCCGCTCTCCCCGACAATCACCCAATCGGCGCGGGTGTTGCCCTCCACGACTCCGTCGATTCGCACCGTCCCCTTTCCGTTCAACTCCCCCTTGACTTCCGAGCCGTCCCCGACGATCGTCTCAAGCTTTTGCGAATTTTTTCCGAACATGGTCATTCCCTCGCAAGATAGGCCATCGGATTCACGTGGCGTCCGTTCTTCCAGATCTCGTAGTGAACGTGAGGCCCCGTGGAAATTCCGGTGGATCCCGTGATGCCGATCACGTCTTCCCTCTTCACCCGCTGGCCCACCCTGACGAGATTCCGCAGGTTGTGCGCATAGGCGGTGCTGAATCCGTGGCCATGCTCGATGACCACCGTGTTGCCGCTCCCTTCTGACGACCCGGAATAGCTTACGATCCCGTCCGCTGTTGCCTTTACGGATGTCCCCTGGGGGGCGGAGATGTCCACCCCGGAATGGAATTTCTGATTTCCGGATTTCGGGTGCTCCCTGTAGCCGTACCCGGAAGAGACCAGACCCTGGACCGGCCACATCGAAGGGGTTGCCAGGTAGATGTCTTTCTGTCCCGCTACGTATTTCCTGATCTCCGTGACGGACTCCATTTTCTCGTTGATCTGCTTTTTCAACGCTTCCATATCGAGGGAGCCTGCGTCTTCAATTTTGAACGACTCAAAGACCTCTTTCTTTGAATGCAGCGAGAACAGTTTCCGGAACTGTTCTTCCGCAAGCTTCAACGAGTCCATCGTGGCATTCAGTTCCTGGAGATGGGAGGAGATCCGGGAGAGCCTATCCCTCATCATGTAATATTCCATGGTGCGGACGGAGACGGTGAGGACATAGGCCGTTCCCAGGAGAAACATGAGGACGGACAGGAGGATTCCCGCGCAAGGAACCAGAAGCCTGAAAGGCTTCGCGCGCGAATGGGGCACCACCATGATGGTCACCGGAGTGAAGATCGTTTTAAGAAACCGTCTGATGTTCTGCATTCGGACTCCTTCCGCGACCCCGCCGCTATCTCTATGGCGGGAAGTTGGGAGCACGAACGGGTAGCGATGAGGATCGAGCAATAACCGTTCCAGCGGTTTTTTGCTATAATGAAGCGAAAAACCAAAGAAATTTGGTTTAGGAAACTATTGCGGAATGACAATTATTGGATTTCAGCAGGGAAAATTCGATTTATCGACAATGCAAGGGATCGAGGCAGGCCGGGTCATGGCCACGATTTCGTCCCTTACATCCTCCTCTTCCTCCTATCCACCCGGCATTCCGGTTTTTCGCAGTTCGACTGCATGCCTCTCCAAGTAGGAAGACATGCTTGATCGGGGTGACACCTTGGATCGGTTTCCGGGATAAGGCCGTAAACCTCGCCGCTCGCGAAGGCGGGTTCGAATTGGATGATGCCGTGAAAGCGACCGTGGGAAATCAGTTTTGCCAGGGATTGAAACTGGCAGCCGCAAATATCGCATCGGTAGTCCAAGCCGGTTTTATATCCGATTCGAATCCACATATCGTCTCCTATTCGTCGAGGATATAAATGTAATCCCGAAAAGATAACAAGCAAACGATATGCCAAAGACATTCGATCGGATCGCCTCATAACTATCGAATAATTTAATGGAATTCAAACCGAGGGAAGAGAAAAACCGTTGTCAACGAAGTGTTGGGAATAAAAGTGCCATATTAATAGCAATATATTGCATTGCTATAGAAACGATTTCACGCCATTGCCAGGCAGAATCGGGAGATCTACTTCCACCCGCGGTCGCGGGTTTGCGGGAAACAGCGCTTCAACGATTTTTCCAGCGTTTCAACAGTGAACGGCTTTCGGATCACGTTGTGGATTCCGTACCGGCCGGCTTCTTCGATCAACGGATGGGTCGGATTCTTCGTGAACAGGAACTTGACGGCCCCGGGCTGAAAACTCCCGAACCGTTTCAGCAAGGACAGGCCGTTCATGTCCGGCAGCGAGTATTCGCAGAGGATCAGGTCGAATCGATCGCCTGACAACGCCGCGATGGCTTCATTCGCCCCCGCGGCAAACCGCAGGAGGCATCCTTCAAATTGGAAAAACAGCGAGAGGGCGTCCCGGGTCCACGGGTCATCCTCGACCAGCAGGATCTTCTTCACGCCCAGTTCCT
>Ga0214473_10003779_pt1 | contig 18270 bp, 12 predicted proteins | sample RVTome_7_FD_203509 | JGI IMG/M metagenome (GOLD analysis project Ga0214473, IMG submission 203509) | Soil microbial communities from uranium-contaminated site in the Upper Colorado River Basin, Wyoming, United States - RVT98D197 | ecosystem: Environmental > Terrestrial > Soil > Contaminated >... | reverse complement strand
CCTCGAAGGCGAAGTGGGCCTCGTCGATCTGGCCCGCCGAAAGGAGCGCCCGGCCCCGCTCGAACTGCTCCTGCTCCTGCTGGCCGCGCTCCGCGGCCGTCTTGCACGTGGTGGCCTGCTCGCTGGTGGGCGACAATCGGAGGGCGGCTGCACCGAAGGAGGCGGCTTGGCGGAACCGGCGATCGGCGAGCGCGGAGCGGCAGCTCGCGAGAGCCTCGGCGAGCACAGCGTCGTCGAGCACTGGCGCCGCAGGCTCTGCTGGGGCGCCCCCGGTCCTGTCGATCCCCGGATCGGTCTCCACGATGTTGGTCACGAGAGGCTGGTCGGGCTCGTCGTCGCCCCCGAGCACCACAACGCCAGCGACGATGACGGCGACGCCGATGATCGCCAAGGCCGCCAGGATGGGGAGCCTGGAGACGGGACCGGGACCGGCCACGGCTTCCATCTGCAAGGTACGGTCGGCGTCGAAGACGTAGTCCTCGCCTTCTCCGACGAAGCGGAAGCGCACTTGGCCGAGCTCGAGGACGTCGCCCGGATCGAGCGGCCACTCGCGCCTCGGATGCCCGTTGACGCGCAGCCCGTTGGCGCTCCCGACGTCGTGCACGACGTAGCGTCCATCGTCCTGCGTCACCTCGGCATGCTCGCGGGAGATCGACCGGTGATTGACCCAGATGTCGAGATCCTCGGCGCGGCCTAGTCGTACCCTCGGGCTCGTGAGCGCGAACTCCGCACCGGGCGCGGGCGGCGTCAGCATCACCAGACGCGCGGGCGGGACGGGTGCCGACGGAGCGGCGATCATCGCCGTCGCCGCGTCGGCCGTCACGATCATGGGCGTGGGCGCGGTCGGCAGCTCCGGCGCCGCCGTGGCGCCGTCGACCTGAAGCGCGAGTTGGTAGTCGCCGATGATCAGCTGATCGCCAGCCTTGAGGGGAGTCGCGCCAGCGATCTTGCGGCCGTTGACCTTGATGCCGTTGTACGAAGCGAGGTCCTCCACGAGGAAGGCGCCGTTGGCTTTGGTGAGCTTGGCGTGGCGCCGGGAGACGTTTCGCTCCGTCAGGCGGATGGTATTCCCCTCCTTACGCCCGATGGTGATCTCGTCACGCACCAGCGGAACAACGGTGGTCTTGCCTTCGTCGTCTGAAATGACGAGCTTGTACATCTCGCCTATAGTCCCATGCTCACAGGGGAATTGGGGACACCCTTGCGAATCGTATCCGCTGGGGCCCGGGTGTCAATGACGACTCGAGAACACCTTCTAGGACACCACCCCACCCCCGGGGCTTGGCGACAGCCCTGACCGCGGTCGATCACGCCTCCCGTTCATGCCATTCTGACGTCGAATGGCAGCTCGCGTGGCGTCCACTGCTCTCGCCCTGAGCGCGTTGCTGGGGTGCGGCGGCGACCGGCCGCCCGCTGCGCCGTCCCCCGACAGCTCCCCGTTCCGCGACGGGCGCGTGAGCGAGGCTGGCCCGGACGGCTCGGCGCTCGACGCTCGGGGCAGGGGTGACGCAGGGCCGCGGCTCCCGAGCGCGGACATCGAGGTGGTTCTACCCTACGGTGCGCCCCCCGAGACGCGCACGCTCACGGTCGAGGCCGGCCTCGCGAGCCTCGACGTCCACCTCTCCGTCGACACGACGGGGAGCTTCGGCGAAGAGATCGACGCAATGCAGGCCGATCTCCGCGATCGCATCGCATCGGTCCTCCGCGAACGCGTCCCGGACGTGGCCTTCGGGGTGAGTCGATTCGAGGACTTCCCGCGTCAGCCCTTCGGCGGACCCGACGATCACCCCTTCGAGCTGCTGAGCCCCATCACCCAGGACGCGGACCGCGTGGGCAGTGCCGTGGCCTCCCTCGACGCACCCCTCGGCAATGGCGGTGACGCACCCGAATCGGGACTGGAGGCGCTCTACCAGATCGCGACGGGCGAGGGCCTGAGGGTGGGCAGCCTGACGTGGATCCCGAGATACTCGGGCAGGGCCGCACCGGGGGGTGGAACGCTGGGCGGCGTGGGGTTCCGCGAGGGCGCCCTGCGGGTCGTCGTGCACATCACGGATGCGCCCCCGCACGAGCCGGCGGACTACGCGGCCGAGATCGGACCGACGCATTCGCTCGTCGAAGCCGCCGCGGCCCTGTCGGAGGTGGAAGCGCGGGTCATCGGGATCGCCAGCTCGGACGTGGCCCGGCCGCACCTCGAGCGCCTCGCCATCGCGACGCGCGCCGTCGTGGCGCCGAGCGCAGACGGATCCTGCCCCACGGGTGTGGCTGGCTCGACGCGGGATGCGGTGGATGGCTCCTGCCCGCTGGTGTTCGACGTGGAGCGGGACGGCACTGGGCTGTCCAACGCCATCACGGATGCGATCGTGGAACTGGTCACCGCTGTGCGTTTCGACGAGGTGCACGGAGTCGCCGTGGACGATCCGCTCGGCTTCCTCCGCGCCATCGAGGCCCGTGACGCCGTCACGCCACCCGGCGTGACGCCACCGACGACGGACGACCTGCACCCGAGCGGCGACGGTGTGCTCGACACGTTCCTGAGTGTCGGACCCGGGACGCGCATGACGTTTCGGCTCTCGTTCGAGAACGTCGTGATCCGCCAGTCCGACTACGATCAGGTGTTCCGGCTGTCGGTGGAGATCGTGGGTGACGGCCTGGTGCTCACGCGCCGTACGATCCGCGTCATCGTTCCGCGGGGACGCGCGGACGGAGGCCCCGCGGCGATGGACGCGGGCCCGGAGGCGGGACCGTCCACCGATGGAGCGAGCGCCTCCGACGGATCGTCGGGGGACGGATGAGACATTCGGCCCGGCACGCAGGGTTTGCCCTGGGCCTGGCGATGGGGCTTCTGGCCACGGGCTGCGGCGGCGGGTCCTCCGAATGGGAGGGCGGCATCCACGCGAGGATGGGGTGGTCCGAGGGGGGCGGCCTGCGGGTCGTGGAGGTCCCGCCCGGGGGCCCTGCCGCAGAAGCTGGCCTGGCGGTCGGCGACGTGATCGTCTCCATCGACGGGGTGGCCCTGGGCGATCGGTCGGTCCGCGAGGTGGTCGACATGCTTCGCGGACCTGTCGGCACGAGTGCCGAGCTCGAGGTCCGGCGCGACGGCGATCGGCGCATCGTCTCCGTGGATCGGGCACCCTACGCCGAGCCCGACGATTGATTCTACCGTTGCGCGGGCGCCCAAACGGGGGCATAGCGAGCGCGCCGCATGGACCCCTCGACGCTCGGCTCCCTGGGCGAGTCCGCCTGGATCTACCTCGCCGGACCGGCGCTCGCCATCGCGGCCGTCGTGCTCACCGTGCGCATGCGCGGCGTGCAGGTGCGACAGATCGCGGCGGGCGCCCGGGCCCTTCGTGCCGGAGACCCCGCCGCGGCCGGAAGCGCAACGCCGACCGCCTCGACGCTCCTCGCCTCGGCCGGGTCCCTCGGCGCGGCCGCTGCGGTCGGTGCAGCCACGGCGGTGAGCCTCGGCGGCGTGGGAGTCATCGCGTGGGTCTGGCTCTTCGGACTGATGATCGCGCCGCTGCGCTACGTCGAGGTGCTCCTCGCCCGGACGGACTCCCCAGGCCGGACCGACGCGGCCGAGTCCGGCTCCCTCGCTCGTCGGCTCGTGCGTGAGGGCGGCGCGTGGCGGCCCCTCGGCTACGCGCTGATCGTGCTGGTGGCCCTCACGGCCTTCGGCTTCGTCGGCGGGGTCCACGGCGCGGCGGTGCAGGACGCGGCCCGCCAGCTCCTGCCCGACTCGGGTCCGGCCCTGGTCGGCGGCGTCGCGATCATGGCGGCCATCCTGGCCGTTGCGGGCGCGCGGCACGGAGCGCAGGTCGCCGGCTGGCTCGCGGCTGCCGCCCTCGCCGTGCTCTTCGCCCTGGCGGCCTGGGTCTGCCTGTCCGATCCGGCCCGCGCCATCGGCGCCCTGGCGAGAGCCGCGGGCGAGACCATCGACGGCGCCCCACCCGTGACGCCCTTCGCCGGAGCCTTCGCCGGCGAGGTGGCCATGGCGGCCGTGCTCTACTTGCTGCCGCCGCTCGCGGCGGGGAGCGGGATCGACGGCGCCATCCACGCCGCCGCGCGCGCCAAGACCACCAAGGGCCAGGCCGCCGCCGCCATGCTCGGCCCCCTCGCGTACGCGGTCGTCACCACGGCGCTGTGCGTGAGCTTCGCAGCCACCGGGGCCTACTACAGACGCGTCGAGGACAGCCGGCCGCTTGCGGAAACGAAGGTCTATCGGGTCGCCTTCGAGTCGGCGAGCCAGCGCATCGAAGTGGAGCGCCTCTACAGCGGCTACATGCGCGTCGTCGACGGGGAGGCACGCGACGTGGGCCCCATCGTCGCGACCGAGCGCGGTATGGTGCGAGCTCCCCGTTTCGAGGATGGGGGCGAGCCCGCGGACGTGGCGCTCCTGTTCGAGCGGGGCCGCCTCGTACGCCTGCTCCGCAACAGGAACGGCGTCCTGCGGGAAGAGCCGCTCGAGAGCGCCGATCGCGTCGACGTCGTCGGCACGATGCTGCCCCGCGGTGGCGCGCTCCTGAGCCGTGCCGCTGCACGAGGTGCCGGGGGCACCTTCGGGTCGCGGCTGCTGCTGGGTGCGCTGCTCATCCTCGCGGCCGCTGGCGCTGCCGCGTGGTCCTTCTCGATCGCGGCGTCGCTCGGTCCGCGCGCCGCGCCCTGGGCTCGCGTGGCGGTCGGGCTACTGCCCTCCGCGGGGCTCGGCCTGGCGGCCACTTCGGCGGCCCCATGGCTGCACTCCGCCGGCCTGATCGTGGCCGCGGTCACGGCCGCGGTCGTCGCGCTCGTGCTCGTGGCGCGAGCGGGGCAAGCTGCACGTCTGGCGAAGTGACGTCGCTACACGGGACGGGGCTGGCGTGGTAGCGTCCGCACCCCACGACGAGGACAGATCACGGGCACCATGGCCAAGCGAACACTGGGAATCATCGGCGGAAGCGGCCTCTACCAGATGGACGGCCTCGAGGGTGTGGAGGAGCTCCGCCTCACGACGACCTTCGGCGAACCGTCAGATGCCATCATCAGCGGATACGCGGGCGAGACGCGCATGCTGTTCCTGCCGCGACACGGCCGCGGCCACCGCATCCCGCCCCACAGGATCAACTACCGGGCGAACATCCTGGCCCTCAAGGAGGCCGGGGCCGAGCAGATCGTCAGCGTGTCCGCGGTGGGCTCCCTGAAGGAGTCGATCCATCCCGGAGACATCGTGCTCGCGGACCAGTACTACGACCGAACGCGGAGCCGGGCGGGCACTTTCTTCGAGGACGACGGCGTGGTCGCTCACGTGGAGTTCGCCGATCCCGTCGACGCGGCGCTCCAGGAAGCGCTCTACCGCGCTGCGCTCCAGAGGGGTGCCCGGGTCCACCGGGGGGGCACCTACGTTTGTATCGAGGGCCCGCAGTTCTCGTCGCGCGCCGAGTCCAACATCTACCGCAGCTGGGGCGTGGACGTCGTCGGCATGACGAACCTGCCAGAGGCCCGCCTCGCCCGCGAGGCGGAGCTACCCTACGCGACGATGGCGCTCGTCACGGACTACGACTGCTGGCACCAGACCGAGGAGTCCGTGACCGTCGAGACCGTCATGGCCGTCCTCAACCAGAACGTCGCGACGGCCCGGGCGATCCTGCGCGCGGTCGCGGCCATGCTGCCGGACCCGGCCTTGAGCCCTGCGACGCACGCGCTCGAGCACGCCATCCTGACCGAGCGCGATCACATCCCCGCCAAGGCGCGAGAAAGGCTGCGCCCGCTCATCGGCAAGTACTTCGGATAGGAGCCCGAGATGCACCCCCTGCTCGTCGTCGGCTCGGTCGCGTTCGACACCATTCACAACCCGCTCGGCACGCACCCGCGCATCCTCGGCGGATCGGCCGTGTTTGCGTCCCTGGCGGCGTCCCACTTCGCGCCGGTGAGGCTCGTGGGCGTTGTGGGGCGGGACTACCCGGACGATGCGCTGCGCATGCTGCGCGAGCGGCGCATCGACCTCGAGGGCCTCGAGGTGGTCGAGGGGAGGACCTTTCACTGGGAGGGTCGGTACAGCGACGACCTCACATCGCGGACGAGCCTGTGTACCGAGCTCAACGTCTTCGCCGATTTCCACCCGAAGATCCCGGCAGGCTTCCGCGACACGCCCTACGTGATGCTGGGCAACATCGCCCCCGAGCTGCAGCTCGAAGTCCTCGATCAGATCTCGGCTCCGCAGCTCATCGTCACCGACACGATGAATTTCTGGATCGAAGGCCGTCTCGAGGCGCTCGAGCAGGTCCTCGGGCGGACGCATCTGCTCGTCATCAACGAGGAGGAGGCGCGGCAGCTCGCGGGCGTCCACAACATCGCACGGGTGGCGCGCCACCTGCTCGCGCTGGGTCCCAAGACAGCGATCATCAAGCGGGGCGAGTACGGGGCGCTCATGTTCCAGGGCGACCAGACCTTCAGCGTCCCCGGCTTCCCGGTGGACGAGGTCCGGGACCCCACGGGCGCGGGCGACACGTTCGCGGGCGGGTTGCTCGGCTACGTGGCGAGCCAGGGGAATCTGCGGCCCAACACGCTCAGGCGGGCCGTGGTGTACGGCTCGGCGCTCGCGAGCTTCTGCGTCGAGGAGATGGGCGTCGAGGGGCTCCTCGGCCTCGACGATGCCCGGATCGACGAACGATTCTGGGCGTTTCGCAAGCTCGCGCACTTCGCCACGGACGAGGAGGTCGCGATCGGGGCCGATGCGTGAAGGCCTGCGTTGACCATCAGGTTGCGGCCGGCTCGCCGGTCGGGCATTAAGCGGGGGACCTTGGACACGAAGGGAACGGAAACATGATGCGCACGACGGCATGGCTTGCGATGGGATGTTTGCTCTCTGTGGGGGCGGTGGGCTGCGGCGACGACGGACCGTCGGGGACCGACGGCGGGATGGCGGAAGGCGGGCCGCCGGCCAATTGCCCACACAGCATGGACGTGCCCCAGCCCGACGGGTTCATGGGCGCCTGCTGCTACCGGAAGTCGAACGCCATGAGCCTCGCCGCGCCCGAGCTGCGCATCGCGGGCTTCAGCGTCTCGACGCCCGCGGCCCTCGGGAACGTCGTGGTCGCCGGTCTCTTGGCGGGCGCCCTCGACGAGGAGCGCTTCAACTGGCTCCTGCGCGTCACGGGCGCCGATGCCGACGGCGAGGTGACCATCACCACCGGCCTGGGCGAGCGCGCCGTCGCCGGCTCGGACGTGACCTTCGCCTTCGTCAACAACGGGGCTCCCATGCCCGGGCCCGCCGATCGGTGGAACCCCATCGTGATCACGGGAACGCTCACCGGCGAAACCATATCGGCGCCGCGCCTCGACGAGATCTTCACCCTGCCGATCTTCGACGACGACCGGACGACGCTCGTCGTCGAGCTCCCGCTCAGTAACCTCGAGTTGGTCGAAATCTCCCTGAGCGAGGACCGCTCGTGCGTCGGAACGCGCCGGGCAAGCTCCTACGACACGGCCGACGGGCACCTCACGGCCTTCATGCCCCTCGTCGAGGCCGACCTGGCGCTGCTGAAGGTCGGGTGCGACGCCATGGGCATGAACTGCACCATGGACACCACGCTGTGCGGGCTCATCATCGGCCAGTCTGGGGTCCAGGGCTCGAGCTGCGCGGACTTCGAGCGGAGCATGTGGGACGCCTCGGTCCAGCCCGACTCCCTCTGAGGCATGGCCGGTTGCGAGCGGAATCCGGCCGGCGCGACGACGGTGTGCGACCCCGCCACCGTGTGCAACGCCTGGTTTGTGGATGCTGCGTTCGCGGCGCAGGGCGTCGAGATCGCCGACTGAAGCCGGTCTTCGACACTCTCGTGCTCTTTGGCGGCCCGCGGTGAGCTTGCTCCCGCGGGTCGTCTTTATTTGAGGGATGGCAGGGGTGGCCTTGCTCCCCCCATGACCCGAGCGATAGAATTCCCCCGTTCGGTGGTCGTTCGCGCACCTTGGCCGCTTCGCGGCAGGGAGGCTTGCATGGAGTCGTCGTCGAGTTTCGCCCGGTCCCTCGGGGTCTGCCTCTTCGTCCTGTTGTTCTTCGGCTGTAGCGGCGGGGGGTGCTCCGGGTGCACCGGCTGCGGAGTCCAGCCCATCCCGGGCGGCTTCCCCATCGCGGACCGCATCGAGAACTCGGCCCAGGTGCGGCTCACCGAGAGCGGCATCCAGTTCATCGAGGACAACGCGGACGCCATCGTCGCGAGCTTCATGCCCGATGGCCTCGAGTTCCCCGTGCCGAGAATGACCGGTAGCACGACCGGCGTCGACTACACCGTCTGCCCCGACGGCAACTGCGTCGTCCACGGCGAGATCGACAGCATGGACCTCACGCCCCAGGCGCCCAATCGTCTGAACGCGCACATCCGTGTCGTCCTCGACAGCCGAGACGCCGCGGGCGGACGCGCCGGCATCCCCGTCGATCTCGAGAGCGGCTGCGTGTTCGGCGTGTGCCTCATCGACACGACCTGCCGGGCGGACATCGACACGCGCCGCGGCTCGCGCCCCTACGTGGGGCTCGTCGCCGACCTGGACTTCGTGGCCGAGACGCGCGCCGCACGGGCGGGTTACACCAAGCTCGTCGTCTCGAGCATCGCTCTCGCGCCGGGCGAGGATCTGCAGAACGACGACATCGACCTCCCGTGCAGCGGGATCGCCGGGGCGATCATCGGCCTGATCATCGACCTGCTCAAGGGGACCGTGATCGGCATGCTGCAGGACCAGATCTCGGGGGCGCTCGACGGCGCCTTCGACGATCAGCTCTGCACGACGCGCGGCGAGTACGGCTGTCCCACGGGCACGGTCGAGGACGGCCCGGACCCGGGCGACATGTGCCGCTTCACGGCCGGTGGCGAGTGCGTGCCGATCCTGCTCGGGACGGACGGGCAGGGCGACCTCGGGGCGTCGTTCCTCGGCGGCACTTCACCGGGCACCCACGCGCCCGGCCAGTTCCTCCTCGCGTCGGGCGGCGACGGGGAGGCCGTCAACAACGGCATGTCCCTCTTCTTCTACGGCGGCTTCCGCGGCACGGACCGGTCCTTCATGACCAGCCCGGCCCACAACCCCTGCGTCCCCCTGGTCGAGCCGCCTCCCCTGCCCACGATCCCGCGCATCGACACCTTCCGCGGCAACATGGTTCCCGGCGGCGCGGCCAGCCACGTGGGCATCGGCCTCTCCGAGCAATACCTCAACTACACGGGCTACGGCATCTACGACAGCGGCATGTTGTGCCTGGGCGTCGGCACGCGCCTGAGCCAGCAGATCTCCACAGGGCTCTTCTCCCTGCTGATCATGTCGCTCAAGAACCTGGCCTTCCCCGAGGCCGCAGCGCCCGTGTCCCTGGCGCTTCGACCCCAGGCCCCTCCGGTCTTCGAGATCGGCGCGGGCACGGCGGATGAGCCGCTCTTGCTGGTCACGCTGCCGAACATGGAGATCGACTTCTACGTCTGGAGCACGGAGCGATACATCCGGTTCATGACCTACCGGGCGACGCTCACCATCCCGGTCAACCTGACCGTGGACGCGGGCGAGATCGTTCCGATGCTCGGCGAGATCGGCGCCGCCGACTCGTCGGTCTCGAACAGCGACTTGCTCGAAGAGGACCCGGCCGCCCTGGCTACGCTCATCGAGGGCGTGATCCGCATGTTCGCCGGCATGCTCGGCGGCTCCGTCAGTCCCATCGCGCTCCCCGATCTCATGGGGTTCCTGCTCGAGGTGCCCGACGGCGGCATCCAGGGCTTCGAGGAGGGCGGCGACGAGTGGCTCGGGATCTTCGCCAACCTGGCCCTCGCCCCGCCCATGGGCATGGTCACGGGCACGGCGGACACCTCGGCGACGCTCGAGGAGCTGCGCGTCGATCCGCGCGTGCTCGCGCTCGACACCTTCGGGCAAGGGGAGATCCCGTGGGCCCGGATCCGCGCCGAGGCCGACGGCCCCCTGGGCGCCGAGTACGAGTACGGCTGGCGCATCGATGGCATGCAGTGGCAGCCCTGGACGCGCGACCCGGATCTGCGCGTGCAGGACCGCGCCTTGCTGTTCCAGGCGCGCCACGTGGTCGAGGTGCGCGCCCGTATGGCGGGGGCGCGCGGCACCGAGGACCGCGACCCGGCGCGCGTCGAGGTGCTGGTCGACGCGCTCGCTCCGGACGTTCAGGCCGACCGCTTGGATGGCGGCGTGCGCGTCCGAGCCACCGACATCATCAGTCCGCTCGCGTCCCTCGAGTACCGCTGGCGCCAGGACGGCAGCGACTGGAGCGTCTGGGAGCACCTCGAGACGGGGACCTTCATCCCCGTCGGCTTCGACGATGCCGAGGTGGACGTGGAGGTGCGGGACGAGGCCGGCAACGTGGGCGCCACGCGCGCGGCGCTCATCCGGGGTCTCCCCGATCCGGAAGCCGGAAGCGGCTGCGGCTGCGAGGTGCCCGGGCGGAACGGCGCGTCGCCGATCGCCGGGCTCGTCCTGCTCGGCCTGCTCGGAATCGCCCTCGGACGACGCCGCGGCCGCGATCGGAGGTACCCAAGACGACGTGGCCGGCTGATGGGGCTCCTGTCGCGCCTCGGGCTGGTGATCGTCCTGCCCCTCGCGCTCGGAGCGGCGGGCTGCGACTGCGGGAGTGACGGTCCGCCCTGTGGCGGCCCATGCGCCAGGGCGGGCATGTCCATCGTCGGGGCCATGTGCTGTCCCTCGTCGAACATGTGCGTGGACTACGACCGCGAGGCCATCTGCGATCCGGGCTTCGTCTGTCCGGACGAAAACGTCGAGATCGACGGCATGTGCGCGTTCACGTGCAGCGCGTGCGAGCGCAAGCCGGCCCTCGAGCCGGGGCTGCTCGCGACCGACCTCGACATGGCCATCGCCCCAGACGGAACCATCGTCGTCAGCGGCTACAGCCCCGGCGTGCCGCCGTCGCGCCAGTACGGCGACCTGGTCATCGGAGCCTATGACCCGAGCTCTTCGTCGGTGGGCTGGGAGATCGTGGACGGGGCACCGTCGTCGCCCATCAGCAACGACCCCGATGGCTGGCGCAACGGTGTCGGCGCCGCGGGCGACGACGTGGGACGCTGGACCAGCATCGTGGAAAACGGCGGCGTCTACTACGTGAGCTACTACGACCGCACGAACGGCGCCCTCAAGCTCGCCACGGGCCGGCCCGGAGCCTGGAACACGCAGATCGTGGACGGCGACGGCGACAGCGGCCGCTACTCCTCCATCGTCCTCGACTCGGCGGGCAACCCCGCCATTGCATACCTGCGCATGAAGCTCGCCGAGGACGGCTCGGGCGTGGTCAATAGCTCCGTGCAGGTGGCGAGGGCCTCGAGCCCGTCGCCGGCCTCGCCGTCGGACTGGGTGATCACAGAGGTCGCGACAAGCGCCATGGCATGCCGGCCGGGCATGTGCGGTGCTCGCGAGTCCTGTCTCGAGAACGGCCAGTGCGTCGTGCCGACGGCGGACTGCGCGAGCGACTGCGGCACCGGCTCGGTGTGCTTCATGACGAGCTGCGAGGCCGAGCTGGCCGATCCCTACGTGGAGGACATGCCGCCCGCGTACGGCATGTACGACTCGCTGGCGGTTACGTCGGCCGGTCTGGCGCTGGTGTTCTACGACCGGACGGCCGGCAACATCATGGGCGCGAGCTTCGACGGCAGCGCTTGGGGCGCGCCTTTCCTGATCGACGGCTACGGCGTCGGCGATCCGGACGTGGGCGATTCGGGCATCGGCGCCACGGTCGCCGTGGACGCGGCGGGCGTGTGGCACGTCGCCTACGTGGACGGCGCGGAGGAGAACCTGCGCTACGCCACCGTGACGGCGGGTGTGGCGACGACCGAGGTCGTGGACGACGGCTCCACCGACGGCACCGGCCTGCACCCCGACGGGCGGCACATCGTGGGAGACGACGCCTCGCTCGTCGTGACCGACGGCGGCGAGATCCGCGTCGCCTACCAGGACGCCACGACGCAGCGGGTGATGTTCGCCCGGCGGCCCGCCACCGGCGGCGCGTGGGCCATCGAGATCCTCGACATGGACGACCACACGGGGTTCTGGGTCGAGCAGCTGCTCGCGGGCACCACGTCGTACGTGGCCACCTTCTGGCGAAACGAGACCGGCACGAAGACCAACGGCGTCCGCGTGCTCACCCGCGACTGAGCGGGGGCCGAGCTACCAGCGGCGAGGCCCGCGCAGGGGCGTCCGGAACGACCGCCGGAGCCTGATTCCGAGAAGCGCGACGAGCAGACCGAGCCAGGCCACACGGGAGCCCGCTGTCCCAGAAGCGGCGCAGGCCGACGTCGCTGCGCGACCGGACCCTTGGACGGGCAGGATGGCCGCCGCGGCCGTCATGTCGATCGGATCGGTGGGCGCCACTGCGGGCGGATCCGCGTTGCCCACGGGCTCGGCCGGCGGAGGGTTTCGGGCCTCCACCAGGGACGCGTCGATCCACCCTTCCCTGCCGAAGAGGTCGCGCACGCGCACCTCGGAGCCTCGCCTCTCGAGCTCGCGCAGCAGGAAGTCCTCGTGCACCTCGCCCACCGATTCCTCGGTCGGTCCGGGAACCGGCCGAAGCGCCGCGGTCGCCTTCGCCCGCAGGCTGAAGGACGAGAGCAACGCGTCGTTCGCGCGCCGCTTCTCGACGATCACGTTGGCGATGAGCTGCTGCATGGCGTAGGCGCCGACCACCTCGCCCACGCGCGCCTGGTCGAGCCCCCTGCCCCGGAGGTCCTGGACGGTCCGGTCGTCGAGGCCGAGATCCCGTGCGAAGGCGCTGGCGCCGGCCCGGTCGCGCTGGCTCGAGAGGCGCGCCTGCTGGAGATAGAAGTGGCTCGTGGTGTGGAGCACGCGCCCCTCGCCCGCACGGAACGTCGCGGCGATGGTGGGCTCGCGATACTTGCGGCCCATCTCCGTGCTCGAGAGCAGAACCTCGACCCTGCGCGGGTCGAGCACGCGAATGGGATAACTCGCGCCCTCGAGCCACCAGTGCAGGTTGTCGTCGGTAGTGCGGACATGCTCGAGAAACGGGTGATCCCCCATCACTTCGTCCACGTCCACGACGTCGTCGGCCGTGGCCGGGCCCCCGCGCCGGATGGTCTCGGGGAATCCCCGCGCCACCACCGCGAGCGCCCAATCGGTGGTCACGAGGAAGCCGCCCGTCTCGACGAAGCGCTGCACGCGCTCCGTGGCCGCCGACCCCACGTAGCCCGGGCAGTTCACCATGACGGTCTGCGTGCTCATCAGGGGCTGACGCGACAGGAGCCCCGGCGGGATCACGACGTGATTGACCCCCAGAGCCGTCAGCACGTCCTGCACGCGATCGTATTGCCCGCGCAGAACGATGACCTCGGCCTGGCGCGCGCGCTCGAGCAGCTCGAGGTCGTCCTGCCTGCTGCCGGCCATGTTCCTGCGCAGCAACTCGGACGCCACGCGGTTGGCCCGGCGCATCTGCTGCGAGCCCAGCCTTCCCTCGGCGGCGCCGTCGGAGGGTGCGCGGCTCGCCGGGGAGGCTTCCCGCACGCGCATCATGAAGTCCCGCTCCTCGGCCTGCTGGGCGGAGGCGACACCGGAAGCGGCGAGGAGCGCCAGGACGAGCGGGGCGTAGAGGTACCCACGAGCTTGCATGGACCCTTTGGACGGGCCGGGCGCCGATCCGATCTGGATGGCCTCTCAGAGCGCGGGTGGCGGCTGGGACTTCGTCCGGGGTGCCACCAGGGGATCGTGCTCGAAACGGCACCGGCCGGGCTCACAATGGCGCAGGCCCTGCGACTGGTACTTCGCGTACCCGTCCGCAAACACGGTCAGCACCACGGCGAAACGCTCCAGCAGCCCCCGGGCGACCAGCATGTTGGCGCCGGCGGAGATGCCGACGCAGAACCCATGCTCCTCGGAGAGCCGGCTTGCCTCCGAAAGCGCCGCCTCGCTCGGGACACACGCCACCTCGTCGATCCGGGGATCGAGGCCACCGCCCGCGTCGCCGACGATGGCCGGAATGAAACCGTCCCCGATGCCGAAGATCCGGTGCATCCCGGGCTCGCCGCCGCTCATCACGGGCGACTCCTGGGGCTCGACGGCCACGAGGTACAGGTCCGGGTACGCCGTGCGCAGTCGCTGCGCCACGCCCATGAGGGTGCCCCCGGTGCCCACGCCGGCGACGAAGGCATCGATGGGGCGATCGGTGAGCTTACGAATCTGCTCGAGGACCTCCTTGCCGGTGGTCTCGAAGTGGCACTCGACGTTGAGCGGATTCGAGAACTGGTCGGGGTTGAACCAGCCGTTCTCGCGCGCGAGCCGGTCGCGGATGGCGGCCGCCTCGGCGAAGCTGCCCTCGGCCGAGCAGAGGATCAGATCCGCGCCGAGGTCGCGCACCATCTCCTTGCGCTCCTCGGTCATGTTTTCAGGCATGACGATGGTGATGGCGTAGCCCCGCTTGCGCGCGTAGTAGGCGAAGGCGATGCCCGTGTTGCCGCTCGTCGCCTCCACGATGCGTATGCCGGGCCTGAGCAGCCCCTGCTCTTCGCTTCGGCGCAGGATGTGGTCGGCGATGCGGTCCTTGATGCTGCCGCAGGGGTTGCAGCACTCGAGCTTGGCGTAGACCCCGTCCACCAACACGAGGGGGGTATTGCCCGGGGTGTCCTCGGTGCCGTCGGGGCTCTCGGGAAGCATGCGAGGGCGACGATACGGACCCCGCCGCCCCACTTCAAGGGTCAGGCGGCGACCGTGGCCGCCGCCACCGTCTCTGCCTCGACGAACCGCCTGCGCTCCTCGCCCACGAGACCGAGGAGCGTCTGCTTGTCGACGATCGCGGCGTCGAGCAGGGCGCGCATGTAGCCATCGGCGTAGCCGTGGGCCCGCGCGAGCTTCGCGTAAGCGGCGCCATCGAACCGCGCCCTGAGCACCTCGTGGAGCAGTCCGCGCAATGTGTCGAGAAGCTCGTCCTTGGCCATCGGGTCCTCCCTCGGGTCCGCGTCTCCGTGAACGCGTCGGCCCCGCTGGCATGCCCGAGGTGGCTGCTCCGGTCAAAAAAGCGGACGTGGTCGGCGACGGGGGCCAACGACTTTCGGGGGGTTATTCGAGGACTTTTCCACGGCGACGGCTGCGGGGCCCAGGGGCCAAGAGGAACGGTGCCGGGGGCGGGATTCGAACCCGCACGTGGGGTCACCACAGGCGATTTTAAGTCGCCCGCGTCTGCCTGTTTCGCCACCCCGGCGACTCACCCGCTTCATGAGGGAAGAGGTGCCGCACCGAGCCTACCACCGATGTGTGCCCTTCGCGGGTGCTCCGGCGATCGATCGATGCACCGGCAACCAGCGTTGCCCCTACGGGCACTTCATGATAGCGCCCCTGTCGTGACGCGTATGCAAATGGACAGTCGGCGCCGTCGGCAGATCACCATCGCAGTGACGCTCGTTGCCGTTGCGATCCTGCTTATCGTGGTGATGCCCGCGGCCGCGAATCTCTACACGGACCTGCGCTGGTTCCGATCCGTCGGCTACCAGAACGTGTTCACGACGATTCTGTGGACGCGGATCGGCCTCGGCTTCTGGGTCGCGCTCGCCGCGGGGGCCGTGCTCTACGCGAGCCTGCGCGTGGCGGTGAAGTTCTCCGAGGGGCTGGTGGGCCTGCGCCTGCAGGATCCTTCGGGCGCGACCACGATCAACGTGGGCGCCATCACGACGCGCCTGCCCATCCCGGTCGCCCTGCTCGCCGCGGCCATCATGGGCCTCTCGGCGTCGGAGCACTGGACCACGTGGCAGCAGTTCACCCACGCGAGCGAGTTCGGCACGCGCGATCCGATCTTCGGCCGCGACGTGAGTTTCTACGTGTTCCAGCTGCCGGCGCTCGAGGCGCTGAGCTCGCTCTGCCTGTGGGTCGTCGGGCTGACGCTCGCAGCGACCGCCGCCCTCTACTTCACCCGCGGTGGCATCACGGCGCAGGGCCGCGGACTTCGTGCGGTGCGGCCAGCGCGGGTGCACCTGACGATCCTCGGGACGATCTGGGTGGGCCTGCTCGCCTTCGACGCCTGGCTCGCGATGCCGGAGCTGCTGTTCTCGACCGTGGGACCCGTGAGCGGCGCGAGCTACGCCGACGTCAACGCGACGCTGCCGGCGCTGCAGATCCAGGTCGCCGTCACGATTGTGGCCGCGGTCCTCGTCGCCGTGAGCGCGACCCGGAAACGGATGACCCTGGTGTACGTCGCGGCGGCGCTCTACGTGGGCATGGAGCTCCTCGGCGTCCGCCTCTATCCCATGACGATTCACCGCTTCAGCGTGGTCCCCAACGAGGCCGACAAGGAGGGGCCGTACATCGGCCACAACATCGAGGCGACGCGCGCCGCCTACGACCTCGCCGACGTGACGGAACGCGAGCTCACCGCGGACGAGTCGCTCACGCCGGCGGACATCGACGCGAACCGCGCCACGATCGAGAACGTGCGCCTTTGGGATCACCAGATCCTGCTCGACACCTTCGCGCAGATTCAGGAGATCAGGACGTACTACGAGTTCACGTCGGTCGACAACGACCGCTATCGGATCGACGGGAACCTGCGCCAGATCATGCTCTCACCGCGCGAGCTATCGGCCGAGAGCCTGCCGAACCGCACATGGATCAACGAACGCTTCACGTTCACGCACGGCTACGGGCTCACGCTCGGTCCCGTCAACGCTGCGACGAACGAGGGTCTGCCCCTGCTCTTCGTCCAGGACATTCCGCCCATTTCGGAATTGGCCAGCATGCAGGTCAGCCAGCCGGCCATCTACTTCGGCGAGATGTCCAACGACTACGTGTTCGTGCGCACGGGCGTGCGCGAGTTCGACTATCCAGCCGGCGAGCAGAACGTCTACACGGAGTATGAAGGGAGCGCGGGCATCCATCTCGACTCCCTCCTCACTCGCTTGTCGGTCGCCGTGCGGATCGGGTCGCTCAAGCTTCTGCTCAGCGAGGACATGGACGACGACAGCCGGGTGCTCCTGTACCGCAACATCAGCGAGCGGGTCCGCCGCATCGCGCCATTCCTCCGGTACGACAGCGACCCGTACATGGTGCTCCGCGAGGACGGGACTCTCGTGTGGATCCAGGACGCCTACACGACGACGACGCGCTACCCCTACGCCCAGCCGAGCCGCGGCATGAATTACATCCGCAACTCGGTGAAGGTCGTCATCGACGCCTACGACGGCTCGGTCGTGTTCTATGTGGCGGACGACCAGGATCCGTTGCTCAAGACCTGGCAGGCGATCTTCCCGGGCGCGTTCACACCCATGACGGAGATGCCCGCCGACATCCGGGCACACCTGCGATATCCGGAGGACATCTTCCGCATCCAGACGGCGATGTTCACCACCTACCACATGGGCCGGCCCGAGCTCGTCTACAACCGGGAGGATCAGTGGCAGGTTCCGAGCATCAGCGATTCGGCCCCGCAAATGGAGCCGTACTACACGGTGATGCGGCTGCCCGAGGAACAGGATGCCGAGTTCATTCTGATGATCCCGTTCACCCCGGCCCGCAAGGACAACCTGGCGGCGTGGATGGCGGTGCGCATGGACGGCGAGCACCTCGGTGAGCTCGTGGTCTATCGCTTCCCGAAGGACCGGCTGATCTTCGGCCCGCGCCAGATCATGAACCGCATCAACCAGGATGCCGAGATCTCGCGGCAGATCTCGCTCTGGGATCAGCGCGGCTCTGAAGCGATCATGGGCACCCTGCTGGTCATCCCCATCGAGGAATCGTTGGTCTATATCGTTCCTCTGTATTTGCGTTCGGAGGGCGGCCGCATTCCGGAGCTCAAGCGCGTCATCGTCGCGTACGACAATCACATCTCGATGGAGCCCACCCTGGACCAGGCGGTGGAGACGCTCTTCGGGAGGCGCGAGCTCGCCGCCGTGGTCGAGCCCGCCGAGCCTGCTGAACCGGGGACGGCGGAGCCACCGCAGCCAGGCGTCGAGCCCGCCGGCCCGGAGACGCCGCCCGAAACGCCCCCAGGTGCCGCCATCGCGGGCGGGCTACCCGCCGAGGCGCGAGCCCACTACGACCGCGCCGTCGCCGCGCAGCGCGCGGGAGACTGGGCCGCCTACGGCGAGGAGCTGCGGCAGCTCGGCGAGGTGCTGCGCAGGATGAACGCCGGCCCGGGTCGCCCGGCGGGAGGCGGTGCGCCGAGGCCGCCGCGAACGCCCGCACCCCCGACGCCGGACGCCCCCTAGATCGCTCTCGCTTTGACTTGAGCCTGAGCGCCGGCCCGGGGCCCCCGGCCATGCTGCGCATGGCCGCCCCAGGCACCCCGCGCAAGCGAGGCGAGGG
>Ga0214473_10003778_pt1 | contig 18272 bp, 10 predicted proteins | sample RVTome_7_FD_203509 | JGI IMG/M metagenome (GOLD analysis project Ga0214473, IMG submission 203509) | Soil microbial communities from uranium-contaminated site in the Upper Colorado River Basin, Wyoming, United States - RVT98D197 | ecosystem: Environmental > Terrestrial > Soil > Contaminated >... | reverse complement strand
CGTCCAGCCATCGAACAATCCAGCAATCAGACAATTCGACAATTCAGCAATCCTTCCTTCACACCTTCACACCTTCATACGTTCACACTTCTTGTTCATCGAAGATTCCCCTTGCTTTTTGACTCTTTTGTCAGTATATTCCGTCCAGGGAAAGTCGCCGTATGTGGGGCTACCTTCCTCGGATTTCCTTTCCGGACATCACAGGCAGCTATTTGTCAGGTTATTGACCGATAGGTTTCAATTTGTGGGGACAATCCTGTGACCCTTCTTCTTCGCCAGCTTCTCAACCTTCGCAGACGCAGACCTCTTCTTCTGAGAGGAATCTTGACCTACACTCTGTCGGGTTTCTGCGGAACCCGACCTACACTCTGCGGCAGTAATTCGACCACATCATCCTGGAGATTATTATGAGACTGGTTCGCTTGAGTACGTGCGGGCTAATTGTCATTCTATTTCTGGCTGTCTGGAATGTCGGTCAGGCGCAGGACAGCTTGGGGATGAGGTGTGTGTCCACGTTGGATTATTGGGGAACAGTCGATGGCATTCAAATGGTTGGGGACATGGCGTATGTCGTCAGTGGTAACAGATTTCATATCGTAAGTCTTGCTGACCCGACAAATCCGGTGGAAGTAGGACAGGCGAGTTGGTCGGATTATTGGGGAGGCATGGGCGTCTATGTAATAGGCAATTTAGCCTATGTTAACCCCGGTTGGGGTGTTACCGTATATGATATATCAAACCCGGCACATCTGGTGACACTGGCTAATTGGCAACCATACCCGGGATGCGAAGTTGTCGACTTCTTACCGCTTGGAGATATTGCCATCATGAAAATTTTAGACGGACCTCTTTGTATTGTGGACATTTCAGACCTTGGAAACATACACATTGTCGGTGCAAATTTTCCCCCGGAACCAAGTTGTCCCGTTATGCCAGTCGGAATGGTGGGCGAATATGTGTGCTTACGCGGTGTCGGGCTGTCCATGTGGGATATTAGCGACCCGACCCTGCCGGTGAAAGTTGCAGAGGTTGACACTCAGTTCATAGTTGGTGCAGCGAAAATAATGGGGAATTATGCTTATGCTGGAACGTGGGCAGATGGACTTCGGATTATCGATATATCTAATCCCCTGCAGCCATTCGAGGTTGGTTCATGTGATTCCGGTAACTGCGTGGATGTGACGGTGACTGGCAATCATGCCATCATCTATTGCAGTAGCAGTAATGGATTAAATATCTGGAATGTGGCAAATCCAGCCCAACCGGTTTCCGAAGGCACATTTGGCTCGGAGATTCCTTTTAGTCTTTCTCTTAGCAGTTCCGGCAATCTTGTCGGTGCGGGTGATATGCGTGGTCATGAACCATCATTACTTATAGTAGATATTACAAATCCGCAGGCACCAGTTGGGATTAGTACTTTTGGCATAAAAGGAGGCTTTTATCGGATGGCGGTGAGCGGAGCCGTTGGATACTTGGCGGGAGGTTATTCAACTTTACACACAATTGATCTCACCAATCCAGAAGAAGCCTTCGAACTTGGGATGTCAAGTCCGGAAGGATCCCATACCGCGTATGACGTTGCAATTCGAGGAAATTATGCCTATACAGCTTGTGGGACACAAGGTTTTTCTGTTTTTGATATCAGTGACCCGGCGCAGCCTAATCATATTACTACTTACCGCCCCCCATACAATGTAGGGCGCCTCGTCACTGCGAGTGATTACCTGTATGTGGAGGATGCTTACAGTGGGCTACTTCGAATCTATAGTCTTGCGAATCCCGCGGCGCCGGAGTCTGTAAACTCTATCGCCTCTAACCATTCCCTTTACTGCACAGCAAATGGGTATCTATACCTCAGTGCATATAATGGTTTCTCTATCTACAGTCTTTCTAACCCGACAGCGCCACAACTGGTGGGTTCCTGCAATATAAGTGGAGGTAATTACATACTGGATTTAGCTCCCACTGGCAATTACATCTATGCAGCAAATGGAATAGGCGGATTAAGGGTTATCGATGCCAGCGACCCCACCCATCCCTCGGAAGTGGGCTCGGTTGCAGAAAATACTTGGTTGGTGGCAGCCAGTGGCAACACGCTGATGACTTTCGGACCCGACGGACTTAGAGCGAAAGACATCACAGACCGGCTTAATCCGGTTACCGTTGGCTATTATTATTATCCGAACGCTACTGATGAGTCAATACGGGATTTGGATATCTTAGGACAATATCTTTTAACCGTTAGCAGTGGCAAATTCCAAGTTCTTCGGTGTGATGCCTTATCGGGCATACCGTCGCAACCGGAAATATTACCGCAAGAACTTGCCTTATATCCATGTTACCCCAATCCTTTCAATCCTATCACAATCATTCGTTTCTCCTTACCGCACACCACACATACCAGTTTAACGATTTTCGATGTCGCAGGTAGGCAAATTAAGGTATTAGTAAATGAAGTGCTCAGCGGTGGAGAACACAGAGTGACATTTGACGGTTCGGCACTTTCTTCTGGGGTGTACTTTGTACGGCTGGAGGTGGGAGGAGCTACCCAAACCGAGAAGATGGTTTTGTTGAAATAACCGTGTCAGGATCACAGACTCGCCAACCGCAGGCAGTCCTGACCTACTTGTCAGCAGGCAGCATGCACCGGAAGCCGATGGACGGCGATTTCCAATCAGGCAGATAGCCGAATTTCGGGATATCATCGACCAGGTCAAACGGCGTGGTATAACCGCCACCCAAGACAATCTTGGTGCCATTCCAGCCGGAATCCTGCACCCATTCCCAGACGTTGCCCAACAGATTCTCAACTCTCGCACGACTGCTGTCACTCGAAACGCAGCCGCGTACTTCTTGCCATCCGTCCTCACTCCCCAGGAAATTGCCCGTAGTCTGACCCGACTGTTCCGAAGCCCTGAGAAATGTCTCTTGCGTCAGAAGCCGATAACCATTGCTTCCTTCGATCAGATTTCCTGCGTCGTCGTATGCCTCGCTCAGACCAACCCGCACGCTGCGCCAATTGCAGAAGCGAATCGCGTCCTGCCATGATACATTGACCGCTGGCAGGCGCGACCAAGTTTTCCAATAATCCGGGTATTCCGACATTCCGGGATCATCCGGCAACTTTCGAGCGGTTTCCTCACAGAATTGTCGGTATTGTTCGACGGTTACTTCGCAGCGATCCACAAAGCACGGCGGGAGCGAATCCGCGGCTGTCACGAACACCATGCCCTGGACAATTTCCGGGACAGATTCCTCCACCTCGTTCGAGATGAGCCGAGCCCCGCCCCTGGCAATACTGACCACTCGATACCGAACCCGCATCCCACGTCTGTCCAGCGAATCCACAATACTGTTGACCCCTGGATCGACACGAGTCAGCGTTTCGAATGCTTGCCCTTCGACAGATTTTTCAATCACTAATTGGGTCACCGCGACGTCCGGATTCGACCAACGCAGATGGACGATGTTGTCGTGGATTGGATCCGCTGCCAGGTCGCGGATTGGAGCTAACGCAGCATATATTGTAAGCGAATAAGAGTAATCGCTGTAGTCACCATCTGCTTTGCTTCGAATCCGGTAGTAGGTGTACGTCTCATAGGGGACATCGTCATCAATCCATACGGTGTCACCCTCATTGACAGCGATTGCTATAGTTTCTCGTGGCGCACTTTTTTCGATTTCAAAAGCGCACGGAAAAGACATGGGATTTTGCCAGGTCAATCGCACGGTGTGATCATTCGGTAGCTGATATGAGAACTTCTGCGGCGGTTGGAAATCGAGGACGATGCTATCGGGCTGGGAGGGTGGGCTGTCGTTGCGCTCGCCTTTGCATATGACGCGATAGTAATGGTGCGTTCCGGTCGGCAAATGACTGTCAACAAAGGAAGCAGCAGTCGTCTCCAGATTTCCGATAGTTTCGTAAGTACCCGTGACCCGCCGCTGAATCGCCACAGATTTCGTCCAGGGCGATCGGTCATGGATCGTCAGCTGGATCGCATTGATTCCGATTCGTGCCAGCGTCGGTGGACTTGGCGCCGGGATCACAATCATGGTGGATTTTTCGCCGCCGAACTCATCGAGGTATCGCGATTGTTCGGGTCTCAACCGGTAGGTTATCTCGGTATTGGCAGGCAGGTTCCGATCACGATACTCGCGAACTCCGGGCTCAAGAATGGCGATTTGCGCGAAGACTACTTGGTCCGGCAGCTTTCTCTCAAGCAGCAATCGGTCTTTGTGCTTCTGCCAGGACAGCACGACTTCGTGGTCGGAGATAGGAGTTATGGTGAGTTCCGACGCAGGTTTCGTTGCCGATTTTGATGTGGAGCCCTGCAAGACAACAGCAACGATTATGAGGAAAGAAATCAGTCCCCGGCGGCAGAAGGTTCGTGATATGGGGATGGTCATTGCTGGCGTTTGATACACCGGAATCCGACGGAACTCAGACGCTCATCGGGGCGTCGGAACGTCTGGCTTGACAAGCTCAGATTCTCGACAGGATCCAGGAAACTGCCACCCTTGACGGCAATAAGCCGCACGATCACCGAATCCGCGACCTGGAATGTCCGTTCTGTGGTCGTCCATTCCGCCACATTTCCCGTCAGATCCATCACGCCGTTGGGTGAGCCACCTTTCTGATGGCTGCCGACTGCATGAGCCGCCGGAAAGCTGGTCGTCCTCAAGCCATTCGCGTAGGTCGAATCGGGTCGAGTCGTGCCCCACGGATATTGGAGATCCGAATCCGAAACGCTCTGCGATCCCAATCCGGCGATCATCCATTCTTCGGCTGTCGGCAAGCTCTTGCCCGCCCATTGGGCGAATGCATACGCCCCATACCAGTCCACATAGGCTGCCGGAAAGTCCTCCTTGCCTCGCTTCGCAAGAAATCTGTGGGAGCTAATTTCGATGATGTCCATTCTTGGATCGAAATAACGCGATGCCGAATCGCTGTCAGTCAGGAACCTGGCGAACTGCCGATTAGTGACCTCGTACTTGTCGAAAAGGAAAGGACTGTACACAAGCCCTGTCGGGTCGGCACTATCCGTCCTGAAGTGCGAGCCGGGGAAATGCGGGACGGTTCCACCTTCGATCCGAATCATGTCCGCGGTCGCATCGTACACCTCAATCGGATTCGGATCCACAATCTCATCACGCAGGGCATTCGGATTGACCTGCGCCCAGGAAACGCTGGTCAAGAACAAGAGGAACAGTCCGGCAACGATCCAGTGGCACATCAAAGCTCTCTCCACCGCGATGTGACTCCTCTCCTGATACGATTGCTCGACAATGGTCGGATTCCGCACATGAGACCTGCAATGCATTCTATGGTGACGGCTGAGGGACGAATATGGTGTCGGTATAGGTTTTATAGATATAGATAGCATCGAAGAGAGTTGAATCGGTGACGAATACAGTGTCACTTGATATGACTTGAAGAATATCATATAATTCCAGCGTATCCGATATGGCAGGACCGTCATAATTCCGGAATTTCAACGCATCCTCTTCGAAATTCCAAAGTTCGATGAAGGACGTCTCAGGATCCCTCCGGAAATACCCTTCCACATACCGACCGGTAGGATAATATAACTCAAGCCCTCTGAGCACAAACGTCAGGAGTCCGGCAAAGGGGCTTTGCAGGTCATTGGCAAGATTCTGCAGGTCGCGCGAGGTGACGGCTGGGGTCGTCAGCTGCTTGTTGGCATCATAGGTCCAGGCACCCATGATGGAACGCAACGGTTCCTCGACCGCCATCAAATGATACAGCTCTTTGGACGGATACACGACCATCAGATCTCCAATTCCAAAGCCATTCCGGGTGGCATCGATGATCTCGATGGAATCGATTGGCAGACCGGGTTGCAGCATCTGTGATTCGCGGAATTCCTTGATTAACGACGGATCATACACAAAGGCGCGATACACCTCGAACGGGCTGACCTTGACCTCTTGAGCAAGGCTGACGCCTGCGGAAAATACCGCGGAGAAGATGATCAGCACTTTGGCTATCAGAGGAGGCTTCATCGCTGCTCCTCTTGTGATGATGATGCCTGCAGGATCGCCAGCTGCCTGTAATAGTACTCTGCATGCGGCTTGTCATTCTGTCTGCGATATGCGAGCAACAGCAATTTGTATAAGTCCTGACGCTCCACTCCACTCAGTCCTTCCGACAAACCCGGGAGCAGAGCCGTCTCACCATACAGAATGACTTTGCCGGATTGATTTCGGCTCAGATAGGCCAAGTTGAATAGGGCGGAAGCTTGACCGCTCCACGGCACCAAGGCGGATTGGTAGTAATAGACGAACGCCTTCTCTCCATCTCCGATTGCTTCGACATCGCCGGCATACTGCAGACACCATTTTCCGTATTCGTCCATCGATTCCTTCAGCCTGGGACTTGCGGAACTCCGATAATCACTTATCATACGTGCAAAGCCCTCCGAGCCATGACTATTCAACAAGGTGTCCAGACTGGCATTGACCTCAGCAAAGCCCTGCTGTTCGACCAGACTCCGCATCTGCTCCAGACCGGTTTGTGCCTGGTCCAGTTTCCAGAAATCCAGCTGCGCCGCCAGACGTCTGGCGTCGTAGATTGCATCGGGGGAATCCAACACCGGCAACAGCTGATTGATGAGAATTCGTGCTTGGTTCCAATCCCCGCGATTGGAGGCGAGGGTGACCTGATCCCAGGCACGAGCGGCATCCAGGTCGCCCCAATCCCACTCGATCCAGTCGATCTTGCTTTCCGCCCACAAGTAGTACAAGGAATCCCTGGAACCCGGACCGCGAGTACTTGCTTTCAACCGGTACATGTCCGCCAAAGCCGATTCTGCCAATCCCAGGTCCAATTCGATCTGACATTGCAGGTAGATAATGTTGATCCATAAGTCATATTCGACCGAGTCAAGCGACGTCGGAGATGTATCGACATCGACATTCAACGGAACCGGTGCCCAACTGAGAAGCGCGTCCTCAGCCCACCGATACTGGATCAATGCTCCCAACTTGTCGCCTTTCAAGGCAAGGCATTCCCCAAGCATCGCTCGATAATTGCTGTCGGACTCATCACGAAGCTGCAGATAATTCTCGATGATTACGATGGCGTCGTCGATGTCGCCCAACGACTCGTGCAGTTCCGCCAGATCCTGGTAAGTGCGGATTAGTTCCTCACGGGTCCGATAATCCCAGGGATCATAGGAAAGCGCCTGTTCGAAGAAATCGCGAGCCTTCTCATAATGCGCAGCTACCCGTCTTCTAATCTCTTCCGGCTTGCCTTCAAGGTCACCGCGACCCAGTGCCCGACTCCCTTTCTCGACCTCAGCGATCGCTTGATTATACAGTTCGATATTTCGCAGCGTATCTTCAGCAATCAATACCTGCTGCGTTGTTAGCCCCTTCTTGAACAAGTCCCAAAGAGGTTTGCCGACATGACGTTGTGCTTCGCCTTGTCGGAAAAGCTCTCGTGCCAGCGAATCCTCTCGCGCACCGAGCATGACCTGTCGAGCCAAAAGAGTGGCGGATACCGCCACGAAGGAATCGACTCCCGCTGGAACCGAGACGGAGTCGAGCGCATTCGCAGGCTTCAGTTCTGTCGGTTTCGGAGGACTTCCCGGCTGCACTGCCACTGATGGTCGAGTCGCGGTGCCGCATCCTTGATAGCCGAGAGACAGTATGAGGAAGACACAGAAAAGCCAACCGATGGGCAAGACCCATCGATACCTGCTTCTTCCGCAGGGTGAGGACCCCCTGCGGCACTGGGTCAGGTTCGGCAGTGGCTCGCACGTTATCTCCGGTATGGTCTTCTCAGCCTTTTGCATTTTTCACATGCTCCCACCATGCTTGGAAAACCGCCATCATTTCCCTGGCTTTCGCACTGCCCGGGGGCAACAAAGAAAGCTGGACAGTCAGATTATCAGCGTCCCCGAACGCGACCCCATGCTTGAAGACCTCGTTGACTCCCTTCGCCCCCAAATCCTGGAGCAAGGTTCCCTCGTGCAGGGTCCGCAGGAAAATGTTGAGCTGGGGCGGATCGCTCTTGCGACCTAAGAGATACATGGTGTACTCCTGATTCTCCGTATCGCTAAATGTCACCCAGGTCGTTACATCGCCCGGCATTTGATTAAGATTCTCAGGTCTTTGCAAGGTCACGGGCACCGAGCTTTGATGCTTCTCGATCCAATCGATGATCGGATTCAACGAGGCGACAACGGACTCTTCTCTTGGCGGCACAGCGGGAATAATGATTCTTGGGCGACTGGATTCCATATCAGGAATCTGGAGGGCGCCTGCGGCAGAAGCCAGAGTGGGACCGGGCACGCCCGAGCCAACTTGGCGACCAGGTCGTCCGCGCTTTGCCAGTCCTCCCTCGTCATCTCCGTCAGACTCTCCGATACCCCTTCCTGTTCGAATCGGCACGCCTGGCGGGACATCGGCTCTTTCCACGGTTTCGTACACCGGTTGACCGAGTCCGAATCTACTGGATCCTGCGTGTGAGTAACCCTCGCTGACTTCGCGACCTCGCCCCTCGTACTCGGCCTCCAGTGACAAGAGCCCATTTCCGGAACCGTGCTCCAGTCCGATTCTTTCGGGCTCCGAATTGACTGCACCTGTTCCCGAGGTTCTTTGAATTCCGGAGGCTCGGGCTACTCGCCTTGGCAGTGTTCCTCGCTGTGCTACTTTCAACAGCGGCGTCACTTCCTCTCTGCTCAAATTTGGCGGCGGACCCATATTGGAAGGGTCAAGGTAGATTACATGGGTTGATGGCGGCGGTTCCGGTCGCACCAAAGTCATGGCGAGGTAGTAGCCACCGATCGAGAATGCATGCAAGCCAACGGAAATGGCTAAGCCGACCCGCATGTTCTTCTTGATGAAGCGCCGTATGTCAAATCCACCGAGGTGCCCTTCGGTGGGCAAGCGGAAGGTCGATGTTTTGCTCATAAGCACCTTGCTTGGGCTCCGGCTCTTGACCACATTGAGATCCGGCGTGACTTCGCTACTCATGGGCATCCGGCTCCCTTGGTTGCGACTCGATTGCTCCGCCGGTCACCGGATCCTCCGGCGTTGCGGCGTCATTATTGCCGGACTTGCCACTCAAGATCAGTACATACCTGTCGGCGTTGACTTTGCCAATCCGGGACTCTCTCGTAACCGCGATATCCAGCGTGCGGTGCAGGTAGTACGCGTTGAAAAAGTGACGGGTGCTGAATTCCGGCTTGCCACTCAGACCACGGGACTCGAACACGACGTAATAGGTTCCGGGGGGAATAGGATCGCCACTTGCCGCCTTCCAATTCCAGTGGATCGTATCCGGAGGCTCGTCGGTGCCAGAATCAGAGAATATCGTGGAATCGAAGGCAGTTCTAACTTCAAAACGCCACTGCCCTCGATAGCCGCTTTTGAAAATTGGCACGATCGCCCATTCCGAGCTCTCAGGTCGCACCAATCGCTGCGCGTCATTTCCCGAAAACAGCCCTTCCATCCCGGCGGGACGAAGCTGCAGGCTATCGACGGCATAGATGGGTATGTGCTTAGAGACCGATCTTCGATTGCCGGTTATTTGGTTAACCAATGCATTCCCACGCAGTTCCGCACCCGGATATGTTACTACTTCAGTAGAAACGTCCGACCGGATCATGTCCAATGCAATGCCTTCCAATGCGCCACGATAAGCCGTCGAGTATAATTCCCTGGGCATTACGGTCTGATCTCCGACTTCCAATTCGGGCACAAGATGCATGAGTGGGTCGGCATCCTCGCCGCGGGCGCCTCCCGGGTCCGCAGGGAGAAGTGAGCTCAGGTCATGCTGAGAAATATCGTCATCGACCATGCGGCGAACCTGGAGAGTCACCACCGTCACAGAGTCGGCATTTGAATATACGAAGAACTGCCCTTTGGGCGATGCAGATTTCGGCATGACTTCGGATCGATAGTCAGGCGGTCTGGGCAGGGGCAACACTTCCGGCAACGGCGGCTGCCGCCAGAAATCGAATAGCAAGCCGAATCGATGCGTACCGTCAGATGCCACGTTGATCTCAGTCAACGGGTATTCGAATCTATAGTTGAAATATACGCTCCGATAGACAAACGCCTCCGCTTCGAAATCCAATGCCCGCGCTCCGGTCGAGAACCGCAACGTCCCACGTCCGGAAACAGGTATCTCCACGCCGAATTGCGAATTGTCCCCCAACATGCCGGGCAACGACGAAATCGTCATGTCGCGGTAGCTTGGAAACGCCAGAGAATTCGCCGATGAGAATACGCTGAACTTGTCGAAATACATCTTGAATCCGGTGGAAATCAAAATGGGTTGCGGGAGATAGCCCCGTCCTGTAGACAAGTCCGGTCGATTGAGGTGCTCGATAGAAAAGCCAAATACGAAGGTGCGATAGGGATTGAGCGCCATTCCCAATCCGACGGAAACGCCGCTCTTGCCGTATCCGTTGCGAAACACTGGATCGTTGAGGTCGAACATGTAGAATTCGTTGCTGTCGAAGGCGCGATGGAACACATCGAAATTGGCTCCCAACGCCAGCCGACGGTACAATTGCCGCCCATAGGAGATGCGCAAATTGTCCTGGAAATACAGCCCTGCCTTCAAATATTGAATTCCGACGGCGGTGCCGCGCATGACCCAGGGAAAATGATAAGCGATCAGACCGCTCTGGATGGAGAATAATCTGCCTGCAACACCGGTTTGATGCGAAGTCAGCGCCAGAGCCACTCGATCTCGAAGATAGGCGTTAAGCGCCGGATTAGAAAAGGTGCCCTCCATCAAATCCATATCAGCGGGATTCCCGGTGTAGATATTCTGCGCCTTCGCGGGCGGCGTCAGGCACCCGATTACCAGGAGGCAGGCAGCAATCTTGATTATGAGCGGTCTCATCTTGCCAGATAAATCAATCCCGATGTGATTTTAACACCGGCATCCTGAAGCACGTACAAATAGGCGCCGGGAATACACTCGCGCCCGCCAGGGTCACGACCCAGCCAGACAATGGCATTGTCCGTCACCCGATCCAGCGAAGTCACCAGCCGCCCGTCAATAGTGAAAATGGTGACCTTCGGAAAGGCGAAGCGGTCATCGCCGAAATCGAAATACAGCGAGTCATTATAGGTATCGTTGTTAGGAGTGAACGGCAATGGATGGGCATGGAATGGAACATACAACACGTCAATCTTCAAAGTGCGGGAGTTATTGATCAAATTGCCATCAGGATTGGACATGGGATCAACATACAGCTCGAGCACATGCTTGCCCTGATCATTAGTGGACCAGGTCACCGAATCGGCATCGCAATCGATTTGACCGCCGATCTCCAGCGACTGGTATGTGTGCGACCAAATCACCCGGACCCTGTCGCCATAGAAATCGTCGTACAGGGTAACGCGGAAGGGGTTCGGTACCGTGGCGTTTCCGCCCTCCGAAATCCAGAAATTGAGCGCCACGACCTCGTTCCTCTGGATCGAGGTCTTGGCAGCCGTCAAAGTAAGAGCGCGGAGATCGGGCGGGATATCATCCACATGCACCGCGACGCTGATGGTGTCCCGCAGGGTCGGATTCGAAACCTCGCGCACCCACAATCGGAACAGGAAATCCCCGGCATCGAATTGACCGGTCGCCCAATTGAAACGGAACTTCAGTGTCTGGATCGGCTCGGGAGGAATAAGACTGACGGAGGCACCGGACCCGCCTGTCCAATCATAGCCCCATTCCAGTGCGTCAGACTCTTCGTCGACAGCCGCCACCTCGAAACTGATCGTCTGCCATTCCTGGCAGGTCGTGTCGCCCGACACGAATTGGAGCGCCGGAGCGTCATCAACTGGCAATACCGTGATCGCCCAGGTCGTGTCGATCATCAGGTCCGGGAACTGATTGTCACGGGCTCTGAAGCCGATGCTGACACTCTCGGAAGTCACACCATGGAAAACATCGGTAGAATATTCGACGACTATCCGATTATCACAATACGAGCCGGGATCAGGCAGCATCTCGATAATCCGAAGCGCAGGGCTATTCGAGCTGACGCCGCTCGTGTCATACCAGATGGGTTGGGTGCCATCGTTGGGATCGTACACGGTGATGGTATCGAGGTAGGTCAAATCCTCCATCGCAGAGGCTCTGGGAAATGCAAAAACTGGTATCCAATTCTCCCTTAGTACGTTTGCCCGGAAGGTCACCCAGGCTGTGTCGGCGGTCTCAAGGTGCAATGGATATCCCAGCGGATCGTCATTCCAGAATCTGCCGTCATACGCTATCATTTTCCCGACCAGCGTGGTGTCATTCGAAACCTGGGGAATCTCCAGATGGACCGAGTAATACCGCACGTCTCCTGGCATCAGGGAATCGATGTCATCGCCCTCGTAAGTCATATCACCAAGGGAATCCGCTATCAGTCGGGCGTCCAGCACATAGTTGCCGTTGTTGGTCAACCCCAAGAACGCAGTAGCGGACATTCCCGGCAGCATATAGCCGAAATCGACGGTGTCAGAGGTCGCCTGAAGGATTGACCTGCCTCCCTTTCCGAGCAGCACCAGCGTCCAGGTCCGAATGCCGGTTTGACCGAATCCCAAGTATTGAATCAACGCCGTGCCGGAATAGGGGACGTCGCTCTTGGGCGTGAACGCAAATGGCATATCGACCGCGTTCCCGGGCGCGACCACGACCGGATAGCCGGGTGTACTGAAAAGGCTTGCAAAGACAATGGACGGATTGACGGAAATCGACAATTGTGCAATCAGAAGAGGATAGGCGCTGCTATTAGTGACTCGAAATGTGTCAATGACCGTAGTGTCCATTGGGATAAGCCCTAACGGATTCGACAAGCTATCGAGAAATGGTGCGGAAAAATCCAGGGTATCGACCAGGAATTCGCCGGTCGGGACGTACGGATTGACGCAATAGACAATCCTTTCGCTGCCCGGAGTCCGCTCAATCGCGATCACATCCATATCGCCATCCAAATCGCAATCAAAGGAATTCAATTCCGCAGGAAGGTCAATATTGGTCGTAAGCGCAATCTGATACGGTTGTGCGATATCATCACCGAACAGGTAGATTCCGGCGTTGCCAGGATTGCCTCCGGGATTCCAGGTGGACACCAGCCAATTCCCGTCAGGCTGGTCAGGCATCGAGGTGGAATCAAGATCGCTCAAGAAAACATCATATGGCACGTATGGGAATGGGTGACCACTCTCAACCACGTCGAAACTGCGTCCGCCAAGATTCCTAATTCGGCTGAGGAAACCCACGTCGTCCGTCGCCGGCAGAGACCTCCGACGCGTGGAGGAACCCGATTGCGCACCGTCCTGCGTTACCCCCCGGCTCCACAGTACGATATCCTCAAGCTGAGGGTCCCCAGGGTCCCAATACCCGAACACATTGCCTGTAGTAATCCCGTCCGCGCCGTGAGGCAACGTCGAAACGATGGTCTGCCGATCCAAGGCTATGGGCGCTGCCGTCGAACCAGTCTGGTTCCAGAATACGTCGACTTTGGGATCGCCCTGATAGCACACGGCAAGATCAATCCAGCCATCCAGATCGAAATCTGCCACGGACAACATGCAAGGTCCGGACCCGATGCCATACAGATGAAGATCGTCGGAAAACGAGAAATCACCTTGATTCCGGAGCGTGATCAGATCCTCCGTTCCCTGGAAAATGGCGGCGATGTCGATCAATCCGTCCGCGTTAAAATCCGCCAGGCAGAAATCCTGCAGCAGATTGGCGCCGTACAAATTCCCCATCTCGATCACCGCCTCGGGAGAAGTGCCGAAATCGATGCCCGAGGGCGAGGACATATTCCGATAGATAGTCAACGTCTCGTCCCAGTAGCCGCTCACTGCAAGATCCGACAATCCGTCCCGATTGACATCTGCAGCCAGAATCCTCCTCTTGCCGCTTAGATCGGACGGGGGCAGATTGTCATCAGACCAAGAGAAGTGCGTGGGGATGAAGACGTATCCGCCCTCGTTCTGGGCTTCTCCGGTATAGACCGTGTTCTTTGCCACGCCAATCGTGCTGGGCTCGTTCGATGCCTTGTCATAGATGATCGCCAGATCGACGGGACCGTCGCCGTCGAAATCCGACACGGCAAACGCCTTCGCAGTGCCGCAGTCCTCGTAGAAATCGTAATGCAAATCCAGCGGCAGGTTCCACGAATGCAGGATTCCTCCCGGGACTTTGATGACGAATCGGAAAGAGTAGGGACTAACGGGAATGCCGGATGAGGTGAGTTCGGGCGTCAAGGTCACCGTCACTTTGTCGCCGACCAGCCAGAACGGATCCGGGACCACTCGAAGAGTGTTCCCATCCAGTTCGGTTGATCGCAAACCATAAGTAGCATAGGAACCTTGAATAACAATCGCTTGGTCGGTAACCGGATCGGGAGGAGAATCAAACACAATCCGAAGGGTGTCGGTGGCGTTGAAACTCTCGGCACCGGCGGCAGGAAACGTGCCCACAACCTGGAAGGCATGGGCGACCGCCATCAATGAGGCGCAAAAAGCTGTGATAAGGAATAACCGCATTCTTGGTCAATCGATTCGACTCGACTGTCGGTCAGGCTTTGGGGTCAAGCAGCGAGATTCTCTGGATCGGGTCATCACTTGTTTAACTGATTCGCCCGCTTCAAGGCATCTTCGGCTTCCTGACGAAAGCCCAGTTGCCAGTAGCAGGCTCCCAAATACTTCAGGATTTCGGCGTCATCAGGCGCCATGGAATTGGCAATCTCGAAGCTCTCCATAGCGTCCCGGTAGTCCCCTGCGTTGAAACAGCACTCTCCGATCGGAATCAGCAAGTCCGCAGAACTGCCGGGATCATCCTGGTAGGCTACTTCCAAATGGTGCCGTGCCTGGTCCCACTTTTCGAGCTGGAACAAAATCATGCCGATGTTTCGATGCAGAGTCACATCGCCGGAATCGACCTCAAGGGCTTCCCGGTAGGCATCTAAAGCTTGCTCTGGATCTCGCACGAAATGGGCTGCCTGAGCGCGCCATGCCAGAGCCTTGACATTTTGCGGCTGCAGACGAAGCAGTCTTTCGCAGTCCGCAAGGCACGAATCGTACATCTGCCATTGGAAATCGCAGAATGCCAGAAGCTCCAGTGCCTCCGGATTATCTCCACGAATCGTGATGACCTGCTCGAATCGCGCCCGTGCTTCACTATAATCACCCATTCGCAGCAAGTTCGACCCAGCCAGTAAGAGCACGTCATCTTTGAGTCCGTACAGCGCAGGGCTGATTGCCGGGTCGATTGCTTCGCCGACAGTCACAGCATCATTGAAGAATCGATCTGCATCCGATTCCCTGCCCTCCTCTAAGGAGAGAATCGCGTGATTGACCAGTTCGATATAGGCACGCTGAAGAAAGTAGGCAATCCGAGGTTGGTATTCCGAGGAGAACTGAAGGGAGGCGCGCGAGGCGTCAGCCAATGCCGGATAGTCTTCCAGCCAATAATCGCATTCCGTCAGAAGCGTCCAGCCCTCTGCGTCGTTGGGTCCGACTACGGTCAGCGCTTCTCGAGCGGCGGTGTAGTCGCCTAACTTCATGTGCCGCTTGACATTGCTGTATTCCACCCCACAGCCCGCTACGAGGACTGCACAGGCTGACAACAAAAAAGCCATGCGGCTATTTGAAATTCTCGAAGTCGGCATCAAAGCGGCACCAGCAAGGAATAAGCAGTCGACGGCTCGTTGGAGCGAAACGTATGCGATGGATTTTCCGGTATGTCCGTTGATCTACGTGATTCTGTCAGCCCACAATTCCCTCTCCAGAGATGATGGACAGCAAGACCTTAAAAATATAGTCATTATTGTCGTTTTTGTCAAGGATTATTTTGAGGGTGGTCAGTCGACAGACTACACAGATCGGATATCCTTCCGCCAATGGCTGACCGCAATGCGCGTGGCAATACCCTTCCTCCAGCAACCGAACAATCGAGCACTCGAACAAGGGAGCAATTCGACAATTCAGCAATTCTTCCTTCTCACCTTCACGCTTTCTCACTTTCTCACTGTTTCCAGAATTCCCCTTGCTTTTTGACTCTTTTGTCAGTATATTCCGTCTAGGGAAAGTCGCCGTATGTGGGGCTACCTTCCCCGGATATTCTTTCCGGACATCACAGGCTGTTACTTGTCAGGTTCTTGACCGATAGGTTTCAATTTGTGGGGACGATCCTGTGACCCTTCTTTTTCGCCAGCTTTTCAACCTTCGCGGACGCGGACCTTTTCTTTTGGTCGGTCCCAACTCCCGTTACGGCAGTAATTCGACCACATCTTACTGGAGATTACTATGAGAATGGTTCGCTTGAGCATGTGCGGGCTGATTATCATGCTGTTTTTGGCTGTCTGGAATGTCGGACAGGCGCAGGACAGTTTGGGGATGAGTTGCGTGTCCAACTTGGATTATTGGTCAGGTGTCGATGACCTGCAGATGGTTGATAGCCTCGCTTACATATCCAGTGATTGCTCGGGGCTTCGAATCATGGATTTATCGGACCCGGTTAACCCGGTAGAGATTGGGCGGTCGCCATGGTCCCCGTGGAACTATCTGGAAAATCTCGGTGTCTATGTCAAAGATAGTTTAGCCTATCTTACCTATGATAATGAGGGTCGTGTGCTGGATGTCTCCGATCCTACACATCCCACGGAAATCCACCACTGGTATTTGGACCAAACGCCTATTATAAGGTTTAGATATGGAAATGTAGCAGTAGGGCTCAGCCAAGAGACACGATATCCCTACCTCATGGACATATCTGACTGGAATAATGTGCAGATAATTAGTGATTTCCCTGATGCTTGGATTGCTCAGATGGTGGAAATGGTGGGCGATTACCTTTGTATAGCTGGTGAAGGTGTAAAGATGTATGATATCAGTGACCCCTGGAACCCAGTATTAGTTGCCTCGGTGGGAGAGTACATCGGTGGGAGCGCGGCACTGTCCGGCTACTATGTATATCTTTCGACACTGGATGATGGTGTGCACATTTATGATGTATCAGACCCATTGTATCCTGTGAATGTATCATCCTGCGATAGTGGTGATTGTGGTGGGATAACGCTAGCAAATTCCCATTTATTTATATCAAAGGGTGACTGGGGTTTTGATAATTGGGATATTACCGATCCGACAAATCCACTCTTTTCGGGTACGTATGCACTGCCTTTAGACTGGGGTGGTTATTTCATTGCCAGTTCGGGAAATCTGCTCTGCGCGGCCCTTGATCATTCGCAGGACCAATCCGTTGCATTACTTGATATTTCCAATCCCGCATCACCAGTGGAAATCTCCCGATTCGGAAAAAGGGGGTTTCTTGGTTGTCTTGTAATAGACGGAACTATTGGGTATCTTTCGGACATCAGGGCTGGATTCCATGTGATTGACCTTACTGAACCTTCTCAGGTAATAGAACTTGGTCGCCCTCTCGGCTTCGTGGAATTTCGTGATATAGCAGCCCACGGGAACTATGTATATGGTGCCGATTGGTACAACGGATTGGTAACTTATAATGTGGTCAATCCAGCAAATCCGGAATCCCTTAATTGTTGGTATTTAGGCGGTTATTACCCTTTCATGATTTGTGCTGGGGGAGATTATATCTATGCAACGCAAGGGGGTATCCTTGATATCTTTAGTTTGGCAAATCCTGCAGCCCCAGTGCTGTTAGATTCTATTGAGGTTAATGGAGGCGTCTTGAGGGTGTCGAACGACTATCTTTATACCAGAGGCATAGACCGCATTTTCATATATAGCCTCGTAAATCCTACCAACCCACTATTCCTTGGTTCCTGTATCCTGCCTTCCTATTGGGGAGGACTTGTTCGTGATATCGCTTTTGCTGGTCACTACGCCTATGTGGCGTATTACGAAGGCGGGGTGCAGATTATTGATATTGCTAATCCGGAACACCCGACAGTTGTGGGCTCGACGGGGGGGAGCTACGTCACGGCTATCGCTGCCAGTGGAAATACACTGGCTTTCTATCAGCGACCCTTGAATTACTTGCAAGCTATGATTTATATCATGGACATCTCCGACCCGGTATATCCCCGATACATCGGGCATTACAATATCATCGAGGAAATGAGGGATATGGAGATATTCGGGTCGTACCTTCTCACCGTGAGTCCGAGCAAGTTGGCAGTGTATCAAGTGGACGCTCTGTCTGGGGTCCAAACTCCTGAAGTGACGCCACATGAGTTTGTTCTGTATCCTTGCTATCCCAATCCATTCAATCCCAGCACAGTGATTCGGTTTTCCCTACCCAATACGGG
>Ga0214473_10003777_pt1 | contig 18276 bp, 17 predicted proteins | sample RVTome_7_FD_203509 | JGI IMG/M metagenome (GOLD analysis project Ga0214473, IMG submission 203509) | Soil microbial communities from uranium-contaminated site in the Upper Colorado River Basin, Wyoming, United States - RVT98D197 | ecosystem: Environmental > Terrestrial > Soil > Contaminated >... | reverse complement strand
CCGTTTACGGTCTCGGCTGTCACCGAGCCCACGACGCCGGTCACGCTGATCGTGGCCTGGAAGCCCTCGACCGCGACCGAGCTGCCGGCCGGCACGAACACCTCGAGGTCGCTCTTGATCCCCATCGGGTTGTGCTCGGACTCGATCTCGATGTGGGTGCGCTTGCCGCTGCCTGTGAGGCTCAGCTCGCCGCCATCACCCACGCTGCCGCGCACCTGTACCTCGGCCTTGTCCCAGCCGGTCACCTTGACCGAGCCGGCCATGTTCTCGATGCTCACGCTCCCATCCGTGGCTGCCGGCCGCTTCTGGTCGACCGTCGTCTGCGCGGCGAGCCATGCCGGCGCTGCGAGGATGGTGGCGAGGACGACTGCTGCGGGCTTCATGACCTGTCTCCTGTTCATCGTTCAAAGCGCCGTCGAGAGGCGGACCACTCGACGGAGCACGTCGACCTTCTTGCGGTGGGTGGCGACCAGCATGCGGTTGAGCTCGGGGCTCGCCGGGTCCTTCACGAGCGCCTGGCGCACCTCTTCGAGAGCGCGGTCGATCACCTCCAGGTTGGCCTCGACCCGGGCCAGGTCCTCGGGCGGCAGCACTCCGCGCCTGCGCTGCAGCGCCTGCAGCAGGGCGGTCGCGGCCGCCTCGTACTCGCGGGCGGCGGCGGCCAGCACGGGATCGGCGACGGCTGTGTCCGCCACAGGCCGCAGCGACGGGCTCGCGCTCGGCATCGCCACGGTGCGCACGGCCGTCGGGCCCACATCGTTCCAAAGCAACGCCGCGAGACCAAGCACGACGGCGGCGGCGAGGGCGAGGGGGTGCCACGAGGTCCAGAGCGCGGACCAGGCGGAGCCGCGCTCGATCCTTTCGGCGATCCCGGGCCACAGGTCGCGGGGCGGCGCCAGCGAGCGGGGCAGCGCGGCCGCGTGAGCCAGCAGCTGACGCAGCTGCCGCTCGCGCTCGCGACACGACGCACACCCCGCGAGGTGCGATTCGACCGCCTGGGCCTCGGCCCCCGCGAGGGCGCCGTCCACCCAGTCGTCCAGACGTTCATCGAGCTCGTGGCAGGTCATGAGACGAGAGCCTCCCTGAGCAGCCGGCGCGCACGGAAGAGCTGGGCCTTCGACGTGCCGGGCGCAATCGTCAAGAGCGCGGCGATCTCTTCGTGAGTCCGACCCTCGACGTCGTGGAGCACGAACACCGCGCGCGCTCCCTTCGGCAGCGCGGCGATCGCCTTCTCGAGGTCGAAACCCGCCTCCGGCGCCGGTGTGCGTGGCGTACGTTCCAGGCGCTCCGGGTCCTCCGTCGCCACGATGCGCGCGTCGCGGCGACCCCGCGAGCGGCGCTCGCTCCGCGCCACGTTCAGCGTCAGCGGGTAGAGCCACGAGGAGAAGGCGCTCTCACCGCGGAAGCTAGAGAGCTTGCGCCAGGCGCGCACGAACACCTCCTGCGTCAGCTCCTCGGCCAGCGCGGGATCGGACGACAACCTGAAGCACAAGCCAAACACCTTTCGCTCGTTGTCGCGATAGAGGCGCTCGAAGGCCAACAGGTCGCCCTGCTGTGCCGCTCGTACGAGCCGCATCTCGGCGGCCCGGCGATCGTGGTCCTCGCTCATCAGGACTCGCGCGTCTCCGCTAGCCACCCCAGCGAGCCCCTCCATCACGACTCTCCGAACTTGAGATGCCGGCGGGGGGTTCACGGTTTGGAAAGGGCGGCGCCCCACAACCTTAGACGATTCGGGGGGTTCGGCGGAAGGGAGCCGCCGCCGGGGCATAATCCGGCCATGAGCGCAGCTTTCCCTCGGGCCTGCCTGATCGCCGGCCTCGGCGTCTCGCTCGCCACTCCGGGCGAGTCCGCGCCACAGACACTCCGGGCGCGCGTCCTCGCGCACGTCGAGCAGCGGCAGCCGGAGCTGCTGCGGGAGTACGCCGGCCTCTTGGCGCTGCCGAACGTGGCCTCCGACGACGACGGGATCCGCCGAAACGCCGCGCACGTCGTCCGCATGCTCGAAAAGCGCGGCGTCGCGGCCCGCCTGCTCGACGGCCGCGGAGGGCCGCCCGTCGTCTACGGCGAGCTTTCGGTCGGCGCGCCCAGGACCGTGGTGCTCTACGCCCACTACGACGGCCAGCCCGTCGAGCCCGAACGCTGGACGAGCCCGCCGTGGACGCCCGTGCTCCGCGACGGGCCGCTCCGCCCGGGCGCGCGCACGCTCGATCTCGGCTCGCTGCGCGGCCCGCTGGACGGGGAGTGGCGGATCTTCGCGCGCTCGGCGTCCGACGACAAGGCCCCGATCCTCGCGATCGCGGCGGCGCTCGATGCGCTCCAGGCGATCGGCGCGCGCGCTTCGGTCAACCTCAAGCTGTTCTTCGAGGGCGAGGAGGAAGCCGGCTCGCCGCACCTCGCCTCCGTGCTGGCGGCCAACCGCGAGCTGCTGCGCGCCGACGCGTGGCTGCTGTGCGACGGGCCGGTGCACCAGAGCCGAAGGATGCAGGTGGTCTTCGGGGCGCGCGGCGTGACCGACGTCGAGGTCACCGCGTATGGCCCCGCGCGCTCGGTCCACAGCGGCCACTACGGCAACTGGGCGCCGAACCCGGCGCTGGCGCTGGCGCACCTCCTCGCCGGCCTGCGCGATCCCGACGGCCGGATCGCGGTCGCCGGCTTCTACGACGACGTGCGGGCGCCGACGCCCGCTGAGCGCGCGGCGCTCGCCGCGGTGCCCGACGTCGACGCGGACATCCGCAGGGACCTCGCGCTCGCCGCATCGGAGGCCGGGGGTGCGCGCCTCGTCGAGCGGATCATGCTGCCGGCCCTGAACCTGCGCGGCCTGCAATCGGGAGCGGTCGGGACGAAGGCGCAGAACGCGATCCCGACCGAGGCGCGCGCCTCGATCGACTTCAGGCTCGTTCCCGACCAGACGCCGCAGAAGGTGCGCGAGCGCGTCGAGGCGCACCTGCGCGCGCAGGGGTGGAGCATCGTCCACGCCGAGCCCACGCTCGACGAACGGCGGGCGACGCCCAACCTGGTGCGGCTCGACTGGGGCGCGGGCTATCCAGCGGCACGTACGCCGCTCGAGCTGCCGTTCTCGCGCCGGCTGTTGAGCGTGGTCGGGGAGGACACGGAGGAGCCGGTGATCGCCATGCCCACGCTCGGCGGTAGCGTGCCGATGCTGCTCTTCATCGAGACCTTCCGCGTGCCCGTGGTGATCCTGCCGATCGTCAACCACGACAACGCGCAGCACGCCCCCGACGAGAACCTGCGGCTCCAGAACCTGTGGGACGGGATCGCGACCTTCGCCACGGTGATCTCGGGCCTGGGCGCGGACTGGTGAGCTAGATCCGCTCGAGGTCGTAGAGCCGCTTCGCCACCTGTAGCGTCGAGCGCAGCGCGGTCACGGCGACCGCGACGGTCGCCGCGAGCCCTACCACGTCGAACAGCAGGACGCGCTCGCCGGCGAGCGTGACGTGCGAGAAGCGCAGCACCGCCAGGTTGACGAGCGCCAGCAGGATCCGCATCTCGGTGCCGCCCACGGCTCCGAACGAGATCTTGAAGACGCCGAGCGCGTGGGTCGCGTAGCCCATGTTGATGGTCAGGAAGAAGTACGCGACGAGGAGCGCGATCGCCACGGCGGGAGTGATGAGCGTCGAGTAGGCGAGCCCGAGCAGCAGGAACAGCGCGGCGAGCGCGTCGACCATGTGGTCCACGTAGAAGCCGTAGCGCGGGCGGAGCTGGTGACGCACGCGCGCGACGGTGCCGTCGAGACTGTCGCCGAGCCAGTTGAGGACCAGGCAGGCGTTGACGGCATGCAGCCAGGCGGGGTCGCGCCGGCACAGCCAGTAGCAGATGCCGCCCGCCAGGAACGCCAGCAGGCCGAGCGCCGTCAGGTGGTCGGCGTTGACGGCGGGCGGCAGCCGCTCCGCCATCCACACGAGCGCCTTCTTCTCGACCGCCGCGGTGAGGCTCTTGTGCTCCCGCCGCGCCTCCCGGAACGCCGGGGATGCGTCGCCACCCGTGCTCTCGGCCATGTCTACCTCGGACCCGATGTCAGCGGCACGCCGCCGCCCGCGTCTCCTGGAACGTGGGCGTCTGCGTCAGCCGCGCGACGCGCACCACCTCGACCGGCTGCGTGAGCGACAGCGTCACCATGGCCCCGGCCGCCGGGCACGACTCGGCGACCGAGACCTCGAGCCTCTCGCCGCGGCTCGCAACGCTCCTCACCTTGACCCCGAACCCCCCGCTGGGCCGCGTCCCCAGCGCCACGGCGATCAGCATGTGCCGGGCAAAGTCCACCGCAGGCAGGGGTGGCGCGGGCGTGAAGCCGGCGTGGATCTGCGCCCAGAGCCGGGCCCAGCTCGCCTCGTCGCGGACCACCTCGCGTCGCCGCTCGGAAATCCCCGAGTGCGCTTCGGCCAGGAGCGTCTCGAAAGGATGCTCGATCGTGGCCTGCGAGCCGCCGCTCGTTCCCGCGGCGCACGCGACCAGGATGGCAGCCGTGAGCCAGAGGCCAGCGACGATTCCGACCCCCGGCGCTTCAGCGGTCACGCGTGTAGACCAGCCGGTTCGGCGAGCCCGCGCCGATGCCGGACAGCTTGTCGAGCGACGCAGCCTCGAGCACGCAGCGCTTGATCGCGGCGGGGTCCTGTCCGGGGTGGCGCTCGCGGCAGAGCGCGGCGGTGCCCGCGACGTGGGGCGAGGCCATCGAGGTGCCGCTCAGCGTCGTGGATCCGCCGGAACGCCGGGCGGAGGTGATCTCGACACCGGGCGCGAAGAGCGCCACGCACTCGCCGGTGTTGGAGAAGGACGCGCCACGGTCGCTGCGGTCCGAGGCCCCGGCCGAGAGCGACTGGAGCACGCGCGACGGAGACGAGCCGCAGGCGTTCGCCGACTCGTTGCCCGCGGCCACCGCGTAGCTCACGCCGCCCGCGATCGAGCGGCACACGGCCAGGTCGAGGGCCGGCGCCGGCGTGCCGCCCAGGCTCATGTTGGCGACGGCCGGCCAGCCGTGCTGCTGTACGTGCTCCGTCACCCAGTCGACGCCCCGGATCACGTCCGAGTCGGAGCCGCTGCCGTTCTGCAGCACGCGCACGGCGTGCAAGGTCACGGCCTTGGCGATGCCGAACTCGGTTCCGCCGACCGTGCCCGCGACGTGGGTGCCGTGACCGTCGTCGTCGGCGGTGCCGCCGGGGACCGCGGAGAAACCCTCACCCAGCCGCCCGGTGAACTCGGCATGCGTGCTGTCGATGCCGGTGTCGATGACGTAGGCGTGGACGCCCTGGCCCGTGGCGCCGGGCTCGTAGCGGCCGTCGAGCGGCAGGTCTCGCTGATCGCTGCGGTCGAGGCCCCAGGTCGCGGGCGCCTGAGGCGCCACGCGGGGGTCGACCTTCTTGCGCCCGTCCTCCTGGATGAACGCCACCTCGGGCCGGGACGCCATCCGCTTCGCGACGTCCTTGTCCATGCTCGCGCTGAAGCCGGACAGCACCCGGCTGAACACGACCACCTCCCGCAGCTCGGTGTACGAAGCCGCGAACGAGCGAACCTCGGCCAGCGTCCGCGTGCCGGCCGCGGGCGGCTTGAGGACGACGATATAGCGGCCGGGAATCGCGTTCTTGACCTTGACGACGCCCTTGAGGCTCGCAGGCGGCGCCGCGCAATCGAAGGGCCTGGGGTTCATGGTGCATGCGCCGCCGGCCACGATCGCAGCGCCGATCAGAAACGCCGAGTGTGCTTTCCTCATCGTCAACATCCCCTGGACGAGCCGGAGAGCACGCTCCGGCCCCTGATCCGACACCCGAAGAGCGAGACGCGCAGCCGGCCGCACGCAGCGGGCCTCTGCGAAACGAGCTTGGTCAAAGGGTATACCCTTTGATTCTGTCACGAACCTGGCAGCAAGCCACAGGCTGCGGAGCGAGCTGGATTCACTCCAGCGAGCGTAGCGGGGGGGTGGGAGGGGGGACGCGGCGCAGCGTCCCCCCTAACAAAGCAGCTCCCGCCCGGCGCGCGCGGCCTCCTCGACGAGGGCGCGCACGTCCTCCTCGCGGGTGCGGAAGTTCACGATCGCGACGCGCATCGCCGTGCGTCCCTTGAGCAGCGTCGGGGCGAGGAAGAAGGCCCCGCTGCCGACCAGCCGGTTCACGATCTGCCGGTTGAGGCGATCGAGCTCGGGCTCCGCGAGGCCGCAGCCCGCGGGCCGATAGCGGAAGCCGACGATCGAGAGCACGGGCGGCGCCAGGAGCTCGAAGTCGCCGTGGCCGCTCACCGCGTCCGCGAGCGCCCGCGCCATCGCCAGGTCGTGTTCGACCGCCGCCGCGTAGCCAGAGGTGCCGTGGTGCTTCAGGCCCATCCAGACCTTGAGCGCCTTGAAGCCGCGCGACAGCTCCGGCCCGCGCTCGTTGAAAGAGACCGGTCCGCGCACCGGGCTCGCGGGATCGTGTACCAGATAGGGCGCCGGCCGCTGGAAGGCGGCGGCCATGCGACCGGGCTCGCGCACGAGCGTGGCCCCGGCCTCGTAGGGGACGTAGAGCCACTTGTGCGGATCGGCCGCCACGGAATCGGCCCGCTCGAGCCCCTTGAACAGTGGCTTCAGCTGCTTCGAGATCGCGGCCATCGCCCCGTAGGCCCCGTCGGCGTGGAACCAGAGCCCCTCGGCCGCGCACAGGTCGGCGAGCTCCTCGAGCGGGTCGATCGCGCCCGTGTTCACCGTGCCGGCGTTGCCCACGACGATCGCGGGCTTGCGGCCCGCGCTGCGGTCCTCCGCGATCGCCTGCTTCAGCAGGTCCACGCGGATCCGGTAACGCTCGTCGGTCGGGATCTTCCTGAGCTGCTTCCAGCCGATGCCGAGCAGGTCGACCGCCTTGTCGACGCAGTTGTGGACCTCCTCGGAGGCGTAGACGACGAGCGGCTCGGTCCCGGCGAAGCCGTCCTGGCGCACGCCCGGGGCGATCGCGCGGCGGGCCGTCGCGAGCGCCGTGAAGTTCGCCATCGATCCGCCCGAGGTGAGGATTCCCTCGCTCTCCTCCGGCAGGCCGAGGATCGCGGCGAGCCAGCGCAGCACCTGCTTCTCGACGTGGATCGCCGCGTGATCGCCGCCCCAGCAGTTGCTGTTCATGGTGGCCGCGAGGTAGTCGGCCACGATCCCCACCGGGTCGGCCGTCGCGTTGATGAAGGCGAAGAAGCGCGGGTGCGAGTTGCCGAAGGGCCGCGGCAGGATGCGCTCGCGAACGGTCGCGAGGACCTGCGCGATGGGTTGGCCCGTCTCGGGCAGCGGCTCGTCGAACGCCGCCGCTCCGTCGCCCACCTTGCCGAACACGGGCCGGTCCAGCAGGCCCGCGCGGTGCTCGGCGGCCAGGTCGACGGCCCGATAGCCGAGCTGTCGCACGGCCTCCGCGTCGAGATCGAACTCGTGCATGCGTTCCTGCCTTGAGCCGAGTGAGGCGGCGAGCGTAGCATGCCGCCCGCGGGGGAGCGCGTGGGCAGCAAGGGCAAGGGCTACCGGACTGTCGCCTTCGAAGGATTCGAGATCCTGGTCGGCAAGGCGGATGCCGACAACGACCGGCTGACGTTCGGGATCGCCGAGCCGCGGGACTTCTGGCTGCACGTCGCCGGGCCGGCGGGGAGCCACGTCGTGGTCCGGAATCCGTTCGGGCTCGACGAGCTGCCGCGGTCCGTGCTGCAGCGCGCCGCCGAGCTCGCGGCCTGGCACTCGAAGGGCCGTGCCGCGCGCGGCAAGGTCGAGGTGCACGTGTGCCGCGTCGCCGACGTGCGCAAGCCCAAGGGCTTCCTCCCGGGCCAGGTCCTGCTCAAACGCTGGGACGCAGTGAAGGTCTATCCGAAGGGGCTCGAGGAAGCGCAAGAAAGCCAATAGCAGCAAGGGGGGTCTGGGGGGACGAAGTCCCCCCAGAAAATGAACGCAGGAAGATCGATCCCCTACAAAGATCCCCCTTGAAGAGTAACGAGGAGGAGTGAACCCGCGGAAGCGCCGTGGCGTCTGGCCTTCCGAGGCAAAGAGGTGCTCCTGGATGGCGCGATGGCGGCGGGGTGGGCCCGGACGGTGAGCCTGCACCCGGCGCTCGAGCGCGAGTTCGAACAGCGTTTGAGCGATTCGTCCACCCTGGCCTTCCGCGTGGCGCTGTCGGTTCTGAGGCGGCGCGAGGACGCGGAGGACGTCGCGCAGGAGGCCTTCCTGCGCGCACACCGCTCGTTCGCCTCCATTCGCGACCGCGAGCGGTTCCGGGCCTGGCTGGTGCGGACGGCCTTCCGGATCGCCCTCGACCGGATCCGTGGCGAAAAGCGGCGCGCGCGCCGCGAGGATGCGGTCGCGATTGCGGCCCGCGACCACGAGGACTCGGCCGAGGATCACGCCGCGCGCGGGGAGCTGCGGTCGCGCGTCGCCGAGGCCGTCGCGGCCCTGCCGGAGAAGCTGAGGCTGGTGACGGTGCTGGTCGCGATCGAGGAGCAGGACCTGGCCTCGGTCGCACGCCTCCTGGAGCTGCCGGAGGGGACGGTGAAGTCCCGGCTGCACCGGGCGCGCAAGGAGCTGGCGGAGAGATTGAGATGGCTTGCAAGCGATACCAAGGCGCGCTGAGCGACCTGGCGGCCGGCGGACCGGCGGCAGCCGATGTCGAGGCGCACCTCCAGTCGTGTGAGGCGTGCCGCGCGGAGCTTCTGGCACTGCGTCAGGCCCTCGCGGCCGCCGACGAAGAGCTGGCCCGGCTGCTGCGCGTCGAGCCGTCGCCGGAGCTTGCGGTTCGGCTTCGAGCTGTTTTGGCTGAGCCTGAGGCCTCGCGCTCGTGGCGCTTCGGCTGGCTCTGGCCGGCTGCTGGGGTCGGCGCCGCCTTTCTCGTGGCCTTGGCCCTCCTGACGACGCGCGACCGTAGCCCGAGGGCGGCGTCGCCTTTGACGACCGGCTCCGGAGCCGCGGTCGGATCGGGCCCGGCGGGCGCCGCCAGCGCACACGCAACCCCGCCGGGATCGCTGGGGGACCGCGAAGAGCCGCGATCGCCGCTGGGGACCGCGATGGTCTCGAGCTCCGCGTCGCCCACACGCGTCGCGCACGCATCCGAGCCGACGCCTCTTCCCGTGTCCGACCTGTCGCCCTCTTCCGTAACCGGCGCGACACGCCTAATCAAGGCCGAGGTCCTGGTCCCGCCAGGCCAGGAGGACGCCCTCGTCCGCTTCGCGGTCGATCTCCAGCGACGTCAGGTGGAGCTCGGCTCATTGCTCGTCGCCGATGTCGAGGCCCCATTGCCGGAGCCGGGCGACATCGACCTCACTTTGCTGGATACGAGGCCGTTGGACACGGCCCCGCTCGATCATTCGAGCCCATCGGACACATGAAGGAAGGAGTCCCGTCATGAAGCGCATGTCGACTGCCGCCCTCGTCCTTGCCCTTGGCACACTGACGCCAGCACACGCTATCGAGCAGCAGAATCCGGGCGAGGCACAAAAAGCCTCCGAGGCACAGGGAGCGAAGCCGGCGGGAGCCGCCCCGAAGGCTGAAAGCCCGACCGGTCGGAGGCGCGGCACGCCGCTCACTCTTCTGCGGGTCGAGCTCGTCCTCTCCCGCTTCCAGGGCGAGAAGAAGGTCGCCAGCGCGCCGTACGGCTTTCTGTTGACGGACGACTACGAATGGGTGAAGGTCCGTATGGGCGTCGAGGTGCCAGTGCCGGTCACGACCATGGCCCCGAACCCCTCCACAGTGCCGATGACGTCCTTCCAGTACCGCAACGTCGGCACCAACATCGACTGCAGAGCGCTAGAGGGGATGGGGAACGGCTACTTCCAGCTCCAGCTCAAGGTGGAGAACTCCTCGGTCTTTACGGACGGCGAGGGAGGCTCGGGACGGGCATCCACCGAGGCGGGTGGCCGGCTCGTTCGCGACGCGCCGCTCTTCCGCACGTTCAGCATCTCGCTCAACCCCGTGCTCCGCGACGGCCAGAGCGTACAGACGGTCGCCTCGACCGACCCGGTCACAGGCGAAGTCGTCAAGATCGACGTGACGCTGAACGTCGTGAAATGAGGCAAACACGCGGCAACTGCGTCCGGACGGAGTTCCAAACTCAGAGCGGCAGCGGACCAGCGCTTCGACGGAACCGCTTCGCGAAACCGGTGTCCAAAGTGCTGGGAGGCGCACATGGATCTCTGGGCAACGCTGGGCATCTCACCTGCGGCAGGGATCGGCGTCGTGGCCGCGGGGATCGTCGCAGCCGTCGTCCTCTCCGTTCGTCTCTTCCGAAGGTCGCGGAAGCCGCAGTGGACCTGCGTGGACCTGGCCGGGAAAGGCTGAGGTCTTACTGGATGTAGCCCAGGCTCCTCAGCTGCTCGAGCACGTCTTGATCGAAGGCGCTGTCGGCCGGGTGCGACGGCGGACGTCGGCCGTAGGAGTCCACGGTCCGCACCGGATGCTCGCGCCGGAACGACTCGCTGAGTGAGGCCTCCAGGACCTGCCCGTCGAGCTCGCGGCTCCTGGGCAGGCCGAGCAGGTGCAGCACCGTCGGCGCGACGTCGCGTTCAGAGGCGTTGCCGAGGTCGACTGCGGCCACAGCCTGCCCCGCCAGCACGAGCAGGCCCTCGGCGGGCGTCGCCGACCCGCGCGCCAGCCGGCCGGGGTCGCCGACCAGCACGAGCACGTCGCCCGGCCCAAGCTCAGCGGTCGCCGAGGCCAGCAGCCCGTCCACGAAACGGTACTGCGCGCGTACCACGGCGAGCTTGGCATCGAGTGCGGCCAGGTCGCTGGCGGGCGCCTCGCCGAGCTCGTGCATCGTCACGATGTCGAGGCCGGGCAGATAGACGGCCTCGAGGTCGGGCGGAGCGCTCGCGCGCAACGCGCGCGAGGCCGCGAGGTGGAAGAGGTCCAGGCGGCGGGCCAGCTCGAGCTCGGACGCAGCAAGGAGCGGCCGCAAGGTTTCGAACGCCTCGGGTGGGTGCACTTCGCGGTCGGCGGGCAGTCCCTTCTCGATCTTGAACGCCGCACGGTCGCTCACGAGCCAGCCGTTCACGGGCTCGGCCGGCCAGGTCGCCCACCAGTTCACGACGCCGACGCGCAGCCCCTTGTCCGAAGCCACGTTCCAGAAGCTCTTGACGCTGCGCAGCGCCGCGCCCGCGGGCTGAGAGCGCGTGAGCCGCAGCAGGTCCGTGGTGCGGCCGAGCGCAGCGGCCAGACGACCGGCCCGCGCGTCGAGGCTCAAGGGCGTGCGCAGGCCCGTGAGCCGGCGCGAGTCCGCCGACAAGATGCCGTGAGCGCCAGGGCCGCGGCCGGTGGCGATCGTGGTCCACACGATCGCGGGCACCCGCTCCGGCTCGGCGCGCAGGCGCGCGTGGGCCCCGCGCGCGATGAGCGCCGCGAGCCCCGGCATCTCGCCGCGCCCGACGAGCTCTTCGGCCATGCGCCGCTCGAGCCCGTCGATCGCGAGCACGCGCACGCGAAGGCCGCTCGGTAGGACGGCGAAGTCGGGCGCAACGGAAGCCTCGGAACGGAGCAGGCGCGGCGCGGCGACGAGCACCAGCGCGAAGACGGAAGCCGCGCCGAGCACCAGCGGCGCCACGCGCCGGCGCGACAGGCTCGCGGGGGGCAGCTGCAGCGAGCCCCCGCCCGCGGACAGCACGGCGATCACGGCGAGCGACGCGAAGCGCGAGAGGGCGAGGCTCAGGACGAGGCCCACCAGCACGGCGAGCGCCCGGCCCGGCAGGCTCGCCTCGCCGAGGTGCGAGCGCCACCACAGCGCCACGTACAGCGTCGCGCCGATGGCGACCGCGATGCCCACGCGGCGCGCCAGGTTCGCTGCCGCCTCGCGCCCGCGCCGCCGCGCCCAGGCCGCGAGCAGGCCCCCCGCGAGAGCGACGCTGCCAGAGAGCAGCCCGAACGCGACCACGAGATAGAGCGCCAGCACCACGAGGTCGCGCGGCTCGCCAAGCAGGCGACGGTCGAGGCCGGCGGCGGCGAGCGTCGCCGCCAGGCCGAACAGCACGCCGCCCACGACGCCGACCCGCACGGCCGCCCGTAGAGATGCGCCGAGGAGCGTCGCGCCCGAGGAGTCGGCCAGCACGAAGCGATCGAGAGAGCTGTCGAGGTAGCCGAGCCGCCGGAGCTCCTCGCGGACCGTTTCGACCGTGGCGAGCGGCGGTCGCTCCGCGCTCATCAGGGCAGCCAGCGCCCGCTGAAGCGGTAGATGATCGACGCGTAGACGCGGTTGGTCGTGAGCGCGTGGCGGATGGGGGGCTTTGGGGTCGCCTGCAACGCATCCGCCTCGGCGGCGACGAAGTACTCGCCGAACTCGTAGACCCACGCCAGGTCGAGCTGCAGTGCGCCGAGGATCAGCCCGGTGCCGGCCGTGACGCCGTTGAAGCGTATGGCTTCGCCGCTCCGCGTGCCGGCGATCTGCCGGTCGTTGAAGTACCCGGCGCGCAGCGGGACCTTGAGGCGACCCTTGATCAGCACCCACTCGACGCCCGCGCGGATCTGCTCGGCGTCCTGCTGCCCGACGCGCAGTGCGGGATCGTCCGGGTCGTCGGGGTCGGGCACGGCCGTGAGCGTCGGGTACTGGAGCTCGGGAAAGAAGACCGGTGGCGGCGGCTGACCGGGGTTGCCCTCTTCGTCGGTGGCCGGCGTGAACCGCACCGCGAAGGAGTCGCGGATCCGCGCATGGGACCAGTCGCTGCGCGTGTAGTCCGCCGACAGCGTCAACGTCTCTCGCGCGCGCCAGGAAAGGCCGAAGCCGAACGAGGACGGGAAGTCGAGCCGCACCGAGTGGCTCGACCAGTCGTTGGTCGTGATCTCGGTGGGCGCCACGGCCGATTCGTAATAGTCGCGGCGCGACCTGTCGAGGCTCACGTTCGCGGTGAAAGGGGTCTTGTAGACGGCGGCGACGTTCAGCGTGTCGATCGGCGAGACGATCAGCCCGAGGTTGAAGCTCCAGCCGTTCGGCCGGAAGTCGAGGTCGAAGTCCCGGCGCGGTCGGTTGGTGGGAAGGTTGTAGAGATTGCGCTCGATCCGCTGACCGTATCCGGTCAGCCAGCGGTTCACGGTGAAGCCGGCGCGCACGTGCCGGCTGAAGCGCAAGCCGGTGCCCAGCGCGACCACGTCGAAGCCGCCGTCGCTCACGCCGTCGTCGACGCGAATGAGCTGCGAGCCGACCTCATTGCCCTCGTCGTCGAAGACCGGCCCGTACTCGTCGACGTGGCGCGAGCCGTCGAAGGAGATCGCCCGCTGGTAGCTGAGCTGTACCGCCCCGCGCACCTCGCCGGCGCCGACCGGCCAGGTGAAGGCCGCGAAGTCGACCGAGCTGCCCTTCAGGCTGTCGTTGTCGAGGTTCTCGACGGTGGTGAAGCTGTTGTACACCCCCACGAGCGACAGCTCGGGCGCGCGCAGGTAGCTGAGGCCTGCCGGGTTCCAGGATGCGGCCGTGGCGTCATCGGCGCGCGCGAGAAAGGCCCCGCCCATCCCGAATGCGCGGGCCCCCGAGCCCAGGGTGAGGTTCTGCTGTCCCGGGATGCCCAGGGGATCCTCCCCGACGGGCTCCCGCGTCTGGGCCGAGGCCAGCTTGGGACCCGCGAGGGCCAGGACAAGACTGGCTATGAGCCCCGCTGCCCGCGCGGGGGAGGGTCCGGCATGGGCGGGAGGGCGCGGCACCATCGGCCCCCGGAGCATAACACGCGGTCCGGGAGCGCCCCCGCGGCGGGCGCGGCCTTATGATGGCGGTCCGATGGCCAAGGCCTCGCGTCGCGCCGAGATGGTACTGCTGCTCGCCTCGATCGCGCTCGCGCTGCTCGTCGCGGAGGGCGTGACGCGGCTCCTGAGCGGCGGCGCGGCGAGCGGCTACGCCCCGCTCCGCACAGGCAGGCGCGAACGCCAGCCGATCAACGCCCTGGGCTATCGGGACCTCGAGCGCGTGCAGCCGAAGCCCGCGGGTATCCGTCGCCTGGTCTGTCTCGGCGACTCGTTCACCTGGGGCGTGGGCGTGCTTTTCGACGACGCGTGGCCGCAGCGGGTCGAGCGCCTGCTCTCTCGCGTGCGCAACGAGCGCTGGGAGGCGGTGAACCTGGCCGAGCCGGGGATGAATGCCGTCCAGCAGGTGAGCCGGCTCGAGAGCGAAGGCTTCGGCTACGGTCCCGACGCGGTGGCGCTCGCCTGGGTGATGAACGACAGCGAGGACGAGGACGCGGCCGAGGCCCGTCGCGCCCGGGACTGGGCGGAGGAAGAGAGCCGGGAGCCGGCGCCGGTCGACAGATTCGCCAAGCACTCGGCGCTCTTCCGCCTGGTCCGCACGCGCCTTCACGCGACGGTCGAGAACCGCCGCCGGATCACGGGCTACCGCTCGATGTACGCGGACGGCTATGCTGGCTGGGTCCAGGCGCGCCGCGCGCTCTCGACGATGGGCGGCCTGTGCCGCGCGCACGGGGTGCCGTTCGTGGTCGTGATCTTTCCGCTGTTCGCGAACCCGCTCGACGAGGGCTATCCCTTCGCCGAGCTCCACGCGAAGGTCGCGCAGGTGGCCGGGGAGGCCGGCGCCAAGGTGGTGGATCTTCTGCCTCACTACCGCACGGTCGACTGGCGGCTCCTGGTCGTGGACGGCGCGGCCGACGAGCACCCCAACGAGATCGCGCACCGCATCGCGGCCCAGGCCATCGCCCGGGCGATGGACGAGGTCGTGCCTCGCCCCTCGGCTCCAACACCCGCGCGCAAATGAGCCGAGCCTGGCCGCTGGGGCTCGTGGCTGCCGCCGTGGCGCTGCAGGCGGGCCTCTCGGTCCACGCCATGCGCGGAAACTCGGCCACCTTCGACGAGGGCACGCACCTGCCCGCCGGCTACACGCACATCGCACTCGGCGACCACCGCCTGAACCCCGAGCAGCCGCCGCTCGTGAAGCTCATGGCCGCGGCGCCGCTCGTCCTGGTCGGCCCGCAGATGCACGCCACGGACGTCTCCTGGACCGAGGCACGCCAGTGGGAGTTCGGCCGGCGCTTTCTCTACCGCTGGAACGACGCCGACCGGCTGCTGTTCCTGGGCCGGCTGCCGATGGTGGCGCTCGCCTCGTGCCTGGTCGTGGCCGTGTTCCTGGCCGCGCGCGGGCGCTTCGGCCTGCCCGCCGCGGCCGCCGCCGCTCTTCTTGCCGCGCTCTCGCCCGACGTGCTGGCGCACGGAGCGCTCGTCACCACCGACCTCGGCTTCGCGCTCTTCTTCCTTCTGGCCGTGATCGCATTCGAGCGCCTGCAGCAGCGGGCCTCGGCCGGCCGGCTGCTCGTGGCGGGTCTCGCCACGGCTGCCGCCTTCGCCACCAAATTCTCGGCGCCGATCCTGATGCCCGTCTTCGTCCTGCTCGGGTTGCGCGAGGCGCTCGTGGACGCGCCCGTCGCGGAGCTGCGGGCCCGGCTCGGCCGGCTGGTGCTGCAGCTCGTGGCCGTCGGTGCCGTCGCGCTCGCCGGCGTGTGGGCCGTGTACGGCTTCCGGGCGACGCTTTCGCCGGACCCGGCCGTGCGGGCCGAGCTCGCCCGGCCGCTCGCCTCCGCTCATGCCGGCATTCTCGACCGTGCGGTCGCCTTCGCGGGTCGCGCCCGGCTCGTGCCCGAGGACTACGCGCGCGGGCTGCTGTTCGTGACCGAGCACTCGGCCGCGCGCCCGACCTTCCTCCTGGGGGAGCTCAGCGACCGCGGCTTTCCGCATTACTTCGCGGTCAGCTTCCTGCTCAAGACGCCGGTGCCGCTTCTGCTGCTGATAGCACTCGCGCTCGCACGTGCGCCGCGGCTGCGGCGCCGCGATACGGCACTCGTGTGGATCCCGGTGGCCGTCTACCTGGCCGCGACCGCCACGCGCGGCCTCCAGATAGGCCACCGTCACCTGCTGCCGATCTACCCGTTCCTGTTCCTGGCGGCGGGGGAGGCCGCTGCCGCAATGCGCGGGTGGCGTGCGCCGAAGGGAGCGGCGATCGCAGCGGCGCTCGCCCTCTGGTACGCGGGCGGGACGTTCGTCCAGCACCCGCATCACCTCGCCTACTTCAACGAGATCGCCGGCGGATCCAGAAACGGCTGGCGGCTGCTCGTGGACTCGAACCTCGACTGGGGCCAGGACCTGAAGCGACTTGCGGAGTGGCTGCGAGCGAACCCGGCGCCGGGGCTGAAGCTCTCGTACTTCGGGAGCGCTGACCCCGCCTATTACGGCATCGTGAGCGAGGCGCTGCCCGGCTACACCGCACCCCACGCCGCGCGGGTCACGCGCGAGATCCGGCCCGGCGACTTCTTGGCGGTGAGCGCCACGAACCTGCAGGGCGTGTACCTGGAGCCGGACGACCGCGCGCTCATGGAGCGGGTGCGCGCGCTCCGTCCGCTCGCCCGGATCGGCTTCTCGATCTTCGTCTATCGTGCGGACTTCGCGTGGCCGCCCGCCGCCCCGCCAGCAGCGGAGGACGCGGCTCGATGAGCCCCCGCTGGCGCGGCGCGCTCCAGGACGCGGCTCTCGTCGTCGCGTCCACCGGCGTCGTGATGCTCGGGCTGGAGGCCGCGTTTCGCGTGGCCGGCTTCGAGCCCGGAGGCGAGCGCGCGGTGCGGCGGATGGTGGGCCCGCGCGGGACGCCGCTCGTGGATTGCTTTCCCTCCAACCCGCGCGGCTACTTCGAGATCGACCTGCAGGATCCGGCGAAGGGCGCGCTCTACCGCGGCCTCGCCCCGCACCGCTTCGACGCGATCGCCCGCGACCACCGCTGGGCCGTCGAGGTGCGCTACAACGCGCTCGGCTTCCGCGACGTGCCGCCCGCGCCGCGGCCGCGCGGCGTCCGGCGCATCGTGGTCCTGGGCGACTCGTTCGCCGAGGGGCAGGGAGTCAAGGAAGCCGACACGCTGGCGCGCGTGCTCGAGCGCCTGCTCGAGGAACGCGCGCCCGGGCGCTACGAAGTGCGCAATTGCGGCCGCCGGGGGTTGGACTTCCCGGAGCTCATCGGGAGCTTGGAGGACGCGCTCGCCTACGAGCCCGACCTGGTGATCTACACGCTGACGCTCAACGACGCGGTGCAGCCGCTCGAGTTCCACGAGCGCCAGAGCTTCGTCAACGACTGGATCCTCGACCGCACCCGGGAGCCGGACACTCCCCAGGCGCCGCCGTCCCCGTTCCGGCCGCGCGTCTTCGATTTCGTGAGCGGGCGCGTGAGCGCGCTGGTGATCGGCCGCCAGACGACGCGCTTCTACCTCGACATGTGGAGCGACGCCAACCGGCAGGGCTTGGAGAAAACGCAGGAATACCTGCGCGAGATGAAGCGACGGCTCGAGGAGCGCGGCGCCAGGCTGCTGATAGCGCCGTGGCCGCTCTTCGTCGGCCTGGAGCAGGGCTATCCGTTCGCGCCGGTCCACGACAGGATCCAGCGCTTCTGCCTCGTGGCGCAGATCCCGCATCACGACCTGCTGAGGGCCTTCGAAGCACGTCCCGCAGCGGGCCTCTGGGTGCACCCGGTCGATCACCACCCGAACGAGATCGCCCACCGCATCGCGGCCGAGGCGCTGGCTCCGGAGGTGCTGAAGCTCGTGGCGCCGTGAGCCGCGCCGCCGGGGGCGAGCCCGTGCTAGTCTCTGGCGCAGTGCACACGCGGCGGCGCCCCCTCGCATGATCGTCCAGGAGACGCTCGGCAGCGGCCTCACCCTCGTCACGGAAGCGATGCCGGAGGTGCGCAGCGTGGCGATCGGGGTGTGGCTGCGCCGCGGCAGCCGCCACGAGGCGCGCGAGGCGAGCGGCGTGAGCCACTTCATCGAGCACATGGTGTTCAAGGGCACCAAGCACCGCTCGGCGGAGCGGATCGCGGCCGAGGTCGACTCGATCGGCGGCTACATGGACGCCTTCACGGCCAAGGAATACGCCTCGTTCCACCTCAAGGTGCTCGACGAGCACCTGCCGCTCGCCGTCGAGATCCTCGGCGACATCGTCCAGAACCCGCTGTTCGATTCCCAGGAGATGGCTCGCGAGAAGAAGGTGATCTTCGAGGAGATGAGCATGGTCGAGGACACTCCCGACGATCTCGTGATGGAGATCTTCTCGGAGGCGTTCTGGCCCGATCACCCGCTCGGCCGGCCGATTCTCGGCACGCGCGGCAGCGTTTCGCGCTTCAAGCGCGAGGACCTCGCGTCCTACTTCACCCGCGTCTATCGCCCGGACAACATCCTGATCGCCGCGGCCGGCCACCTCGAGCACGGAGCGCTCGCCGCACTCGTCGGCCGCCACTTCGCCGGCGTGGAGCGCCGCGGCAAGGCGAGCCGGGCTCCCGCGAGCGCCTCGCGGCCGCCGGCGGTGGCGTACCGCAGCGTAACGCGCTC
>Ga0214473_10003776_pt1 | contig 18276 bp, 13 predicted proteins | sample RVTome_7_FD_203509 | JGI IMG/M metagenome (GOLD analysis project Ga0214473, IMG submission 203509) | Soil microbial communities from uranium-contaminated site in the Upper Colorado River Basin, Wyoming, United States - RVT98D197 | ecosystem: Environmental > Terrestrial > Soil > Contaminated >... | reverse complement strand
GAGGGCCCCTCCGTCGACGAATCGCCTCAGCATATTGCTGACGCCTTTTTTTTGCGGCCGGTCCGGAAGCGCCTGCACGAGCGGAGAGATAACCTGCATCCGGACCCACTCGGGGAGAATGCTGTAGTAAGCATGGGCCTTACTTGCCTTGAACCGATCGTAACCAACGAGCACCTCGTCGCCCCCTTCACCGCTGAGGCAAACCGTGACGTACTCCCGCGCTTTCTTGCATATGAGATAAAACGGTATAGTGGAAAGATCAGTCATGGGCTCGTCGAGGTGCCAGATTGCTTCTTCGATCAGCTCTGGCGTGAGTCGTTCAATGATCAGTTCCCGGTGCTGTGTTTTGAATTGTTTAGCAACCACGCGAGCGTACTCTAACTCGCTGAATGACGCGTCCTCATAGCCCAACGAGAAAGTCTGAATGGGCTCCACACCGCACCGGCTCATCAGCGCGACAACGGCACTGGAATCGAGTCCTCCCGAAAGAAACACCCCCAGCGGAACGTCACTGATGAGCCGCTTTCGCACCGACTGCGTCAGCAGTTCCCGCAAGTTTTCTTCATAATAGGCCGGCGTGTGCAGCTCGGATCGGAATCGAAGGTCCCAGTACTGCGTTAGCGAGGTCTTTCCGTCCTTGTACAGAAGATAATGTCCCGGCGGGAGCTTATGGATGTGCTGGAAGATGGTATCTGGAGCGGGCACAAACTCGTAACCGATGTAATGGTATAACGCCTGATGATTGATCTCCCGCTCGATCTCCGGGACCTGAAGTATTGCCTTGATCTCGGAGGCGAAGACCAGCTTGTCGCCTTTCTGGTAGTAGTAAAGGGGCTTAACGCCCAGACGATCGCGTACTAGAAGCAACTCCTGCCGGCGTTGATCCCAAAGGGCGAAGGCAAACATTCCGTTCAACCACTGGACACATTCCCGGCCATATTCTTCGTATGCATGTACAATGACCTCAGTGTCAGTGCGACTCTGGAAAATATGACCTTTGCTTTCCAAGCGCGTGCGCAACTCCTGAAAATTGTAGATCTCTCCATTGTAAGTGATCCAGATCGTGCCATCTTCGTTGGACATCGGCTGCCGGCCGTGCTCGCTAAGATCGATGATGCTGAGCCTGCGATGACCCAAGGAAACGGAGTCATCGCAGTAGTTCCCCGACTGATCCGGGCCGCGATGAAAAAGAGCCCCGGAAACAATTTGAATTAGTCCCTCATCCCGCCAATTGAAGCCAGCGATGCCACACATATTAGACCTGTCGCTCCAGCGGCTGAATTTCGCTCTGATTGAGCGTCCGACGTTTTGGGGAAGACACAATTTATCCTACGTAGGCGGTTGCGATTGAATGCTGCCGCAACGCGAAGTTACTGGGAGCAGCTGCTTCAGTGCGAAAACCTTGTGTGGTTGAGTACTGAAACGTCCTCTTTCAGGCCGCAGAGTCCTTATGGATGAGGGGCATTCGTCCCGGAAGATAGCCATTAGCTCGGTACCAGTCAGCAGTGTTGGCCAAGCCCTCTTTTAGATCGACTTTCGGTTGATAACCCAACTCACGCTTAGCCTTTTCAATGCTGAAGGCGCGATTTTGGCGAAACCAGTCGACTCGCCTGCGAAATAGCGGTGGTTCCTTCGGTAGAGGTTTATAGATGACCTCACACGCGACTGCAGCAACCCACAAAGGCCAGAAGGGGTAATGCCGAACAGCAAGATCCACACCTAAGGCTTCGGCGATCGATAAGACTAGTTGGTTCAGGGTATGAGGCTTTTCATCCCCAACCAAGTAAGCTTCGCCACTGCCCTTGTCCGATTGGGCGGCGAGCTCGAAAGCGTCAATCAGATTATCTATGTAGACCGGGTGATAATGGATGTTGCCGTTGCCGAACATTAAGAACCGTCCAGAGGCGACCATCTTGAAGAGCATTAAAAAGCGCTCGGGGTCTCCGGGGCCGTAGATAGCCGTCGGTCTTAAGGTCACCACCTGTAGGCCTTTCTTGACGAATTCGGCTGCCGCTCGCTCGCCTTCATATTTCGTATACTGGTAGTAATCTTCGGGAACAACGGGGGAATTCTCGTCGGCCACTTTGAGTTTAACGTCGCCGTGAACGCCGCAGGTGCTGCAGTAAACAAATTTCTCGACCCCACAATGGAGTGCCGCTTCCAGCAACGCGCGTGTCCCTTCGACGTTCACCTCCCAATACGCTTTTTTGGGCAGGTTGACTTTTCGAAACATTGCAGCCACATGGTGGACGACTTGGCACCCTTTCATCGCACGGCGCACCAACTCCCGCTCGGTGATGCTGCCGATGAAGATCTCGGCTCCTAGCCGCTGCAGTTCATCGAAAAAAAGTCCTCGTTGAACGTCGACGACTCGCACACTGTGCCCTTTTTGCAGCAGCCGCCGGACGAGGTGGCTGCCCGTAAATCCTGTCCCGCCGGTCACGAGGATTTTCATGGTATCTGCACAACAGACTTGAAGTTCTGTGGAAGGGCTCGGGATGGTCTCGGCGCGGATTTCTCAACCTTTGCCTTGATGATGAGCATGTAGCCGCTCGTCCAGAACAGCAACATGTCGAGCTTAGCCATGAGCCACAGGAACGGGTACACGAAAGAGTAAAGCCGGAAGATCTTGCGATGCCCGCTGAGATCCCGCCCGGTAACGATGAGACCCTTAGATGACACCAGTTCACCCTTTTTCGTCCAGGAGATGGCGAGGGTCAAGAAAGTATCGATGGACTCGGAAAAGAACTTCGAGTACGTCTTCCAAAATACAATTTTGAATCGATGGTGGAGCAGATGAGTCAATCGATCCGGCGTGTAGCCGGGCCGGACATGGCCGTGTTTCTCGTCGGTTTCGCCGAGAACATGACGTAACTTACGGAGTAGGCTTTTCTTGACGTACGGAACGTTGATGATGAGCTCGCCGCCCGGCTTTAAGATTCGGAAGAGTTCTTCGGCGAACTCCGCATCCGTATGAATGTGTTCGAGAAAGTCTACAATCACCACGCGGTCGAATTCATCGTCCTTAAAGCAGGTCTTGCCGCCATCGATCTGAAACACGGAATCCCCGACAAGCTCCCGGATGGCTCTGACTGCTGTCCCATCCAAATCGGCACTCTTCCACATTCCCCCCCTGCGTCGGAGCAAGTAGCTGATTACACCGTTGTCGCCGCCGACATCAAGGCAGTCGAGACCCTCCGTGGAGCCGAGCAGCTCCGTGATCTCCCGAAACTTCCTCTGCTTGAGCACCGACTTGCTATAGAGAACAATCGGCCATTCGTTATGCTGCGATTTGATTGTTGCCCCCTATGTGAAGTACACAGCTAATCTCATCCAGCTCCGTACGGAACCTTTCGGGTCCCCACCCCAACTCAGCGCCCATAGCCTCCACACAAATCCGAAGGGCTTCATTGCCCGGATGGCCTGCACTGCCCAGGTCTGTTCTTCGAAACACGACGTCGGTTAATTTCTGCGCCATCTCGTCGCGCACGGCATGGAGCACTTCCGCCTTCAGGACTGCAAGGTCTTCATTCGGCCCCTGAGGTGCGCTAAACTCGATGTGCCGAAGCACGTCGGTATACTTTGAGCCATAGTTGTGTATTAGCCTACGGATTGAATGTTCGGTTAGCCCACATGGTTGCTTCCCAATTTCAGCGTGCACAAAACTCTCTACCCGGTCGATTTCACCACCGTAGACGGGAGTTGCTGATGTACGCGATCTCGGCGCTTTTTGTTTTCGGTTTGCGAACAGCCGATCGACAACTTCTTCTGCGACAACCCTGGCGCTGGTGTACTTTACCCCTACCACAGATAGAACTCCGGCCAGTCCTTCACCTTGGTGATCTACGATTTGATGTTTTTTGAACAGATTGACCATCCCGGCTGCGCGCGAAGTTTGCGTGCAGGGGAGGAGACCGCCGTGCACGAAATTGACGTCTTCTAAACGGAGAGCTGCAGCCGGAAATGACAGCCTGATTTCCTCGACGAACTGCTGAATATCTTTCTCGGTGACCCTAAATTCGTCAGGAGACCCCTGATAGCGACGATATCTCGTTCCGATGATCGAACGGCCGCGCCATGGACTGACAAACAACAATGGGCTTTTGCTTGAGATGAGTGTGTCGGGATCTTCGTAACCGTTTCTACCAGAGACTCCAACAGCATACTTTTCAAACAGAGAGCGCGTCACTAGGTTCATAGCCGCAGCATAGTGGGTAGCCGGAGCCGAGCCGTTGAGCAGGGCGAGAACCCGACCTAGCCATGGACCGCAGGCATTAACGACACAGGTAGCCTGAATATCAAAACGAGTGCCGGTAAGAATATCCTTCGCTTTGACTCCACGGACTCGGCTTCCCGACTTAAGGAAGCCGATTACTTCGACATAGTTCACTGAAGTTGCGCCAGCCTCACCAGCGGCTCTAATAATCGAGACAAGAAGCCGCTCGGTGTTAGAGACTTGAGCGTCATGGAAAACAATTCCACCCCTGAGATCCTGTAGTGTGATGCCGGGAACCAGCTGCAGGCATTCACTCTTGGAAACCACCTTTCCCCTTGGGATAAACTTTTCCGGGTTTCCGGCTCGATTACGATCAAAACCGATCGCGTCGTTCAACAGCAGCGCTTGCGATAGCAATGTCTTCGACCACCCGCAGCGGCCGTATGTCGGGACTACAAAGGGGAGCGGATGTATCAAATGCGGCGCAATCCTCATCCATGTGCTGCGTTCACGAATGTATTCCCGCATCCGCCTGAAATCGCCATGCTGGAGGTATCGAAGACCGCCATGAATAATCTTTAAGCTGTTGGCGGACGTAGCTGAACCGAAGTCGGATTTTTCAATGAGACCGACTCGCAGACCGCGAAGGGCTGCATCCCACGCCACACAGGCGCCATAGATTCCTCCGCCTACGACAACAAGGTCGTAGACGGTGTTTGTCAGCTCCGATAAATTTCTTTTCATCGCTAAGCAAGCTTTGACGGAAAACGACCGCGCCTATCAGTGACCGCCTTTTCAGAAGATTCTGTGTTTCCGGTTTTGGTATGCCCTTGGCGCATTTCGGCTTCCAACCATTCCATAAGTCCATTCAGTCTTGTGCGAAACGCTGCGTAAGTATATTTGTCCTCGATCAACTGCTTGCCTGCTGCGCCTAGTTTCATTCTTAAATCCTTGTCTTCCAAAAGGCGCAGCATAGCTCCGGAAAATGCTTCGCATGTCGGTTCCGCAAGCATCGCTACTCGACTATCGATCACCTGTGCGTGGGTGAGTAAAGCCGTCGCGAGAAGCGGCTTTCCACTGTGTAGATACGAATAGATCTTCATCGGAGTGTTTTGTCCCTTCAATCTGGGAGACACAAGGATGTCGGCTTCGGAAAGAAACTCAGCCAAGCGCTCCAAAGGCTTGGGACCCAAGAAATGGACTTTATTATGAATACCCTTTTCAAAGGACTTCTGCTGGTACTTTTGAATGTCCGGGGTCTGTCCTCCGATAATGACCAGATCGGCGCGATCGGTCTTTTGTTGCACAAGAGCGAAGCTCTCTAAAAGTAGATCGACTCCTTGGTAAGGTTCTAGATTCCCAACATACATCACGACGAGGCCACTGATGCCCAATTCGGTTTTCATCTGCTGCCCTTCCTTGTTGTCAACGCGACCGACCTGAGGTGGGTTGATGCTCCCGGGGCTATGGGTTCCGGGGGCTCCACTAATTCGCTGAGAAGAGTTATATCCGGGAGAACCACGATCTTATCGGGCGGCTGCTTCGCACACACGCTGGCGAGCGCATCGCAAACTACCGCGGCCGCTTTAGCATTCCTCAGCGCGAGTTTTTCGAACCATTCGAACACAAACTGAACAGGAGCAAAGAAAGGATGCTGCTCGATCATTTGTTGGGCTAAAGAGGAGTCCATATCGTAGATGTAGGGAACTTTGAAAACCCATTTCAACAGCAAAGCCATGAAAACCGACTCTTCAACGGAATAAACCAACTCGTAGTCGGTTTTCCGGGCGAGACGGGCGGCCTCGAAAAACATGAAAAAATCACAGATCACCTTTTTCCAGGAAAAGCCGGGCCGAATGTTACGAATGAACGGCAGGTCCACGATCCGATGCAGTTTCACGTGTTGAAAGTTGACATCCTTCCCCTCGTGATAAGTGACGACATCGACGTCATCCCCGCGCTCAGACAATACTCTGAGCACTAAGCTTACTGCGATCGGGGTGCCTCGATCCTGATAAAACGGCTCTGGAGCGAGCAGTAAGATCTTCATTTCGTCAATCAGCTCCGGACGACTTTTAGGATCACCGGCGAACCGAAGAAGCGGGTCGCTCCCGATAACCGCAAGCCCCCCTCTAATGCCGATGAAAACCTTGGTGATTTCATTATGCGATGGAGCACCATCGGAAGAAAAAACTCGGGATATCGGCCGGCGGCTTTGAACCCAAACGATCCAAACACTTCGAGCAATTCGGATTCCCTGAAAGAGGTAAACCGTCGCGTATTTACCTCAAGGCGTTTCTTAAATTGAAACAGCAGCGGCATGAGACAATTCATGCTTCTCAGCGATGGATAGTCTATGAGAACCGCCTTTTCTGCGACGCGGCTTAACTCGCCGATAAACTTTTTCCACTGCGTCACATGGGGGAGAAGTCGGTAGCTTATGACGATCTCAAAGCTCCGATCTGGGAAGGGGAGAGCGAGAATGTCTCCGACCTTGAATGAGCATCGATTTTCATCAACAAATCTTTGAATTCTCCTGTTGCAGATAACCGAGCTGCCAAGAACCGTTAGCCGATAGCCATTCCGGACGAGACCGTTTGTAAGTTGGCCGTGACCCCCGCCGACCTCAAGGACGCTAGCGCCCCGATAAGGCGCGAGCATACGCAACGTAATTTCTTCCTGCAGCTTTAAAAACCACGAGCCGATCGCGCCTGAAAAGCGGAGCGCGTAATCCTCCGAGGAGGTTTCAATGTCGGCTGTTTCCGGGAATTCGTGCAAGATTGTTGCTGCCTGCGCGGTCGCTACGTATCGCTGCAATGAAAACGTAAGCCAAGTGCTTCAGCACACTCAAGATGAAATAGCGGGAGAATGTTTAGCGGCGGAACCCGAAATCGGCCGATCGGGAGAATCGATCGTTGCGGTAGAAGGTTACCTTGGCACTCTGAATGGCGATGGGCGCTTACCCGCGATATTCGCCGCTATTGATCAGTGCGAAACCGTGCTGACAAGGTCAGCTAAAGATGCTTTGAAATTTCTTTAACAAATTCCTGCGCAATAACTCGGTTTGCCTTTGGATTGGGATGGACATAGGTCAGCAATACGCTTCTATCAGCATCGAGCGCATGAATCACATTTACAAGTGGAACTTTGTTGATCTCCGACCATTGCTCTAAGGCTTGCATTATGCTGCTGTGAACCAAGAATGCTGCCTCTCTTCGTGCTAGCCTGCCCTTGTTTCTCAATTTATCCCTAATGACTTCCACTTCTTGTTGAAACGTGATTCCTCTAACATGTTCTCTTTCAATGAGCTGAGAGCGGGATTGTTGATTTGCCAGGATGAACAGGATGTTTTTCCTTCTACACACCTCATTCATCGATGATATGTTGCCTAGAAACCCGAGGCTGGTTTTCTCGATAAGATGCTGTAGATCCTCATCCACAACATCGCTGTCTCCCACATAGTAAAGGAGGCTGTCAAACAGAGCCGTCATCAGGCTATAGTCCCTTATCCCGGCATAACTATTCCTGATGACGGAAGTGAAGCCTTCTCGTCGCAGAGATCCTCGTTCTTTGCCCAGAGCATCCGCGGCCTTCGTCGCATCGTTCCATCCTTCATAAAAGGTGACAACATCAGGTTGCAGAGGCAAAGCTTCATTGACAAAGATTGAGAGAATCTGCTCCGAATCCATGTGAGGCATTCCTAAATTGATCACTTCAAATGTTTTGTTACCATTGGATACTGCATTCAGGAGTGCTTCCATATAATAGGGGTACGTCTCATCATCTCTATTGTGGTATCCAAACGTCGACGAGGCTCCCAAGGTAACTACCCGAATGACTCCGGACTTCTTTCTGTCAGAGAATTCAGTGCCTCGAAACCCTCGACTATTTATTGTTGGATGAAATCTCTTGCCGTTCTCGTCCTTATCACTCTTGACTTCGTTAGGGGAAAACTTGGTATAGGCGTTACCCGGGATTGGAATTTGGTAACCTTCTGGGGTAGGCGGAGTATATCCAACCTTTGCCATAATGACCGACGGGAATCTCTTCACGTCGGTGCGATAGATGCCGGTTCCGTAGAGCAGGACTTTGGGGCCAACCAAGACGGCAAAAACCAGCCTCGCGCTGAGTTCGCACGCTATAACCGTGACACTGGTCAATAGAAGCCAAAAGGCGAGCTGTTTTCTGTCGATTTTCACTGGCACCGTCAATATGTCGGGTGGTTAGTTCTGTGATAGCCCTGCAGTGGCGAGCTGCACGACTTTCGTGGCCGAATTCATTGTAATTTCCTTTGTGTCGGCTAATCACTGAAGAGCGGCGGTGTATTGGAAATCGGCAAACTGCCAATTCCCCCCGATCTTAAAACGAAGTTGCACCCAGATTGCGCGTCCATCGACCGGCAAGCCAGATACAGTCTTAGAGGTAGAAGAACTTCCGCCAAACTTGCCACTGTCGTAGAGGTCCTTCGCGCCTTGACTGGACCCGACATGTAGCTGCCACTTGTCTACATTCGCCCCGTTGATGGCCCAGCCGAAAGTGACGCTTGAACCCGGCAGTACTGAACCCGGTGTCGGAGTAGTGATCCGGGGTGCCGTAACAGCGGGTGACACTGTGAGAGTTACCGGGACCGACAATGGAGAATTCTCTGCGTCTGGAGCGGCAATGCTGATCGTCGTTAGATGGAGTTGTCCCGCTCACGGGGGAAACTGAGAGCCACGTCGCACTGGTAGTCGCATTCCAAGACAGGCCACCACTAGAGTCGGTGACCGTCAGTGTCTTCGGGGATGGGTTTGGTCCCCCGATAGTGGCAGAAAAATCAAGCCGATCCGGGCTAGCCTCGATGGTTGGGTTAGGGACAACGCATGAGGGTAGCGAAACGGCCGAGAGATACTGCTGGTCTACGACATCCCGCGGATTTACTCCTGCCTCGGCAAGTACCTGGCGAGCAGCGGTGCAGGCGTCGGTGATGTCCACCGGAACTGCGAAGAAGGGGGCCTGCTGGTTTCCCTCCCCATCGACGTCCGCACCGTTATGACTGTAATTTCCCTGTGCGTAGACCCTGCCGCCCTTACTCACATGGAGTGCCCTCTGCGCAGTCGGCTGAAGCGAGGAATAGTAGAAGTTGTTTACTACATTCGCCTTTGTGTTTTTTGTAATCACGGTCCCGTAACCGGAGAAGTCCCAAATCAGATTATTGCGAATGTCGGTGACGATGTCCGGTGGAGTTGTGGCTAAAGTGTTATTCCAGCCGGACTGCGGGTTTCGACTCTGCCCCTTGACGAAGAGATTGTGGTGGAACGTAACGCGCTTGGCCTTATATTCCATTAACGACAGCAGATTATGATCCGGCGCATTCTCAGCGAAGATGCTCCACTGGATAGTCACGTCGTGCGCGCGCCTGGTGATGTCGATGGCCCCATCGCTCGCCCCCTGGGAGGAGATATGGTCGATAACTACATTGTATGTCCTATCGCGAATCGTGATGCTGTCGCCTTGGGAATTCCGAATGCGTATGCCCCGCACGATGATATCATGTGCCCGCTGTTTCCCGCTGATTCGGAGCCCGTCATTGACTAGGGTTATCGGAGACGGGGCCGTAAAGCCATCGATAGTGATAAATGCGCCTCTCACGTAGATCTCACGGGATAGAAAGATTTCGCCCCCGACATCGAACACCACGGTGCGATTCCCTCGCGATACGGCGTCCCGCAAGCTGCCCGGTCCGGAATCGTTGAGGTTTGTCACATGGTAAATTGGCTGCCCCTGCCCGCCTGGCGTATCTGCTCCAAATCCTTGATATGGTTGCGCCAGGGATGGAATAGCTGGATAGAGCGCGCAGAGAATTGTCACGGTTACTAGAAGACCCAGCCTTGCCCGGCCGATTCTATTAAAGCCTTTTTTTAGCATTTCTAATAACTCCATAATTGCGTCCTTTCAGGCCGCGGCGACCGCGCCTTAACCAACGCTCATGGTGTGTATGTAGGGTGAGAAAATTGCCCGTCCGAATCTCTGCTGCGGGACTCTCGAGCTCGCCACTACGCTGCCCGAGTTTTCATCTCGCACACCGGCAAGATTAAGAAAGATAAAGAGCCAGATGCGATTGCTCTTTTGTCGGCAAATCAGTTGAGAGCAGCGGTGTATTGGAAATCGGCGAACTGCCAATTCCCCCCGATCTTAAAACGAAGTTGCACCCAGATTGCGCGTCCATCGACCGGCAAGCCGGATACAGTTTTGGACGTAGTAGAGCTTCCGCCAAACTTGCCACTGTCGTAGAGGTCCTTCGCGCCTTGACTGGACCCGACATATAGCTGCCACTTGTCTACATTCGCCCCGTTGATGGCCCAGCCGAAAGTGACGCTTGAACCCGGAAGTACTATACCCGGTGTCGGAGTAGTGATCTGGGGTGTCGTAACAGCGGATGACACTGTGAGAGTTACCGGGACCGACAGTGGAGAATTCTCTGCGTCTGGAGCGGCAATGCTGATCGTCGTTAGATGGGAGCCTACCGGCAAACCGGACGAGTTCACGGTCACAGTCACGTTGGATGGAGTTGTCCCGCTCACAGGGGAAACTGAGAGCCACGCCGCACTGGTAGTCGCATTCCAAGACAGGCCACCACTAGAGTCGGTGACCCTCAGTGTCTTTGGGGATGGGTTTGGTCCCCCGATAGTGGCAGAAAAATCAAGCCCATTCGGGCTAACCTCGATGGTTGGGTTAGGCGCAACGCATGAGGGTAGCGAAACGGCCGAGAGATACTGCTGGTCTACGACATCCCGCGGTTTCACTCCCGCATCGGCTACCACTTCCTGAGCAGCGGCGCAGGCGTCGGTGATGTCCACCGGAACTGCGAAGAAGGGGGCCTGCTGGTTCCCCTCCCCGTCGACGTTCGCACCGTTTTGACTATAATTTCCTTCGGCATAGACCTGGCTACCCTCAGTCACATAGAGTGCTCTTCTAGCGTTCCGTTTAAGCGAGGAATAGTAAAAGTTGTTCACGACATTGGCTTTCGTGTTCTTTGTAGCCACGGTCCCGTAAGCAGAAAAATCCCAAATCAGGTTGTTGCGGATATCAGTGACAATCTCCGGCGCGGTTGTGGCTAAAGTGTTATCCCAGCCGGACTGCGGGTTTCGGCTCTGGCCTTTCACGAACAGGTTGTGATGGAAAGTGACACGCAGGGCTTGATACTCAACCAATGCCAAGAAGTTATGATCCGGCCCGTTCTCAGCGAGGATACTCCACTGGACAGTCACGTCGTGCGCGCTCCTGGTGATGTCGATGGCCCCATCGCTCGCCCCCTGGGAGGAGATATGGTCGATGACCACGTTATGCGCCCCATCACGGATCGTGATGCCATCCCCTATAGCATTTCGCACCCGTATACCCCGGACGATGATGTCATGCGCGCCGTAATTCCCTCCGATTCTTAGCCCATCATTAACCAGAGTTATCGGCGAGGGTGCGGTAAAGCCATCGATGGTGATAAAAGCGCCTTTCACGTAGATCTGACCGGAAAGCACGATCTCACCACCGATATCGAACACGACGGTCCGATTTCCCTGGGACACAGCGTCGCGCAGGCTTCCGGGGCCGGAATCGTTGAGGTTTGTCACATGGTAAACTGGCTGCCCCTCCCCCCCTGCCGTATCTGCTCCGAATCCTTGATACGGTTGCGCCAGAATTGGAATAGCCGGATAGAGTGCGGAGAGAATTGTCACGGTTAGTAGAAGACCCAGCCTCACCGGGCCGATTCGGTTAAAGCCTTTTTTCAGCATTTCTAATAACTCCATAATTGTGTCCTTTCAGCCGTGGCGGCCGCGCCCTAACCAACGCTCATGATGTGGGGTGAGAAAATTGCGCGTCCAAAACACTGCTGCGGGAAGCTCTCGAGCACGCCACTACGCTGCCCAAGTTTTCATCTCACACAGCGACACTTAGACAATGAGGGCCGTCAGGTCGGCAAACCCCATTGCAACTTTAAGAATGATAATGAGCCCGATATGGAGGTTTTATATTAGATCGTTTATTCGAGAGCGCCGATTTACGGCGGGCCGTCCTGAATAGAAAATGTAAGATTTATCAGATCGGCGACCGCAACCATCCCCGAGCCAGTGAGGTACAGATTGTTACCGAAGCGTGATGGAACCATATTGTCCGGCAAGCTCGCCATAAATTCATCGAGCGATCCGGGCGCCCCGTTACCCACTCCCGCAGACCCCGCAAAGGCAGCGGCCAAACCCTTCTGAAACGACGGCACGATGATTCCGTGTTCATATTCGGCAAATAGCAGGGGCTTGTTGCCGATGGCAGTTTGTTTTTCCAACGCTGAACTATAGATTGTCGTCCAATCTCCCTTAAACCCCTCTTGGTAAACAGCAAATTCCACCCAGGCAGAAGTCATCATGCTTGTCTGTCCCCTTAGTTGATGTATTCCTACCGGGTTATTGGCGATGGATTGAAGGTAAGTCCCCAGATCGTCGGCTTGGAATTTGGACCAGTACTCATCAATCTCCAGACCCAACACCCACATAACTGGTAGGTCATCAAAGCTTTGCACCATTTTCTGAATATATCGTTTGAGTTCGACCGTGGATGCACTGCGGATGGCGCCAGACTCATCAGCCACAAGCCAAAGAATAGGCCTGATGCCTTGATCGATTAGGTCGATTAGCATATTGCGCCAGCTCTGAATCTTCGTGTCGTTAAATACACCTCCGATGATTCCGCTCTGATAAGGTGAGACCGATTTGCCCTCGTAATCCCCCTGGTTAAGCGTATATAGAAAGATCGAGTTATACCCGCCAGATTTAATGTCGTTTACGATTTCTTCCCGGTCTGTATCAGAGAGGGAATCAGAAAAGTAAACATGCGATGAGTTGGGATTCATCATCAAAAAATGAGTGGAAAGAAAATATGGCTTACCGTCAGAATAAAATCTTTTTCCCTGAATTGTCACCGGCTTCATATTACCGTCCGCTCCACCGTCGGTTACAATGAGGTTCGCAGGAATCGAGACAGGAGAATTCTGTGCGGTTTGAGCAGAAATGTTTATCATCCCTAAATGAGTTCCTACAGCCAGCCCGGGCGAGTTCGCGTTCACGACAACATTTGATGGAGTCGTTCCACTCGTGCTAGACAGCGAAAGCCACGGCGCACTGCTGGTTGCTCTCCACGCAAGGCCGTTAACGCTGGATTTTATCGATAGAGATTTCGAAGCGGGTTTGGATTCACCTACAGTCGAGGAAAAATCAAGTGGACTGTGACTTACCTCAAGAGCCGGATTTACAGTAACGGTGATCCCGTCCGAGTAACCCACGTCGGACGTGTTGCCTTCGCTATTTATAGCCTTCACCCCAATATAATAGGTCTTCCCGTTGCGAAGACTTAACCCAAGATGGGTGATTTCGGTTGCCAGACCAACCGACTTCCAGCCAACTATGATAGGGCCTGAAGTTGACCCCTCGCGGATTTGATATCTAAACTTGACGATTCCCGATTCGGGATCGGAGCTAGTCCACGTCGCATGTAGCTTTATAGAAGAGCTAGTGTAGGCCCCGTCGTCGATCACTTCGAGTTTGGTCGGCGGGGTTTTGTCTTTCGCAAGCGCAGGTAAACTCAATAATAGAATGGCCACAGCAAACATGGGAATGACTATCGGGAATTTCATAGTTCCCAACGCTGTCCGCAAGAACAATACCAGGCAAGCCTGGCGTATAAACCATTGAAAAACCAGGCCCGAATCGATCTGCGCGCCAAATCATGTTAAGTAAGCCGTCCTTTGCTGCGACTTTCGCACAAATTGGTACGTTTCCGGGCTGTGCAGCCGTAGTCATTTGGGTGCTGAAAGAGAATGACGGCACTCGCCTTTATATAATATAACCGGCGCTACGTTCCCCGGAGCAGAGCCGCGCCAAGCGATCGTCTGAAGCTTTAGTTCCGTCGCCTATATCGGGACTGTGTAGAGATGCCAAGCCATTTAGCAATTGATCCGCACTCTGCCGACCGCAGCTTGATCAATGTCGTCGCGAATAGGATGGCCAGCCGTGGCTAGGACGATTTGCGCAGCGCCACATGCGTCCTGCTCTGTGATTGGTGGTGCCGCAAACGGGATGGTTTCTTTGGGCACGTTAATATAAGGGGTGTTGTCTATATCCGGGACGTCTGCACTCTCGTTGCCTCCCACGTATGCAAAACCTTGGAGGCAAGTTTCGGATGCATTGGATACGACGATCCCCTGCTTCTGATCATTCACCGATGCACCAGGATTGGAAAAGTAATTTCCTACTACGTTGGCCTTAGCCCCGCAGGATACATCCGTGCCGATTCCTCCCCTCCAATTGGCGATCACGTTGTTGCGCAAGTCGACGGTAATTTCATTCGCTGGCAATCCGCCGCTCTGGTTATAGGCAATGCGAGGGCTCCGATCGGATGAATCGACAAATAGATTGTGGTGCAAAGTAACCCGTTTGATGTCGAAATATTTAACCAACATGATTTTGCGAGGCTGGGTCATGATCGAGCGCTGAACGGTTATGTCGTGAGTATGCTTTCCGTTCCAGCTACCGATATCGATGGCCCCATCACCGGCGTTGGCAACGCTCACTCGGTCGAGGACTATGTTGAAGGCACCCTCGCTTATGGTGATCCCGTCATCAATGGAATTTCGGCTGCGAATGCACTGAACGATGACGTCGTGCGCCCCAAAGTTACCGCGTATGTCCAGCGGACGGCCGACAATGTCGATGCCAGGCGAAGGGGCACTGCAACCATCAAGCGTGATGTTCGCACCCATAACGCGAAGAGTGCTTCCGGTCATGATTGCTCCGGCAACCGAGAACTGAATCGTTCTATCTCCACCAGACAGCGCAGCCCTGAGAGAGCCTGGACCGGAATCGTTCAGATTGCTAACAAAGACAATAGGCTTTCCTGCACCACCCGATGTTTGAGATCCAAATCCTTCAAGTACCCCGCCTGGCGGTTCAACTGGAGGTGGCGGTGGTGGCGGGGTATCGGTTTGAACCGTGATGCCATCGGAATAACCCACCTCGGACTCTTTGCCTTCCCTATTTATGGCCTTGACACCAACGTAATACGTCGTACCGTTGCGAAGACTTAACCCGAGATGGGTGATTTCTATCGCCTGACCGGCCGACGTCCAACCAACGATGATAGGGCCTGAAGTTGCCCCCTCGCGGATTTGATATCTGAATTTGACGATTGCCGATTCGGGATCGGAGCTAGTCCATTTCGCATGTAGCTTTATAGAAGAGCTAGTGTAGGTCCCGTCGTCGATCACTAAGGGTTTGGTCGGCGGAGTCTTGTCGCCTGCAGGGGCAGGTAAACTCAAAAATAGATTGGCCACAGCAAACATGGGAATGAATATCTGAAATTTCATAGTTCCCAACACCGTACGCAAGAACAATGCCAGGCAACCCTGGCATGTAAACCATTGAGAAACCGGGACCGAATCGATCTGCGCGCCAAATCATTTTATGAATGCCGTCCTTTGCCGCGACCTTCGCACAAATCGGGACGTTTCTAGCCTGTGCAGCCGTAGTCATTTGGGTGCTGAAAGAGAATGACGACACTCGCCCTCACATAACCAGCGCTGCCGAGGGTTGACTGAAATTTCATACACGGAAAACAGTCAGGGTGAGTGGGATTCATTACGCCCGTGGATCTCGAAAATGTTGGTAGCCGGTCATTTGCTTCGTTTAGGCGGGGCCTCTTTAATAACGAGCAACGGAGCGTTCTGTGTCGATTCTGTAGACGCGATAATGGTCATCCTTATACAGCTCGGATGCGTTTCCGCAAGGTCCGTCCGGCTGCGGGCCTTGTACGACGACGTGCGTGATTTTGTAATGGTCCTCGAGCGTTTTCAGGACCTTGCAGGCCCCGTCGTTTTCAGCTCGGTAGAAATCCCTTGCAGCGCCAAGGCGATTATACCACTCTAAAATTTCCGCATCTTTAAACGCCCCCGACTTGAACGTAATAAATGTGGGAGCCCCCGTGTACAACCGAAAATCTTCCAACTCGACAGGTACAAGGTAAGTTTCCCCCGAAGACTTCGTTTCCCTCACGAAGTTCATCATCGGAATGCTATCGTCACGATAGTACTTGACGTGGCGTTTCACCTGGGTCATCACCCCGTAGAGTACGAGCATCAAAACCGCTGCGAAACTTAAAGCGGTGATGTTTTTCTGATTCTTGGAAATTGACTCGCGAAAGTTTTCAAATACATAAGACACCAAATGAGCAACGATGATCCCGACCGAGAGAGGAACTAAGAAGACGGAAATCCGCCACGGGGTAGAGGCCGCTAAAGTGTTATTGCTCGTCAGCATCTGTGCGACGATGGAAAGTAAAAAGATCAAAAACGGCAAGAGCATGAACGGCAGGAGCTGCGTTTTTCTGACCAGGTAAAAAGCCGTGGTCACGAGGACGACTTTCCCATAGGCGGACGCGTTCAACCAGACGTCCGCATTCATGTGATGAGGGCTCCTGAAGTTTACCAGAATATCTTGGGCCCTACTCCAGATTTCTGGCGACGTCGGGCTAAACTGAACATAAAAATACGCCAAGTAGGGCAAAGTCAAAATGAGACCGAACAATCCGACGGCCAAAGATTTTTTTATGCTGTCCTCCTGCCGAAATACGATCCACATATAGGCGCAGGTGTAAATTGCCGCGGTCAGGAAATAAGCCGGATGAATGGTCGCCGAGAAGGCTAGAAGAAAAACGGCGGCAACAGTCTTTCGGCGGAGAAAAGCATAAATCGATAAAACAATAAGGACACCAAAGACACTGGGCTGAAAGATCCGCCCGATCGCGTGTTGTTCGGCAACTCCGTAGTGGAGGAATTGTCCCAGTTCGAACCCCAAGAGCCTCAACGAGAGCGAGTCGAAGGCATAGGAATGAATCGCGGTAATGACGGTCAGGAATGTAAGATGTCTGAGTCGGTCGGTATTGATATTGTAGACGGTCGAAACGATGCCCGACATACTGTAGAGATAAACACCAAAGATAAGAATATTGTAGAAGTAGAACATGGATTCATGCAGGTACCTGTACGTCAGATAAACCAAATAGCTAAAAACAGGAAGGACGTCTGTCGTCTTGGCCAGCCAATCTTCCTTGAGAAAGCCCAGCCCTCCCTGCGCGAGTCCGTGCATGAATTTTGTGTTTTGGTTTGAGGTATAAAGGGGCGACTGTGTATAGGAGACACCAAAAACAAGCGCCCAAAATAGAAATTTACCGACCGATACAATCCAGGGTCGCACAATTGTCTGCGAAATTGCCCCGAAAAAAGGCAGCGGCGCCGATTCAGTATAAGGTCTCATCGGTTGCACCAGGTGGTTAGATCGCGGCCGAGCAACTCGCTTAACTGATCCACTTCCGGCCGGAACCCTTCGTTCAGAGCCCGCCTCAGCGCCGGTTTCACCGGCGGAATTTTCGCGTGAGTGGTGTTTAAACGCTTTAGCCAGCCTTTGTATCCGCCCTGGCGGTTCCGCCGAAGCATCAACGCCCTGGCAAGCCAGTGAAAGGATCGGGGAGGATCGTGCAATAGATCCCGTATATACTCGCTTCGGGCACGCTGCCTGGCATTAATGACGGGGAAGCTTGGCCGAAAACGATTATCTACACCGAGGAACTCACAACATTCTCTGTAGACCAGAGCTGCATCTTTCTGGAAATCGTCGAAAATGATGACGTGGACATTCTCTCGACCGAAAATATCCATATATCTCCTGACCTGTTGTGTGAATTCGACGCTTTCCCGATAAAAGCACCCCATGAGATTCGACGGTCGTCTCGGCAAGCGCAACCCGCGTTTCCGACTTTCCTCTGCGTCCAATGCCGCTGCGAAATCTTCGATGTCTTCATTGCCGTTATACACGCGTTGGCGGTACAGGGAATACATCATATCCACGGGGTTGCGGAGCATGATGATAATCCGTCCGGAAGGACAGAATTCTTTTATTTCGGCGGCGGCCTGCTGAGAGTAAAGATACCATACAGCCGCCTGGCCGACCCGTTTTTCTCCTGTGGCCGCCGAAAAAAAA
>Ga0214473_10003775_pt1 | contig 18282 bp, 11 predicted proteins | sample RVTome_7_FD_203509 | JGI IMG/M metagenome (GOLD analysis project Ga0214473, IMG submission 203509) | Soil microbial communities from uranium-contaminated site in the Upper Colorado River Basin, Wyoming, United States - RVT98D197 | ecosystem: Environmental > Terrestrial > Soil > Contaminated >... | reverse complement strand
GCCGATCTCGGCAAGCAATCCCACCGCCCAGACGACGAGCATCTACTATGAGGGGCTGTCGACGCGCACTGTCGATGCAGAATCGAAGCAAACGACCAAAGTCATGAACGCGGCGGGCGCGAGCGTTCGCTCCGTCGACCACGATGGCTACTACCAGCAGTTCGACTTCGATGCCTTCGGGAGTCCGCTGAGAGTAACGGACACCCAGTCCAACACCCTGTTGTCGGCGACGTTTGACTACGGCGCCGCCGCGTTTCGCCGTGTCTCCACCGACATGGATATGGGAACCTGGCAATACACGCCGAATGCGTTCGGAGAGGTGTATGCGTGGAGCGATGCCAAGCTGCAGAGTTTTTCAGCCACTTTTGACAAGTTATCGCGGCCGCTTACGCGTATCGACCTGGAGGGGACGAGCAGCTGGGTGTGGGGAGCGAACGTCGCGCTACACAATGTCGGGCAATTGGTCTCAACGTCGGCGCCCGGATATAGCGAGGCATACGATTACGATGGCACAGGCCGGCTATGGAGGACCACTTACATGGCTGATGCCGTCAGCTATCCATTCGATATCTCGTACCACGCAACCCTCGGATTCATGGAATTCGTTACGTACCCGACCAGCACGAATAGTTGCCGGGTCAAGGTTCAGTACGGCTACCAGTACGGCCACATGAAGAGTGTCACCGACGCGAGCCCTGCGGCCCAGTGCACATTGCCGACAGGCACGGTGTTTTGGCAGGCAAATGCCGTGAATGCGAGCAATCAGGTGACCCAAGAGGCGCTTGGCAACAACATTGTTACCAACCGCGCTTTCGATGCCGCATCGAGCGTGGTGCAATCGATCCAGAGTGGCGTCGGTGGCGGGACAGGCGTACAGAACTTCGGGTATCTCCATGACCGAGTGGGCAATGTCATCCAGCGTCAGGATAACCGCCAGGGCCTGACCGAGAACTTTTACTACGATAACCTGCATCGGCTCGACTACTCGACCTTGAACGGCAACCCCACTCCCAATGTTGATCTCAGCTACGACACACTGGGGAACATCACCAAGAAGACCGACGTCGCCGCTACCGGCGCCTGGACTTACGATTCCGCCAAAAGGCACCAGTTGCTGAGCGCTGCGGGGGGCGTCGTGACATTCACGTACGACGCGAACGGCAACGCGATGACTCGCAGCGGCAATGTCATCACTTGGACCAGTTACAACTACCCGAGCCGGGTGAACAACGGCTCGGAATACAACGAGTTCTCGTATGGCCCGAACCGAGAGCGCTGGAAACAGAATTACTCGAGTGTCGGCGGTATTGAGACGACCATCAGCCTGGGTAAGGTCATGGAGAAAGTCACGAAAGCAGGCGTGACCGACTGGCGTCATTACGTGTACGCGGCTGGCCAGCCAGTGGCGATCTACTCGCGAAAGGATTCCGGTAATACAGTGCGCTATGTTCTTAGGGATCACATTGGCAGCGTCGCGGCGCTCACGATGAGCAACGGCTCCATCGAAATCAACGAGAGTTTTGCGGCGTTCGGTCAACAGCGAAATGGCACGACGTGGCAGCTGCCGCTGCCAGGTGCGGACGACACCACGATCAGCAACGCCAGCCGCCGGGGATTTACCTTTCATAATCACTTGGGAGGCGTGGCGCTGATCCATATGAACGGTCGCGTTCAGGATGCCACGACGGGGCGATTCCTATCAGCCGATCCATATGTCAGTCGGCCCAGCCTCACGTCAGCATGGAATCGGTACGGTTACGCGTTCGACAATCCACTGCGCTATACAGATCCCACTGGCTTCGATCATCATGATGTTTTGCCCCCCGTTACCGTCACTGGTAGGCGTGAATCTGATTGCCTCTTTGCTATTTGTCTGAATGTCAATGTTGGGTTGGACTTTCTTCGTTGGCTTCAGGGATTTGCCGGCCCGTCGGGCGGCGGAAGTGGCGGCAGCGGCGGCGGGCAGACTGGGTCAAATGGAACGGGGGCTGAGCAGCCGCAACCTCCGAATGCTTGTCATGCAAAGACATTTGCAGAAGATATGGCGGCTCGAAAAGCACGAAATGCGAGCCCTGCCCAAGAAGCTGGAGCATTTCATAATTTGGCCGTTGCGTTATTGGCAGCAGATGGAGGAGCCATCGCTTTCAGGGAAGCGTACGCAGCAACGCAGTATGCCAGCGACCTAAGAATTCTTGGTACCACTGCGTCTAGTCTTGCAACCGTCGCTTCGCTTGCAAGCGTGCATTCTGACTTGCATTCACGCGACTATGTCGGAGTGACTCTACACACCTCTGATGTGTTAGTGACAGCGGGCTTGTTGTTAGCTCCTGGATTCGAGGCGATTGGAGTCGCATACATAGCCGCGCGTACGTCTGGCAATATCGCGTCAGTCTTTCCTGGGGAAGATTATCATTCAATGGTGCCCGATACAGCGCCACCGCCGGCATGTAACTAGCCTTATGCGCGGAGCCTATGTAACGCTTTTCGAATCGGTGATGTCTTGGTATAGCAAGTGGTATCCAGGCAAGACGCATCAGTTGATTGCCACCTCAGTGGCTATGGCGGTAATGATGCTATTCAATCTCTATTCACTGTCTTACATTCTTGCGGCCGCCGGACAACCAGCTGTATCTGACTTTCTTGCCGTAACGAGAGTTCGGAGTTTTGGACTATTCTTGCTCTTTACTGCTCTGAATCATAGTCTAGGTCGCCGGCAATTGCGTCAGTCATCGCCCCCTTTACCTGGTGTTGACGTCGCTCCTGCGCCTAAGAAGTATGCAATCGCTTACTTCGTTAGTTCGATCCTGGTATATCTAGCTTCAATTGTTTTAGCGATTGTTAGCGATGGTATTTAGTAGTTCATGAATCAAGCTATTGCCGCAAAGTCAGTCGGGCTGCGGAGGTTCGTCGCCACCTAGACTAGGGGCCGCAGCATCTGGTGGCATGCCACATTCCCAATTAGCAGAGCGGTTCATGCGGATGCAAGCAACGATGCCCACAATTCAGCAATTGTGCAGTGCTGCGGCTTCCATCGTTTTGCATGTAGGGGTTTTCGCTCTCGTGACAGACGACACTACGCTTCTTGAACTGAGCGAGACCAACACGGCGGCGCAGCCCCTCATCGCCACGGCTTTCCTGTTCGACAAATCTGCGACGTTGGAAGGCGTGACCGATTGGTCGGCGCCTGCGTTGATGTCAGTGGAAACGATCAAGCTTTCCGATCCGCTTCCCACCGAAATCGAGCCGGTCGCCGCAGACTCGTTTGAGAAGTCTCGCCAGGCGGAGAATCTTGGGGATGTCGAGACTATCGCGCGCCTGCAGGGTCTTTATGTAACGCAGATCAATGCCCGCGTGGCGCGCGTGCTGGAAATGGTGGGAGTGGAGCGCAATGCCGAACTGGCCGGTCGTTGCGTTGTCCACGTGATTCAGGACGAGCGCGGCGAGGTTCTAGACATTGACATGGATGAATGCGAGCGTGAGGACGGCGATCGGCAGCATCTTGCCAGCGCTATCCGGGCGGCGTCCCCGCTGCCTTTTCCGCCCGATGGGCTCGCGATGGGGAGCTACATCACGCTGGACGCGTCATCGCTATAGCCATCTGGCGGGTCGCAGCGCTTCGATATTACTTGCCAATAGCAGCGGCGAGTGGCCAACGACGGCAGAGGTCGGCATGGACCGACTGCCCGTTACCAGAACTCCTGATCGAACCGGCTGAACCACCCTGCCAGGAGCCTGGTGATGAGGGCGGCATGAATTCGGGTGGGAACGCGGCCTCGTTCCCATCCGGCCCAGGTACCTTCATCGACCCCATGAAGCCGCGACGCATGTTGCACTGATAGTCCTCGCGCCATCCTCCAAGCCCGGAGGCGTCCAGCAGTCGTGCTGGGTGTTGGCAATGGGTCGTATCCCAAGAATGCTTGGATCGCTGGAAATGCCAATACAGGCGGGCTCGTCTGACCCTTTTCCCAATGGAGAATTGTTTCCGGGCAGACCCCCAGCAATTGGGCAACGTCCCGCTGATAGAGCTTGAGCATGAGCCTTCGGGCCTTGATGTGCTCGCCAAGGGTCTGGGGGTCTTCGGGTATTCCATTTGGTTTCAAGCACTTAAGGGTGACGGTGATCCCTGGCAAGAGGGCAACGCGGCCCTGCCCTTGTGGCTATGCGGGCGATCCCAATGGCCGCTGCCGCTGCACGCCGCAGATGATTCGCCGCTACCTGGCAAAGCTTTCGGGTCCGCTGCTTGATCGCGTCGACATGCACGTCGAGGTGCCGCGGCTGGAGTACAGCGTGCTGTCCGCATCAGCGACTGCATCAGAAGGGAGCGCGGCAATCGCCGTGCGGGTGGCGGCGGCGCGCGAGCGACAGCGTGAACGTGGCGCGCTGAATTCGAGGCTCGAGGCCGCCGCCCTGCAGCGCGCTACGGCGCTCGGCATCCGGGAGCACCGCCTGCTCGAGAGCGCCTCGCGGTGGCTCGGACTATCCGCGCGCGCCTGTCATCGGATACAGCGGGTCGCGCGCACGATCGCCGATCTTGGCGGGCGCGAGAGCGTGGGAGTCGCGGAGCTTTCCGAGGCGATCGGTTACCGGCGGCTCGATCGGGAGCCGCTTATTGCGACGAGGTGAGGTCAGGGTGCCATAATTATTGGCTTCCCATCTCAAACTGATCGCTTTCCCCAAACTGCAGCAAATTCTCCGGCCGTCATGTCACTAGTCAAATTGCGGACATCAATTGGCGCTAAGTCGAAAAGCCCACGCGGGCATCTGTCCGACGGAAAGATGTGGACTATGTGACCGAATCCATCGATACCTATCTCGCGAGTAACCCTGCCATCATTGCTCACCTCAAGGTAGAGAAGCTGAATGCCACGTTGCCTCTTGAGACCGAGGATTTCATTCCCTGTCTGCTTCAGGTAGTACGACAATTGGTGCCCAGTTCTTACCGGATAATTGGAGTGTATTTGAACTATCGATTACGCCTGCTGGAAACTTCAGAAGAAGATGACTGCCAAGGCGCCTGCGGCAAATGACAATTGACGTACGCGCCGAAAGACAAGAAATCTTGGGAGTTCCCGTGCCACGATGGAGTTGGATTTTGCAAGCTCAGTAAGATCCGATTCCGCTCTCTTCGCGCGCATAGATGCAATCCAACCGACGCTTAATGAGAACCACGGTTTATCGACGAGCGAGTCTGAGTTCTTCGCCTTCCGTAGTTCATCGAGCAGTTGTGTCGCATACAGAGTTTCTCCGACGAAACCACCAGTAAAACCAACGATGCCCCCGCCGAAAAGGACTATGGCAATAAGTTGCGCGGTTGTATCCAAACTGTTGACCGACGAGAGGGAGCTTACGGAGGGGCCGTTTGGTGCGCATTATGATGCCTGAAGTCGGACAAGCGCGTATTGTTCTGCCCGCATGAGGTGCAGCATGAAGCGAATCCCTATCGTACTACTGTCTGCATTATTGTCTGCTTGTGCCACGACGCCCCCGGTCGCGCCGGAACCGCCAGCCCCTGCGCCGATGGATTTCGTGCTGCGGACCCAGCCGGTATTTGAAGCACTGCGTGGCCCTGGTTGTCGCGAGCATCTCGCGCAGGCGGCCGAGATTGCCGCGATGCCGGAGTTCGAAACCGCGCAGTCGCGCGACGACCAAGTCGTGTTCCTGTGGCAGATCGCGGTCTGCGCAGTCGACAACAAGTTATATGAACTCGCGTTCCGGAACGTCGATCGCGTCGCCGGACTGGCACCCCAGGCTCCCTGGCCCCAGATGGTACGGATGCACCTTGGTGTCGATTTCGACAAGCCGGAAGCCAGCCTCGATGCCCTGCATGCCCTCGCGGGCATCGCTCCGGAAGTGGTCCGCGAAATCGAGCTTAGGTTCCTGAGCCGGCTTCTCGACGCGGCGGAGGACGCGGACGAGACTGGCGACCGGAAACTGGCCTTATACGAGGCACTAGTGCGGGCCGGCTATGTACCGGCGCCGCCATACTTCGACGATTACCTGCAGATGGGTCATGGACGTTTGCTACTTGAGCGCGGTCGCGTGGATGAAGCCCGTGTGCGTCTCGCGACCGTCATCGATGTCAAGTCGCTCGTGTCCATGCGCATCGAGCGCCTGTTCGATCCGTTGCGCGGCGACCTGGAGTTTGAGGCGCGTCTCGAACTCGTGGCCGCCGCAGGGCGCGATGTCGCGCGTTCGCGCGCGGCAATGGATGCGAATCCGGCAGTGATGGAGGGCGTGTATCTGCACGCGCTGGCGCTCGACGTCGCAAATCGCGATGACGAGGCGCTTGCAATCCTGGACGCGACGCTCGCGCGGTATGCGGCGGATCCGGCGGCGTTCACTGACGCCGAAGAATTCAGGAACTGGTTGATGGATAGGCGCGGCGCACTCCTGTACGGCGTCGGCCGGTTCGACGAAGGCCGGGCGGCATTGCGCGAGTCCGCTCTCTTGCCGGAGCGTGGCGATGCAAATGTCAGCAACATGATCAATCTCGCCAGCTATGTGATCAGCGAGAGCAAGGCGGCCGAGGCGCTCGAATTGCTGCAGCAGGTCGGCAAGCCGTCGCCGTACGGCCGGTCCTGGATCGAATCGATCCGTTCCTGCGCGGGCATGCTGCTGGGGGACGAGAAGCTGCGTCTTGAGGGGCTGGACTACCTGAAGGCACACGAGTCCGACAACCCTTCGGCGCTGTCGCATGCGCTCCTATGTTCGAACGACATCGATGGCGCCGCAGCCTGGATGATCCGCCGGCTGGTGGACCCCGAAATGCGGAGGAATGCGTTGCTCGCGCTGCAGACCACGCCGGCGTCGCGCAGCGACGAACTGTCATTGCGCAGGATCCTACGTGAGCGCCTGGCCTTGGTCCACGCGCGCGACGATGTTCGCGCGGCGGCGGAGGCCGTGGGCCGGATTGAAGTACTGCCCGTCGACGTGAATCGCAGCTACTGAACGCGAATGGCACGCAGCGAAAGCGCAGTTCGTATTGCGATTCGGTGACCAGTTCGAGATATATCAATAAATCATCCGGCCCGCATCACACAGAATTCCTGCCAGGCCCCAATGCCGGAAAACTCTAAGGCCACCAACTGCTGAAAGCGGGGGGACGTCGATGTGAGCATGCTTCCATCCGGCTCAGGCACTGTCGTCAACCCCGTGGAGCCACGCCGCGCTCTTCACTGAGAGCTCTCTGGCCAATCTCCAAGCCCCGCGGCGATCAACACCGTGCTGGGATTGGGAATGGGTCGTATCCCAGGAATGCTTGGATCGCTGGAAATGCCGATACAGGCGGGCTCATCTGACCCTTTTCCCAATGGAGAATCGTTTCCGCGCAGACCCCCAGCAATTTGGCAACGTCTCGCTGGTAGAGCTTGAGCGTGAGTCTCCGAGCCTTCAGGTGCTCACCGATGGTCTCCGGGCATTCGGGAATCCTATCGGGCTTCAAGCACTTGAGTGTGACGCGGACCCCTGGCAAGAAGACAACACGGCCCTGTCCCTGTGGCTATGCGGGCGATCCCAAGGGCCGCTGCCGCTGCACGCCGCAGATGATCCGTCGCTATCTCTCGAAATTCTCGGGCCCGTTGCTCGATCGCATCGACATGCACGTCGAGGTGCCGCGACTGGAGTACAGCGTGCTGTCCACATCGGCGTCCGCATTGGAGGGGAGTGCAGCAATCGCCGTGCGGGTGGCGCTTGCGCGCGAGCGTCAACGGGAACGTGGCGCGCTGAATGCGAGGCTCGAGGCCGCCGCCCTGCAGCGCGCGATGTCGCTCGGCATCCGGGAGCACAGCCTGCTCGAGAGCGCCTCGCGGCGGCTCGGACTATCCGCGCGCGCCTGTCATCGGATACAGCGGGTCGCGCGCACGATCGCCGATCTCGGCGGACGCGAGAGCGTGGGAGTCGCGGAGCTTTCCGAGGCGATCGGTTACCGGCGGCTCGATCGGGAGCCGCTCATCGCAACGGGCTAATGACGCGCAGGCCGTTCAGCGGCTCTGTGAAATCATGTGCTCGACCGCGGCTTTGACGACATCGTCCGACAGGTCCGCTCGGCCACCCTTGGCCGGCATCACGCCCGCGGAGCCCTGATAGCCCTCGAGCGCATGCTCTTGGAGCGTCGACATGCCCTGGGCGATGCGCGCCGCCCAAACGGCTTTGTCGCCGACCTTCGGCGCGCCCGCGATGCCCGCCCCATGACAAACCACGCAGGCCGTTTCATAGATCGTCTTGCCATCCGCCGGCGGCGGCGCCGCAGCGGCCGGTGCTTCGCCCGCGGGCAAGTTCGGCGGCGCTGCTGCAGCTGCGGGCGGTGTTTCGATTGTAAGTGCGGTATTGTCCGCCCCCGCGACCGCCACCTGGCCGAAGGGCTTGATTCGCTCATGCGCCTCGGCCTGCATCAACGGGTCTTCGACATTCCGGGCGCCGCTCGGGCCGCTGTCCACGAGCCTCGAGACACCGATCAGCGCGAGTACGATCGCGATCAGGATGCCTAGCACAGCGCTGAAAACGTTGATGAAATGCCGGTCTGGCTTGGCCACGGTCGTACTCTCGCGATGGGGATTTTCGGGGCCCGGGATTATAGCGGGGCGGCCCTGCGCGGCGAAAGGCGCGCATTGGACGCTTGGGCACTGCGACCGCTAAAATTGCGGCTCAGTTCGAAGGCCGGCGGATCAACCGCCGGCGCAAGCAGCCAACAACGCGCCCGTAGCTCAGCTGGATAGAGTGACGGTCTCCGAAGCCGTAGGTCGTGGGTTCGACTCCCGCCGGGCGCGCCAATTCGACGCTGGATTTCCATTGGCGGATGAGGAAGATGTCGCGCATTGCCATCATTCAACGTCCCTCGGTTTTCCTGAACAAGGCTGCGACTCTCAGCAATGCCGTGACCAGCGTTCGCGAGGCGGCCGCGGGCGGCGCTCGGTTGATCGTGTTTCCGGAGGCGCATGTCCCGGGCTATCCGGCCTGGATCTGGCGGCTTCGCCCCGGTGCAGACTCCGGACTGTCGGAACAACTGCACTCGTTGCTCCTGGCCAACGCGGTCAGCCTTGCAGCGGATGACCTGGCCCCCCTGCGCGAAGCGGCACGACGATACGATGTCACGGTCGTGTGTGGCGTCGACGAGCGCGACGATGATTTCAGCCGCAGCACGATTTACAACACCGTCGTCGTCATCGGGCCCGATGGGACCGTATTGAACCGGCACCGGAAAGTCATGCCGACCAGCCCCGAGCGCATGGTCTGGGGGTTCGGGGACGCGTCGGGCCTCAAGGCGGTGGAGACTCCTTGCGGGCGGATCGGCACCCTCATTTGCTGGGAAAACTACATGCCACTGGCGCGCTGTGCGCTGTACGCGCAGGGCGTGGACATTTACATCGCGCCGACCTACGACACTGGCGAGCGCTGGCTTGCCACCATGCAGCACATCGGGCGCGAGAGCGGATGTTGGGTGCTCGGGAGCGGTTGCGCGTTCCAGGCCCGCCACATCCCGGATGCCGTCCCGGGCAAGCAGGAGCTGTACCCCGACCCGGACGAGTGGGTGAACGCCGGGGATTCAGTCGTGGTGGCCCCCGGCGGCAAGATCGCGGCTGGGCCGATGCACAAGGAGCTCGGCATCCTGTATGCGGATATCGACCTGGAGCGCGTAGGAGCTGCCCGGCGCAACCTCGATCCGGTGGGCCATTATTCGAGGCCGGACATCTTTCAGTTGCACGTACATACCGGGCCGCTGAAGCCCGTCACATTCGGGGATTCCTGAGGCTCGTGTGACCTGCGCGCAGGGCCTGCGCGGCGAGGGGAGTCCTACTTGATCAGGGTGACATGCCCCTTCAATTCGTGCTTGCGCTGGTTGCCGGTCACTGCGCAGGACGTAACCATGACATCCGTCAGTTCGTAGCGCTCTACGCCTCTCGTCAGCGTTGCCTTGGCGATGTGCTTGCCGCTTGCGCACATCTTCACGAGATAGGCGGCGGTCTCGTTGCCGGGCTCTGCGACGGTCAGGCTGAAGGTCTCGATCGAATCCGCTGCGGGCGTTGCGGGCGTTGCGGGCATGGCGGGCGTGGCGGCCATCGCAACGCGTTGCTCTTCGGTCACTGCGCTCATCGGCTTGTGTTGCCTCTTGCCGGTGGCCATGCCGGAAGCAGCATCACGGGGCGCCACGGACGCCTGGCTCATTCCCCAGGAAAACGACGACACTTCGATGGACGCGGCCGGCGATTTCGTCGTGGACTCGCCCTCTATGCTGTCGATCTTCAGGTAGTAGTCCGACGCGGCGCTGGCCAGTCCCGCAACGAGCATGGAGCCGCACACGGCGGCCAGGGTCACGATCCGAGACGTACGCATTGAGGAATCCTCCGGCAAGAGATAGAGGCAGTTTCTCACAGGGGGCCGGGAACAATCGTGACGCCCTTCTGCTTTTTGTACCCGGCCTGCCGTTTCTTTGGCGGCAATTGGGTGGGCGCGTAGACTAGGACATCGAGGTGCAAGATGTTCTGGAAGACGATGGCACTTGCGGGATTGCTGCTGATGGGGAATGCCGCACTCGCGGAATCCTTCCGTTGCGGCCAATGGATCGCCTCTGAGGACATGTCGGTCGAAGAGCTGCTGCAGAAGTGCGGCGAGCCGACGCAGAAATCGTCCGAGACGATCGATGTCTATGGACCGACCGTCTCGGGCGGTGGCCGCGTCAAGCGGGGCACCTCGACGATCGAGAAATGGACCTATGATCGCGGCAGCCAGGCGGCCCCGATGGTCGTGACGATCGTGGACGGCAAGATCAGGAGCATGGAGCGTGGTTCATGATCGTGCACTGGTCGTGGCGTCCAATAGAGCCGTCGGTCCAATCCTTGTAGCTCGGAGAGGCCGAATGGGAGAAACTGGTTGGCGGACTTGGCTGCTTGGGACTGCAACCATTGCTGGCATCGCCGTGGCCTCTTGGCTCGACCCCATCCCGCAGGATCCCGCTTATCACGCATTCGTCGACCGGCGGATGCTGTTCAGCATCCCGAATTTCTGGAATGTCGCGACCAACATTCCGTTCCTGTTCGTGGGAATCCTGGGCTTTGCCTGGCAGTCATGGCTCGCATGGCCGACGCTACGTGTTCCATATGTCGTCTACTGCATCGGCGTCGCGCTGGTTGGCTTCGGGTCGGCGTACTACCACTGGGCGCCATCGACGCCGACGCTCGTATGGGACCGGCTGCCGATGACGGTTGCATTCATGGCGCTGTTCGCGGCGCTCATTGAGGATCGCCTGTCGGAACGCATGGGTCGAGCAATGCTCTGGCCGCTCGTCGTTGCGGGCATCGCGACGATCGCCTGGTGGTATTGGTCGGAACTGGCGGGCCGCGGCGATCTGCGGCCGTATGCGATCGTGCAGTTCCTGCCGATGCTGCTGATACCGCTGATGATGCTGTTATTTCGTGGCAAGGCACTGCGCGATGGCTGGCTTTGGGCGACCCTTGCCGCCTATGCGCTCGCCAAGGCCGCCGAGTATTTCGATGCAGCGATATATTCCGCGACGGGCTTCCTGAGCGGCCACAGCCTGAAGCACTTGCTGGCCGCGATCGCCGTGTGGTGCGTGGTACGGGCGTTCCTCACCTACAAGTCGCCGGCGAGGGCCTTGTAGAGCGCGGCAAGTGCCGTGGCGCGACGGGTCATGGCCTGTACGTGCTGGTCCTCGAGAATGATGTGCGTGCGTTCGGCGTCGAGTACGGTGAGATAGTCGCTGGCGCCCACGTCGTAACGCAGCCGCGCGAGTTTCGATGCCTCACCCGATGCTGCAGCAGCGGCGCGCAATTCGTCCTCGGACTGGTTTGCGGCGCGGAAGCCCGCGAGCGCGTTCTCGGTTTCCTCGAGCGCGAGCAGCACGGTTTCCTGGTACCGCGCCACCGCGCCATCGGCGCGCGCTTCGGCAGCTTTCACGAATTGGCGCACGCGGCCGAAATCGAGGAAACTCCAGGTCAGCGACGGGCCATAGCTCCAGCGCTCGGCATCGGCATCGCCGATCAGCTCGCGCGATTGCGCGGTCCAGCCGAAGTTGCCGAGGAGCTCGAGCTTCGGGAAGAATTCCGCGATCTCGACGCCGACGTCCGCCGTTGCAGCCGCAAGTTGGCGTTCCGCCGCACGGATATCGGGGCGGCGCCTCATCCATTGCTCCGGCGTGCCGGTCGCAATGAGTCTTGGCAGGTCCGGAATCGCGGTTGCGGACGCCAGCTGCGCGCGCAGTGATTCGATCGGCCAGGCCGTCAGCACCGCCAGGCGTTGCTCCTGGCGCACGACATCGGCCTCGGCCTGCGGCACGGACGCAGCGAGGCTCCTCGCCTGCGACTCGGCCCGCGCCAGGTCGAGCGCCGTGGCCCGTCCCGCGTCCATCTGCGCCTTCAGGATCGCGACATTGTCCTCGAGATTCGAAAGCTGACGCCGCTGCAGGACGAAGCGCTCGCGCGCGCCAATCAGGGAGAACCAGGCCTGCGCCGTCTCGGCGACGATGGACAGCCGCGCACTGGCAAGCAGAGCCTTGTCAGCCTCGGCGCGCCTGTGGATGGCTTTCGACTGGCTGCGCAGGCTGCCAAACAGGTCGATCTCCCAGATCGCATCGAATCCGGCGCGCCAGGTCTCGACGACGTCGCTACCAGGACCTGGGGATGGATCCTGGCTGCTGAACTGGCTGCGATCCTGGCTGCCTTCGGCCGTGACCGTCGGGAACCAGCTGTAGATCGACAGTCCGCTCAGCGCGCGCGTTTCGGCGAACTTCGCCGCGGCCTGCGCAATGGTCGTGTTGGCCTCGAGCGCACGCGCAATCAGGGAGTCGAGCTCGGGACTGCCAAATGCAGCCCAGAGTCTCGAGCCCGCCGGCTGTGTCGCGGCTTCCGTGCTTGCCTGGTCAAAGCCCGCGGGCAATGGCGTATCCGGTTGCACGTATCGCGGTCCGACGGTGCAGGCCGCGAGCAGCGCGACTGCAGGGAGGAGGGCAGCGAAATTACGCATGGCCGCCACTCTCTGCAGCGAGCCTTGCGGCATGGCGCTCCTTCTGCCGCTCCACGATCCTGCGGATCACGACGTAGAACACCGGCGTCAGGAACAGGCCGAAGAAAGTCACGCCCAGCATGCCGGAGACTACGGTGACGCCCATGACGTGACGCACCTCGGCGCCGGCGCCGGAGGCAAACACGAGCGGCGTGACGCCCGCGACGAACGCAAAGCTGGTCATCAGGATCGGTCGCAGGCGCAGGCGGCAGGCCTCGATCGCGGCCTCAACGATGCCATGGTCCTCCTCCTCGAGGTCGCGCGCGAACTCGACGATCAGGATCGCGTTCTTGCAGGCGAGGCCGATCAGCACGGCGAGGCCGATCTTCGTGAAGATGTTGTTGTCGAGAAATGCGGGCGGAAGGCTTGCTGGTGAAATGGCCTGCCACAGGCCGTGCAGGAAATTGACCAGCCAGATGCCGCCGATCGCGGACAGGAGGCACATCGGCACGATCAGGATGATCGTGAGCGGAAGCGACCAGCTCTCGTAGAGCGCCGCGAGCACGAAGTAAACGAGCATCACGCAGAGCGGAAATACGAGCAGTGCCGTATTGCCCTGAGTGGCCTGCTGGTAGGTCAGCCCGGTCCATTCGATGGCCATGCCGCGTGGCAGCACCCGGTCCGCGATCTCCTGGACCTTCTCCAGAGCTTCGCTTGATGACAGGGCGCCCGGAATGATGCCCGCGGAAACATCCGCGGCCGGATAGGCGTTATAGCGGATGACGGGGTCGGGACCGAAGCCCGGCTGTATGTCCACGACACTGCCGAGCGGCACCATGTCTCCCTGCGCATTGCGGACCTTGAGGCCCTCGATGTCCTGAACCTTCGACCGGAACGGCGCGTCCGCCTGTGCGTAGACGCCGTAGGTGCGCCCGAACAGGTTGAAGTCGTTGACGTAGGCGGAGCCGAGGTAAATCTGCAGCGTCTCGAATACGTCGGTCAGTGCAAGCCCGAGTTCCTTGACTTTGGTGCGGTCCACGGAAGCGTCGAGTTGGGGGACGTTTGACTGGAAGGCCGTGAAGGTGCCGCGCGGGTCGAAGCCCGCTGTCCCGCCCAGTGCCCCGACCAGCCCCAGCGTTTGCGTGTTGAGATCGCCGTAACCGATGCCGGCACGATCCTGGACGTACAGCTCGATGCCGTCGGCGTTGCCGAGCCCCAGCACGGGCGGTGGCAGCAGCGCAAAGGCCAGGCCTTCCTGGATCTGGCTGAACTGCATGTTAATGCGCGCGGCAATCTCGGCGGCTTTCAGTTCGCGCCGACCCTGCGGCTCGAGGCCGACGAACATCAGGCCCGCGTTCGGCGTCGCGACGAAATGCACGGCGTTGAGGCCCGGTAGCTGCACGACGTTGGCAATGCCCGGCACATCCATTGCGATTTCGCCCATCCTGCGCATCACGGCGGTGGTGCGGTCGATCGTCGCGGCCTCCGGCAGTTGCAACACCGCGAACAGGTATTGCTTGTCCTGGGTCGGGATGTATCCGCCCGGCACGGCGCGGAAGCCGACGATCGTCACGACGATCAGGACCGCATAGACCGCGAGCAGGCGCGGTGCGCGGCCGATGGTGCCGCCAATGCCGCCCGAGTATCGGTCGCCAAAGCGCCTGAAGGCCCGGTTGAACGCGGCGAACGGGCGCCCGACCGCTCGCTCTATGGCCCGGCCCAGCGCATCTTTCCTCGAGCCGCGTGGCTGCAGCAACATCGCGGCGAGCGCCGGCGACAGCGTCAGCGAGTTGAAGCCCGAGATCAGCACGGTAGCGGCTATGGTGACCGCAAACTGGCGGTAGAACTCGCCGGTGACGCCGCCGAGGAATGCGAGCGGCACGAACACCGAGGACAACACCAGCGAGATCGCGACGATCGGCCCCGACACCTCGCTCATCGCCTGGTGCGCGGCCTCGCGCGGCTTCATGCCGGCCTCGATATGGCGCTCGACGTTTTCGACCACGACGATGGCGTCGTCCACGACGATGCCGATCGCGAGCACGAGCCCGAACAGCGTCAGCACGTTGATCGAGAATCCGAGGACCCAGAGCACCGCGAAAGCGCCGATGATGGACACGGGCACCGCGACCAGCGGGATCAGCGATGCCCGCCAGGTCTGCAGGAACAGCACGACGACGACGACGACGAGCGCAATGGCCTCGAGCAGCGTCGTAATGACCGAGCGGATCGAGTCCCTTACGAAGACGGTCGGGTCGTAGACCACCGACCATTGGACGCCCTCCGGAAAGGTCGTCTCGAGCTCGGTCATCCGCTCGCGAATGGCATCCGACAGCTCGATGGTATTGGCACCGGGCGCCTCGAAGATGGCGATCGCCGCCGCGTCCTCGTTGTTGAGCATCGAGCGTATGGCGTAGCTGCTGGCGCCGAGTTCGATTCGCGCAACGTCACGCAGGCGCGTGACGTCGCTGCCATTGGCCTTGAGGACGATTTCACCGAAGGCTTCGGGTGACGCCAGGCGGCCCTGGGCATTCACGGACAGCTGCATCACTGCGCCATCGGGTGTCGGTGGCCCGCCGATGGTGCCGGCCGAGACCTCGACGTTCTGCTCGCGGATCGCGCGCACGATGTCGCCCGCCGTGAGGCTGCGCGCTGAGGCCTGCGCCGGGTCGATCCAGATCCGCATCGCATAGTTGCCGATGCCGAAGGCATAGGCCTGGCCGACGCCAGGCAGGCGCGCGAGTTCGTCGCGAATGCGCAGGTTCGCGAAGTTGGAGAGGTAGAGCGCGTCGTAGCGGCCGTCCGGCGAGACCAGGTGCACGACCATCGTCAGCGTCGGCGATGCCTTGACGGTCGTGACCCCGAGCGCACGTACCGCCGCCGGCAGGCGCGGCAGGGCCTGCGCGACGCGGTTCTGCACCTGTATCGCCGCCAGGTCGATGTCGGTGCCACCCTTGAAAGTCACGGTCAGGTTCATCTGGCCGTCCGAACTCGCCGTCGATTTCATGTAGATCATGTTCTCGACGCCGTTGACCGCCTCCTCGATCGGCCCGGCCACGGTATCGGCAATGGTGCTCGGGTTCGCTCCCGGGTAGCTCGCCGTGACCTGCACGGAGGGCGGCACGACGTCCGGGTACTCGCTGATCGGCAGGTTCGGAATCGCGATCAGGCCGGCGACCAGGATCAGCGTCGAAAGGACCGTCGCGAGGATCGGACGGTCGATGAAGATCCGTGAAAAGTCGGTGTGCTTCGACATGGCGGATCAGCCGGCCGGCGGTTGCTCCGGCGCAGGTGGTGCCGGCCGGTTCGGGTCGTCCATCGGGACCTCGCGCGGATTGACCGGCTGGCCCGCGAAGAAAATCTTGCGCATGCCATTGACGATGATCCTGTCGCCGCGCGCGAGGCCTGACTTCACGATGCGCAGCCCTTCGACCTGCGAGCCGAGCTTCACGTCGCGTCGTTCCGCACTGTTGCCCTTGCCGACGATGTAGACGTAGCGCCGATCCTGGTCGGTCAGTACGGCCTGCTCGTGGATGAGGAGTGCGTCCGTCTGCGAGCCACCGAGCAGCCGCACGCGCGCAAACAAGCCCGGTGTGAACACGCCGTCGGGATTCGGCAGCACGGCGCGCGCCCTGATCGTGCCGGTGCCCGGGTCGAGCGCGTTGTCCACGAAATCCATTTCGCCCTTGTGCGGATAGCCTGCCTCGTTCGCAAGGCCGACCTGCACGGGATTTCGTGCATCGCGGGAGCTTTGGCGGCTTCCCGAACGCGCGAGATCCTGGTAGCGCAAGTAGGCGCGTTCGTCGCCGGTAAAGCTGACATACACCGGGTCCACGGAAACGAGCGTGGTCAGCAGCGTCACATTCGGGCTGACGAGATTGCCGGGCTTGACGAGTGCGGCACCCGCGCGACCGGCAAACGGAGCCGTCACGCGCGTGAAGTTGAGATTGAGCTCAGCTTGCGCGAGGCGCGCCTGCGCGGAGAGCTTGTCGGCCTCGGCCTGCTGAAACTCGACGCGGCGCGACTCGAGCTCGCCCTGCGATACGGCGCGCGCACTGATCAGGGCCTCGGCGCGGGCCTGTTCCTGCCGCGCGAGCGTCAGGCGCGCCTCGGCACGCGCGAGATCGGCGCGCGCGGCGTCGGCCGCAGCGCGGTACTCACGGTCATCGATCGTGAACAGCAGTTGGCCTTTCCCGACCAGGCCGCCTTCGCGGTAATGCACGTGCGTCAGGTGGCCGGCCACCCGTGGACGGATCTCGGCTGATTCCACGGCCTCGATGTGACCGCTGTAGTCGTCCCACTCGGTCACCGAGTGCTGCACGACCAGCGCGGCGCTGACGTCTGGCGGCGGGAATTGCGGTGGACCGCCCTGATTGCAGGCGGCGAGCAGCAGGGACACCGCGATTGCGGGGATGGGGATGCGGTAGCGGCGGGAGTCCGCCGCGCGTGGAGCAGGAGACATGGCTCAGGCTTCCCTCGCGGCCTACAACCAGCCCCGGCGGCGGAAAAAGACATAGGGCAGCACCGCCGATACCAGGATGATCAGCAGCGCCAGCGGGTACCCGTAGGGCCAGTCGAGCTCCGGCATGACATGGAAGTTCATGCCGTAAATGCTCGCGATCAGGGTCGGCGGCAGGAACACGGCAGCCGCGACCGAGAAGATCTTGATGATGTTGTTCTGCTCGATGTTGATCAGGCCAAGCGTCGCCTGCAGCATGAAGCTCGACTTGTTCGCGACGAACGAGGCGTGGTCGGAGAGCGCGAGCACATCGCGTGACATGCTGCGGTAGCGCGCGCGCAACTCATTTGGCATCTGCACGGCGGTCGACTGCTGGATGAACGTAAGCTGGCGCGCGAGCGTCACGAGGCTTTCACGCGCCTTCGAGGTCAGGTCGCCATCGCGGCCGATGCGTTCCATGACGCCACGCAGGTCCCGCGCGCGGGTTCCATTCTTCGGGGCCGGCGCAAACACGTTGGCCGAGAGATCGTCCAGGCCCACGCCCACGCGCTCCAGCACGTCTGCGGTGCGCTCAATGATCGATTCGAGCAGGCCCGCGAGGATGCCGGGTGCCGTGGTCGCGGCCGCGGGATGCCGCTCCGCGTAGGCGACGAAGCGGCGGAACGGCAACGGGTCGACATAACGGTTCGTGATCAGGCGATTGTGCGAGAGGATGAACGTAACCGCGGCGGATTCGGGACGGTCCGTGTCGATCTTCGTGACCACGGTCGCCGTCATGTACAAGGTGCCGTTTTCCTCGTAGAGGCGGTTCGAGGTCTCGATCTCGCGCATTTCCTCGCGTGAAGGCACGTCGATCGCGAGCAGGCGCT
>Ga0214473_10003774_pt1 | contig 18283 bp, 20 predicted proteins | sample RVTome_7_FD_203509 | JGI IMG/M metagenome (GOLD analysis project Ga0214473, IMG submission 203509) | Soil microbial communities from uranium-contaminated site in the Upper Colorado River Basin, Wyoming, United States - RVT98D197 | ecosystem: Environmental > Terrestrial > Soil > Contaminated >... | reverse complement strand
GACGGGTGGTGATGTACCGCGCTTGGCGGCGGGTGTCGATGCCCGATCGGAGGGCTCGCGTCAGCGTGCCCGACGCGGGGTTCCCCTTCGACGAGGCGGATGGGTTGGCTTGGAGATCGGCGAGCTGGGGGGCGGGTCGTCGTCGTCGACCTTGGGCTTGAGCCTGGGTCTGTAGGACTCGCCCTCGATGACGAGGTCGTAGGCGGCGTTGATGAAGCGGTCGACGGCGCTCTGGGCCTGGAGCAGGTCGTCGAGTCGCCAAGGTCCGCGTCGAGACCGAGCAAGCGTCTACCGTTCGGCCTGATGGTGCGGGAGCTGCAGGAGCCTGCGGCGCGTAGGACGAATGAAGCGCCTGCGCGTAGGACGCATGAAGCGCGTGTTGCACGAAGCTTGGGGTTGGATTGTTACGCGGGGGCTGAAAGGGGTGCGAGATCCGCGTTCAAGATCCCCAGATCCGAGCGTTCAGGATGGTCCGAGATGTGCGACTCGGCGACTCCCGTGGACGCGGTTCGCCGGCATTCAGCGCTCGATGGCGCTCACTTCGTGCTGCTGCGTGAAGAAGAGCTGCCCGTCCGCTCCCATGACGAGCCCGAACGGAGCAACGAGCGCTACTTCACCCGCATCACCGTCCGGCGAAGGTCCCTGAACTCCAGGCCGACCCGCAACGAGTGAGGTCGTGCCATCCGGCGTGACGGAACGGATCACGTGGTTGAGGCGATCCGACAAGAAGAGGGTTCCGTCCTGTGCGAGCGCGAGTCCGGACGGTCGCGCGAAACGTGCAGCGGAGCCGGTCCCCTCCTCGTAGCCCACGGACCCTCCGGCCACAGTGGTCACGTCGCCGGACGCACTGACATGCCGGATCCGGTTGTTCTCGCTGTCGCTTACGTACATGCCACCGGTCTCATCGAGGGCCAGCCGGACCGGATGAAAGAACCGAGCCTCAAGACCGCTCCCATCCCTCGAACCCGACACAGCACCCCCAGCGAGGGTCTCAACTCGACGAGTGCCTAGATCGACTCTCCGGATGGCGTTGTTCCACGTGTCTGCGACGCAGAGCGTGTTGCTTGCGCGGTCCACAACCAGCCCGTTCGGTTGCTGGAACCTCGCATCGGCGAGCGGGCCGTCCTGGTAGCCTGGGAGACCACCCGCGAGGGTCGTGACTTCGCCCGTGGTCAGGTCGACGCGCCGGATCGTGTGGTTGCCCGCCTCGCAGACGAAGAGACCGCCGCTCCCGTCGAGTGCCAACCCCGTGGGAGCAAAAAACCGCGCGGTCGTCGCGGGCCCGTCGACGAAGCCCGACTCGCTTCCGGCGAGCGTCGTGACCGTGCCGTCCGGGGCGATCCGGCGGATCCTCTCGTTTCCGCTGTCCGCGACATACAGATCTCCGGAAGCGTCCAGCGCGATGTCGAGCGGCAAGGAGAACAGAGCATCCTCTCCGTGCGAGTCCACGAAACCGGAAGTCTCTCGACCCGCGATCGTTCGAACGCTGCCCGGAAGAGGCGGCACGGGCTCGCTGCAGGCCATCAACCCTGCGGCGATGGCGACGCAGCTCAAGCGACTACCGCTCGAGGACGCGTACACGGTACGGCTCGGTGAAGTAGATCTCACCCGCGGCTCCGAGGTCGATGCCAACCGGCGATTGAAGCGACACGTCACACGCGGCCCCGTCCGACGACGGTGCGTTCACACCCGGTTGGCCGGCAACCAGATCCGTCGCACCTTCCGGCGTGACGGCTCGGATGACGTGGTTGCCGACATCAGCGACGAACAGGGTCCCGTTCGGGGCCAGCACGAGGCCCGCGGGGACCTCGAACTGGGCGTCGATTCCGAGCCCCTCGGCATATCCGGCGACGCCGCCCGCGACCGTCCGCACCTCGCCGGCCGCGTTGATGTGCCGGATCCGGTGGCTTCCGCTCTCGCTGACGTAGAGCCCGCCTGCATCATCGAGCGCCAGATGCGTCGGGCGCGCCCACTCTGTACTCGTCGGTCCACCTGCGAGCGTGTCCACGCGGTTCGCACGGACGTCGACCCGACGAATCGCGTTGTTCCGTTCATCTCCCACGAAGATCACGCCCGTGTCTGTGTCGACTGCGATGCCGAAGAGCCCCAGAAATCGCGCCTCTTCCACGGTGCCGTCCTGATAGCCCGGCGTGCCCCCCGTGATGGTGGTCACCGTTCCCGTCAACAGGTCGACACGGCGAATGGCCAAGTTGTCGCAGACGAGCAGACCGCCCATTCCGTCGAGGGTCAGAGCGTTGGGCCCGGAGAACCTCGCCACCGATGGCGGTCCATCGCGAACCCCCATTTCGCTGCCTGCCAGCGTCGAAACGATACCATCCGGTTCGATGCGACGGATGCGGTGAGTCCCCCAATCAGCAACGTAGAGAACGTCAGAGCCGTCGCTGTCGACGGCCCTGGCGACAGCGACGGCTGCGAGAAGGCCGAAGCGCGCATCTTCCACAGGTCCATCAACCAGATCGTTTTCGGAAGGATGTCCGGCGATCGTCCGGACCACGCCGCACGGCTGCGATCCATCACATCCTACCAGCGTGATCAAAAGGAGGAGGACCGAGTTGGGAGACGAAGAGAGACTCAGGCCGTGCGCCCACAAGGTCGTGCTCTCCTCCGTCGAAGTAACGCAAGCGCGCTCGCTATCAGGAGCAGGGAAGGTCCGCGTGGAGGACTGCTGCTGGCGGCGCCACTGCACCCGGCGGTGCCCGTGACCTCGGGGGCCAGGGAGTTCGCCGGTGCCGTAGCGCTCGGCGTGGATGCTGACGACGACGTGACACCAGCTCGCAACGACAGTGGCGCGACCGCCGTGCATCGCGGATCATCGTCCGAGACAACGGGCGCGAGGTCTCCGGTCGTGCAGCGCTCGCCGCTCTCGTCGTGGAGCACCCGTATTACCACATCGACATTGTCCTGGTTCATCGAAGCATCGACGGCTTCCAGCGTCACGGTGTACTCCCTTGCACCGGGATCGTCGCCGCGGCGCTCCGCACGGAGGCACACTGCCCCAGTTCCGAACCGAATGTCTGGAGCCGTGTGCCCGTCCCCCGTCATGTGCACGGGCTGGTTGCTGCTCACATCCGCAATTCGAATGGCCGGACTCACGTCACACGTGTCGGTCGCGTTCGCAGATATCTCGTGCCCGAGTCGAAACAGATGGAGCGTGTGGTTGGGAGCCCATAGACAGTCCGTGACCAGCTCGATGCGGCCAAGCGTGGGTGCGGCCGTGTCTACCACTGAGACCGTTGCCTGGTCTTGACCGATCGCGCCGAACGCATCCACGGCACGGAGTGAGAAGGTCTCCACACCGATCGGCCGTTGGACGACGGCCGTGGGCAGACTCGGATCGACTGTCACCGTGGGTGATTCGAACGCCACACCGCGATGCCAGGTGAAGCTGACGATGTTGCCTTCGGGATCGGAGGTCGCAGAGCCGTCAAGTGTGATGCGTGCGCCGGCCGGCGAAGTACACTCAACCACACGGTCTCCACCCGCGCGTGCGGTCGGTGGCTGGTTGACGAGTGTGCCCTCAAAGCTCGCTTGCGCCCCGAGCGGTGGCTCGGAGTTCACCGCGAACTCGTCGCGGACCGCGAACGCGCCGCCGCTCCAATCCACATTGACCTCCAGCGGGGAGGTATTCGTAAAGGTGAACGCCGCTGTCTCGCGCCCAACTTCGAGGCCCAGGATCCGCCGAACGCCCGTGCCCTGTCCCGTCGCCAGCACCTGCTCAGCAGGCAGGACCCCAGCGCCACTTCCATCCAGCGCGATGGCTCGCGGGGCGGTTGCTCCGCTCAGGCGGAGTCCAATGAAATCGGTGCTCTCGACGAACGAGCCCTGCGAGAACGCATCCGCGGACAGCTGAAAAGCAAGGCCAACATCGCAGCTCTCACCGGGGCAGGGCCCCCCCGTGAACTCGACATCACCGTGTAGCCTGGTTGGAATTGGCGCATCACTACCGATTGTGACGAGAGTCGGACCATCCGTGACGGTCCCGAGGGTCTTCGAGCTGAAGAAGCTGCTGAGTGCACCCTGATAGCTCGGCGTCGGTGCATCAGCGTCGTTCACCTGGCACACCGGCGGAGTTGCCGTCGTCCGCGCTGGGCAACCCGAGAACGGCGGCACCGTAGTGAACGTCTTGATCGCCGAGTTGGAGGGCATCGACAGCGGCAGCGGCATGTTCGGGCAGGGAACGTTGCAGTTTGCATCGTTGAACGCGGGCATGCTTGCGAGCGTGCTGCACTCACATGTCGTCGGAAATAACGAGTCGGTCGAGCAGTGGTCGGAAACGACCTCGGCCATCGCAAGGGCGTTGGCTTGTATCCGGGCCGAACAGTCGGCTTCGAGCTGCATCGGCGTAGCGAGCATTCCGCCCGTCGCAGGATTCAACGCGGGCGGCACGCAGACCTTCACGTCGCGCGTCCGACCGAGGAGGAACCCGCTTCCGCCACCGCACGTGCAGCGGCACACATAGGCGTTCGCGTTCGGCGGGACCGCGTCGAGCGCACCCTCGCAGGCACCGCCGCCGCTCAAGCAGAAAATGCTACAGCTATGTGGCGGACATGCGCCCGTCGCGCAGGAAGCAAGCGCCAAGGCGGCGGTTCCCGCCAGCACCAAAAGCACCCATGCTCGGCCCTTCCCCGTTGCCTCGGCCACGGCGTACGAGTGTTGCACAGTTCCGAGCCCATCTCCAGATGCGAGGGGAGCCCGCCGTTCGCGGCACAACGAGCCGGGTCCAGGACTTTCAAAGGGCCGGGTCCAGGACTTCCAAAGGTGATCACAGATGGCCATCTCTAGGGAGCGACACCGGGGACTGGGCCGTCTACGGATGGTTCCTCCGCGGTCTGCGCGATGTGTGGCTTCTCCTGCCCGACTACCTCGGGTTCGTCGTCAGCGCCCGCTTGGAGCAAGACCTCGGGTCCGTCGGTCTCGCCGCGGCCGATATCGAGCTGGGCACGCTCGCGCCCGTTGGCAGCGGCGCGGGCGACGAGGTCGAGGAGCTCGGGCAGCTCGGTGTCGAAGGGGCCGCCCGGCTCGGCGGCTTCCTGCTGCTCGGCCTGCGCGGCACGGCGGCGTGGCTGATGACCCAGTCCGACGGTGACCTCGCGCAGCTCGCCCTCGTGCCGTTCGTGCGGTGCCAGATCGGGCTCGGCATGGCTCATGCGAATGCACCCAAGCCCGCGTTCGTCGAGGCCCGGCTCGTCGTGAACCTCGACGCGCCGCTCGGGTTCTCGTTCCAAGGAAGCGGCATCGACGTGGAAGACGGCGCGGGCGGATCGTGGACCTTCGTCCTGCGCGCCGGCGCGGACTTCCCGTGAGGCTCCTCGTGTGGAGGGCCAGGGCGTTCTGGCTGCGTCCCATGGCAGAAATCGCGGGCCCGTCCCCGATGAGCGCGGCGCGTTTCACTCAGACGCCCCGCTTGCCTGTCGCGACGGCGGCGGCCATTGCCGCGCTCGCACTCGGTGCATGCACCATAGGCCGCGAGTACGGCGGATGTTCGGAGCCCACCACGGGCTGCGTCCGTGTACGCTGCACTGTCCCGCCATGCTCGGTGCTGCAGGAGAACGCGAGGCGCCGTCGGGTCTTGGGGATCGGGGGCGATCCGTCCATCGCGGTGCCGACCTGTCGAGCGCCGCTCGACAGAATCTCGTCTTCGGAAGAGGTCGTGTGCGCGCACGAGTTCGGGAGCGCTGCGGCAGACCCGATCTGCCCCGACGGCGCGGCGCCGCTGTGTGTCGACCATCGGCCCGCCTGTCCCGGCGGGCATCGGCCTGACTGCGTGTCTCTGCTCGACGACGCCGCTGGCCGACGATGAGCCGACCGGCCGTCGGGCGCGCCATCGCTGTCACGTGCGCGCACCAACGCCAGCTCGCCTCAGAACGACAGGGCGAGCTCGCCGCCCAGGGAGGGGCCGCCGACGGTGCTGCCCCACCCGCGATAGCCACCCTCGAGCCGCACGAAGGCGCCGGGATAGAGTTGATAGGAGATGTCGTAGAGCAGGCGCATGCCCGAGCGGTCCCCCACCGGGTACGTCGTGACCTCGACGGTCGCGCCCATCGGCCACCGGGGCACCGTGGCCCACGCCAGGCGGATCTTCCCCGTGACGCCCAGATTCGTCACGCCGCTGATGCCCAACGTGAGGCTGTTGCCATCGGGCTCCCCGATGATGATGTCGGTCTTGCCCCCGATCTCGAAGCCGGACTGGGAGAAGCCGAAGAGCAGGCCGGTCTCGAACCGCAGGAGGTCGTGGGCATGCCACGTGATCTCGCCGTGGCCGTAGTCCACCCCTCGCTGGTCGTCCATCCGTTCCGCGGCGTTGCCCCTCATCCGCCCGAGACCGATCTGGATGGTGTCGACGATGGAGAAGAACGAATACGCGTACGTGACGCCGACGTTGTAGTAGTACTCCAAGCGTTGCACCGGCATGCCCGCCCCGTCGAGCACCTGCCGCGCACCGAGGTTCACGTACTCACCGCGGAACCCGAGGCGCGAACGACGGCCGCCCCAAGCCGAGAGGCGCCTACGCTCGTAGGCCGTCCCTTCCGCTTCGAGCACGTGCACCGGCTGCGGGTCGGACTCGGAGGCGAAGATGGGCCGTTCCGCACCGTTCGGACCGCGCTCCACGACCCAGTACGCGAAGCCAGGCCAGGTCACCTCCGCGGTGTCGAGCCGAGCGACGTACTGGCCGGGACCACCGGTCGCCACGACCTCCTGCACGTCGCCGTCGCCCTCGAGGGGCCTGGTTCGGACGACCAGATCGCCGAGGAGCTGTGGATTGAGGACGTCGAACACGAGGTCCAGCGCCTCACCGGACAGCTCGTGCACGGGAGTGTGAAGCACCGTCGCCGCCACCGCGTCGGGCGTCGGGACGTCGGCTTGCGTCTCCTCCGCGTCGGCCTCGGCGGCAGCGTCGCCGTCGGTCGCGGCGGTCTGCGCGTCGTCCTCGGTCTCCGGGTTCGCTGCCGCAGGCGCGTCGTCCCCCGCCGGCTGCTGTGCGGCCGCGACCGTCCCCGCGAGCAGGACCGCCACCGCCACCCCCGACAGCCACGCCAAATATCGTTTCACACGCATGGCCGCCTCCTCACCAGTCGAAGGTCGCTGCGAGGCCTGCTCCGAGCCCCGCGTGGTCGATGTTTCGTCCCTGATAGGAGAGGCGAGCCGATAGCGCCATCGCGTCGGTAGCCTGGTAGCCGAGCTCGAAGACGCCGCGTACACCCAGCTCGTCGCTGCTCACGGGTTGATCGGTGACGTGCACTTCGGCCTGCATCGGCCAGTCCTCGATCACCTCCCAGTGGAGGCCGACGTAGGCGCGCTGTCCGATCTCGGGAATCGTCTCGCCGGCGATCAGAAGATTGGTCCCGTCTTCCGGGCCGATCCGCAGTCGCATGGAGAACCCACCGCGCAACCCTTCATCGTCGGCGGGTTCCTGGCGCCCGAGCCCGATCGTGACGCGCGCGACCACCGCGAAGAGCTCGTGCAATTGGAGCTCCGATTCGATGTATCCGTACGTGAAGCCGACCGGCCGCGGATCGAGCCCCAACACGTCGAGATCTTCGACCGTGCCCCCCTTCCCCAGAATGTGGCCGTAGCCGAGGCGAACGCCGTAGAGCTGGTGGAAGAGCGTTCGATAGAGGAAGTCTCCCTCGGTGGCTACGTACCAGTCGTTGAGCTCGGCGTTGTTGAAGCTGACGAACTCGGTCGAGAAGCGGACCCTCGACCGGTTCACGACGGGCTCCGTCGGCATGCGCGGGATCACCTCCACGACCTGCGGCTCGTCGGCCGCTCCGACGGCCGCCGCGGAGTCTCCTGCCTCTCCCACGACGCCGATGAAGTAATCGAACCCGGGCGGCTCCACGAACCGCGACGGCACCGCGGCGCGCGCATTGTGCCCGGCGATGGTCATGGGGATCCGCGCGAAGTTACCGCCATCGTGACCGCGTATGAGCAGCACCAGTGCGGTCGCGCCCGCCTCGGGATCGACGTCCACGCCCATCACGACAGGCACGCCCTGATGCGCGCGGGTCAACCGCTGTGCGCGTACGCCCTCTACCAGCGTCACGAGCCGCGTCTGGCGCAGTTGCTCAGGGGTGGGCGGCGTGAGGGGCGCCGGCTCTTGCCCGACCCCGCGGAGGGCCGCGATTTCGTCTGCCACCGCCGCTGCGTGGGGCGAGCGGGGATTGCGACGAAGGAAGGTCTCGCACAGGGCGATGCGCTCGGCGGGCGGCCGTCCGAGGGACGCGCGCCAGAACGCGATGATCTCGGCGCTCTCCGGATCGCTGCTGGCGGTGCATGTGGGGCAGGTCGGACACACGCGCGACGCGCAGGCCGCGCTCGCGTCGGTGGGCGGGGTCGCAGCGGTGGTCGTCGCGGTCGCAGTCGCAGTGGCGGGGCCCTCACTCTCCACGGCGTCCCCGACCTGCACCTGGCGCGTGGGCGTCCCGGCCACGCGCGCGAGGGACAGGGTCTCGCCCGGCTGGACGATCCGGATGCGTCCGATGACGAAACGGTCCCGGTACAACCGGTGCGTCACCGGGTGGCGAGCTTCCATCGTGCGAATGAGCGAGAGCTCCATTCCCGCGCGCACTCGTGCGCGCCCGACGTCGACGAGGAGCTCCTCCCCGTCGATGCCCATGACGGTCGCCTCGACGGGTCCGGCCTCGACCGCTCGCTGTGCCGATGCGGTCCCGCCGAAGTGACCCAGCGCCGCGAGGATGGTCAGCGCCGAAGCCAGGTACCGCGTCGTCCACGATGAGCCAGTCACGCCTCGATGCTCTCCGTGAGGCGCGGGGTCCCTCCATAGTCAATTCCGCGACCTCGCGCCTCGTGACCCGGCGTGGCGCCGGACGCATCGGGGAGCACCGCGCGGCGTCGGCGGGTGGACCCTCCGGACCGTGACGCCGTGGCTCACCCCTGTGAACGGCCATTTGCGCCGGGTCTTGCGAGATTACCAGAAAAAACCGGGCGGCCGGTTTTGGTACGGGCCGTGCAGAAGTCCCCAGTCGCAGGGGGAGAATCATGGGGGAAACGACGAGGGCCAGGTGCGCCCAATTGCACCTGACGGAGGCCGAGCAGCACGTGGCCTTCGCACTGGTCGGCGGTCTGTCCTATGGCGAGATCGCCGCCCTGCGGAGCACTGCGCCGAGCACGGTGGCCAACCAGGTGGCGGCCATCTATCGCAAGACAGGGGCGCGGTCCCGCACCGAGCTGGCCGCACGCCTCTATCCCGTGGCTGCGCCGGCGCTCACGGTCGAGGAGCGCCTCGCGCTCCTCTTCCCCGAGCTCACGCAAGCCGAACGGCACGTGGTGGGCGCGGTGGCGCTCGGCAACACGAACAAGTGGGTCGCGTACGAGCTGGCCGTTTCCGAGTCGACCGTCGCCAGCCATCTCAGGCGCGCGATGATCAAGCTCCAGGTCCGCCACAGGGTTCAAGTCGCCCGGCTGCTGTTCGATCGGTGCTGCACCCCAAAGGCGAACGCGACCGGGGAAGGGACCCGCTGAGGGCGCCGTCCGGCTTCGCTGAGGTCACCGAACTGACCATGGAACGTCGGCCGGGGAACCGGCGAGGCTCGACACCAGAACAGATCACTGGCCGCGGCATGGTCCGCGGCCCGGGGGAAACAACAGGAGGAACGATGCCGAGCACGAGATCAGGGGGATGCCAGGTCTGTTGGTCACATGTGCGGCGGTGCTGTGTGCGTGGGCCGCGGGGTTACTGGGCGCGGGCTGCACGGGACCGACGGGGCCTGCGGGTGCGGCGGGGGAGGACGGCCAGATGGGCGCTCCCGGCGTGACCGGCGCGGCCGGTGCGGCCGGCACGGCCGGCATGGTCGGCACCGACGGCACCGATGGGGCCGATGGTGCGGACGGCACGCCCGCCTCGCCGCGCTGAACGCGGCCTGCGACGGGCTCGCAGCTGCCGGGGAGCCCCTCCCGACGAGCACGACCGCAGGAGAGGCCTGTGCCGACACCATCTTCTCCATCTACGACGGCGGCACGATCCCAGCCGGCGGCGCGGCCTGGTCGCCCTCGGGCACCACGACCGCGAACTCGGCCTACGCCTGGGTCTCGCAGCTCCTGGCGGGGTACTCGCCCCACGACGTGCAGGAGTTCGCGCAGGACGCCTACGACCAGGCCCTGTACTCGCCGCAGGACAACCACTGGACCGTCGGCACCCATTCGGTGACCGGCTGGATCCGCGTCTACGACCAGATCCGCGACCTCATCGGGGCGATGCAGAGGGCGGGCTTCGACGTCTGGATCGTCACCGCTTCTCCGCAGCACGTCGTGGACGCGATCTCCTTCGAGGCCGTGGGCGTGCTGCCGAGCCACGTCATCGGGATCCGTTCCGTCATCGAGGACGGGCTGCTCACCGCGCACTTCCAGGGCTGCGGGACGGTCGCGGACGGGGCCGACAGCCTGATCACCTTCGACGAGGGCAAGCGCTGCTGGATCAACAATGTGATCCTCCAGCTCGCGGCGGACCAGCAGATGGTGCGGCAGACCGATGCCAACCTGCGGCCCGTGTTCGTCGCCGGCGACTCCGACACGGACATCGCCATGCTCAAGGACGCCTCCGTGCTCAAGCTGGTGGTCAACCGCAAAAAGACCCAGATCATGTGCAACGCCCTCGCGAATCACGGAGGCACCTGGCTCGTGCAACCTATGTTCATCGAGCCGAAGGCCTGTCGCACGTCGCCCTATGCCTGCACCACGGCGACGGACCCCGCTGGGGTGACGATCGTGGACGAGACGGGCGCCGCCTTCACGATGGACTACGCCGACAGCATTTGCATGTTGCCCTGAGGAGGGCGTGCGGGGGGGGACCGGGGGGTGAGGCCCGGCGCGCGGAGGGGACGCGCGCCGGGCTTCGGTTTTCGGCGCGCACGACGCGTCGCCCCCCCGGCGCATCTCATTCGCGGTAGGCTCGTGCTCTCGTCGCCGTGACGGAGGTTCCACCGTGCGATCCGCGAAGTTCGTGCTCTCGGACATGACCTCGCCATACAGCGCCATAGAAGCCTGGGCCTACGACCGGTTCATCGCTCCGGCCGTGGAGCGGCAGCGGGATGCCCTCGAGCGCGAGCTGCTCGGCCGTGTGCCGCAGGACGCGCGCCTGCTCGACGTGGGCTGTGGCGGCGGGCAGATCGCGCTCGCCCTCGCGCGACGGCGGCCCGATCTCCGGGTCGTCGGGCTCGACCTCTCCGCCGAGCAAGTCGCGCGCGCCAGGAAGCGCGGCGCGAAGCTGGCGGACCGAGTGTCGTTCATCGAAGGCTCCGCGCTCGAACAGCCTTTCGACGACGCGTCCTTCGACGTCGTGGTGAGCGTCGCGTCGCTCAAACACTGGCCGGACCAGCAGCGTGGGCTCTCCGAGTGCGTCCGGGTGCTGCGGCCCGACGGCGCGCTGCTCGTCGTGGAAGCCGACCGCGGCTGCAGTCACGACGCTGCGAAGAGCTTCGTCGCGCTGTGGCGCGTTCCGTCCGTGCTCCGCCCACTGTCGCTCGCTTTCTTTCGCACGTGGGTCGCAGGGCGTTCGGTGGACCTCGAGCAGGCTCGCGAGCTCGCGAGCCTGCTTGCGCTCGCTCGAGCGGACGTGCGGCGGCTCGAGAGCTTGCCAGCGCTCGTGATCCTGGGCACGAAGCTCCCCTGATCGCGAGGCCGCGGTTCGGGCGCCAGTGCTCTGGCGCCGGCTCGCCAGGGGGGCTTGCACGCCGCTCGGGGCGGGCCTAGGTACCGCCATCGACCCGAAAGGAACGAGCCATGACACCCGTGTTGAGCTCCCGGACCCATGTCATCACTCTTGCGACCCTCGCGGCCCTGGCGACGATGTCCATCGCCAGCTCCGCCCAAGCGGCGATCTACGTCCACTTCGACGGAATCGACGGCTCCTCGGTGGACAGCACCCATGCGAACTGGTGCGACGTGCAGAGCTTCTCCCGCGAGGCCAGCGCGGCTGCGGGGGGTGCGGTCCGCCGCGCCGCCGCCCAGTTCTCTGCGATCACGATCGTCCGCGAAATCGACAAGGCCTCTCCGAAGCTCGAAGAGGCTCTGGTGCGGGGCGCGGTGATTCCGACCGTGACAATCGAGGCGACCGCTGCGTTCGGGAGCGGGATCCGGCAGGTGTATTACCGCTTGCAGCTCACCAACGTCCGCATCACTCGCTTCGCGCAAAGTGCGTCTGTGGCGTCAGAAGCCCCAATTGTCGAGGAAGTCGCGCTCAGCTTCGAAACGGCGCGGGTCACATTCGTGGACTTCGACTCGCGGGGTCGTTCGCGCGGTAACGTCGAATATTCGTGGACGGTGCCGGGCGTCAATCCCTAGCGACGAGTCGGTCGCGCGGCGCAGCTCCAGCGGATCCGCTCGAGGGCGCAGCATGCTTGCGGGGTGGCCGCCCTCAGCTACCATGGAGCTCCGTTCGTTCACTTGGGAGGACCTGACATGCATTGCCTACCGGTCCGTGCGTTCTCAGTCGCCTTTCTCTCTCTGTCGCTCGCTGCATGCGGTGATGACGCTGCGCCGGGTGACGACGCGGGAGCCGACAGCGGATCTCGCGTGGACGCCTCGACAGGGATGGACGCCTCGACAGGGATGGACGCCTCGACAGGGATGGACGCCTCGACGGGGATGGACGCCTCGACGGGGATGGACGCCTCCGAGGGCACGGACGGCTCGACGGACGACGCCGGCGCTTCAGACGGTGGTCCGATCGCGTGCGCGGACGACTCGGCTTGCGCGAGCGGCACCGAGTACTGCGCGAAGCCGCGCTGCGAGGCCGCCATGGGTGGTTGCGTGGTCCGCCCGACGATCTGCCCCGACGTGGTCGACCTGGTCTGCGGCTGCGACGGATCCACATACGGTAATCCCTGCGAGGCCGCGGCCGCAGGACAAAACGTGGCCTCCGCGGGCGCGTGTCCGACCACCGGCGACGCCGGCACCCCCGACGCCGGTCCAGGCGGCTGCAGGGTCAACGCGGACTGCGCAGGCGTGGACTACTGCCTGCTCCTGGTCGGCGCGTGCAGCGGCGTGGGCCGATGCGTGTTGCGACCTACGGTTTGCCCGGATGTCTTCATTCCCGTGTGCGGATGCGATGGAACGACCTACGGAAACGCGTGCGAGGCGTCCGCGGCGGGCGAAAACATCGAATCGCGCGGGATGTGCGGCGCGGCCGGCTGCGCCATGACGCCCTCGATGGGCTGCTGCTTCGACGACGCCGACTGCACCAGCTCCGGCGTCGGTCGCGTCCGGCGCTGCGAGGGCGCGATGTGCTCCGCCGGCGATGAGGGCGTGTGCGTAGCGACCTCGATCGCGCCGGGCCGCTGCTGGAACGACCGCGACTGCGCGAGCGGCGAGACTTGCGCGGATGCGCGCATTTGCCCGTGCGGGGCGCTCTGCATCGTGGCGGACCAGCCGGGTCGCTGCACGTAGCAGCAGATCCGAGGCTCGCTTTCTTGCAGGCGCGGGCTACGCGATCAAGCTCTCGAAGCCCCGCGATTCGGCGCTCCGTGGGGCCATCGTCATGCACTCGTGGGACCCGCAGCCACGACCTTGCAGTCGCGCAGCCACAGCGTGGGGAAGCTGCCCTCGCGCACCGCACCCCACAGTCGACCCTCGAGCGTGACCGCGACGGAGGGGTCCGGCACCGGCGGCTCGCGTCCCGGGGTGTCCTGGACGAGGTGCGCGTTCCCGCCGCCTTCGAGATGCCGAGCCAGACATACGACCACCGGGTGACCGTTGGCGTCCACGTCTTCGAGGTTCGCGTCGGGGCCGAGCTCCAGAGAGACGAAGCGGACCCGTTCGGGGCTCCGAGGCCCGCCCGGGGGCGTGTCGAAGGAGGGCTCCGACGTGAGCTCGCCGCCCCAGGACATGAGCCTCCAGCGCACCGTGCTGCCGAGGTGCTCGGAGAGGGCCTGCTGCCAGCGCTCGGTGGCGGCCCCGCGGAGCCCGGCCTGCGCCATGAGCTCTTCGAGGCTGAGTCCCAGGTCACGCGCCTCTGCCACGGGCGCCGGCGCCGCAGCGCGTGCGGGCGGTGCAGCGGGCCCGGGTTGTGCTGCGGGCGCGGGATGTACGACGGTGCTCTTGGGCGTCGCGCCCGAGCAGGCCCCCAGGGCGGCGGCGAACGTCACGACGGAGACGGGCACGACGAGCCAGCGCGTCGACATGGGCCCAGTGTACCCGGGAGCCACGTCGGTGCACGAGACGCGTTGCAGCTCTGGCGTGCTAACCTCGGTGCCATGATGCGCCTAATGCTAGCCCTCCCAGCGGTTATCCTCCTGGTGTCGTGCGGTGGCGACGACAGGCGACCCCGCGATGCTGGCCCCGGCGCCGACGGTGGCCCCGGCGTCGATGGCGGTCCAGGCGTCGACGGCGGTCCAGGCGTCGATGGCGGACCTGGCGTCGATGGCGGCCCGCGTGCCGACGGTGGGGCGGGCATCCCCTGTGGCGACGCGACCTGCGGCCCCGGCCAGCTCTGCATCACGATTCCTGGATGCCCGAGCGGAATGGACTCGCCCCCCGCATGCATTGCGGCGCCCTCGGGCTGTGCCGGCGACGCCGCGTGCGACTGCTTCAACAGCGATCCATGCGGCGGCGGCTGCCTGTCCTGCGGGTCGGTGACGGGCGGACACATCGCTTGCGACTGCGCGTGCATCTGCGCTTCGCCGGACACTCCGATCGCTACGCCCGCTGGTGATCGGCCCATCGCGTCGCTCGAAGTCGGCGATCTGGTCTACAGCGTGGACCACGATCAGATCGTCGCCGTGCCCATCCGGCGGGCGGGGCGGGTTCGCGCCTTCGATCACCGCGTCGTCCGCCTCGTGCTCGAGACCGGACGCGTCCTCGAGATCAGCCCAGGGCACCCCACCGCCGACGGTCGCACCCTCGGTCAGCTCGAGGTTGGCGAGCTGCTCGATGGGGTGCCCGTCGAGCAGGCCGAGCTCGTTCCATACGTGCATGCGTACACGTATGACATCCTTCCGGATTCGGACACCGGTTCCTATTTTGCCGCGGGCGTCGCGTTGGGGAGCACGCTGACTCCGTAGCGAGGCCGCGCCACCGCACCCCCGTGCTGGGGGGACCCGGTTCGCCTCCATGCATGGGTCTCTGGATTGGGCTAGAGTGCGTCCGTGCGTCGAGGTCCCGCTGCGATCCTAGCCCAGGGTGACTCGCAGCCACGCGAGCAGGCCAGCCGCCAAGAGCAGGCCCAGCGCGACGAGGATGATCGTCCGGCCGCGCTTGACGGCGGCGGCGTCGAACATGTCGATGCCGAGCCCCCGTAGGCGCACCTCGCGTTCGTGTTTCTCGAAGGTGCTGAGGCTTTCGCGGAACTTGGCCAGGCCCTCTGGATCCGCCTTCTCCGTTCCACGATCGAGCGCAGCGACCGCGAGCTGGCGCTGTGCGGTATGGATTCGCTGCATCGCCGCTTCGCGCATCTCCTTAGAGCGCCTCCGCTGACTCATCTGCTGGTCGTGCAACACCGCGTGGTCGATGCGGGCCACCTCGTTCTTGAAAGCGCTGAGATCCACTTCCATCGCGCGCGCGTGCAGTGACCGACCGTACTCGATGGTCGCTCCGTCTACCTGCTCCGCGGCCTTCGCCATGTTCTTGTCCGCAGTCTCCAGCTGCTTGCGCAGGGTCCGACGCCGTGATCCCACCGTCAACGCGAGGCTCACACAGTCGATCCAGCTCTCTGGTCTGATGTAGTCCGCGAGCCGTCGCGCCTCGGTGAGCTCCCCCGGAGAGGGAGGCGCGGTCTCCTTCGCGGATGGCGTGCGCGCCTGCGGGCGCGGCGCGGATGCTCGCCTCGTGTCCTCGGGCAGATCGAGCTCGATGTCGCTGGTGCCGCGGGAGGCCGAGTACCGGGGATCGTCCACCATGGCTCGCGCCGATCCTAGCAAACGGAGGACCTCTAGTCCGGATCGGCGGTGGGGATACTGGGGCCTCGCGTCTTTGGAGGGTTCCGGTAGTCTCCACAGTGTCATGGCCTTTCGCGACGACAGTGAGGCGCTTCGCCAGCGAGTGGAGATGCTCGAGCAGGAGCTCGGGGAGGCCCGCGAGGCGCTTCAAGAGGCGCAGCGGGCGCTGGCCGAGAAGGACCGCGAGATCGAGGATGTCCGCACAGGACGGGACCGCGAGAAGCGTCGCGCGAAGTGGGCCCAGCGGCGCGGTGCTTTCGGCGAGATGGTTCGCGCCGCCCGAACGTGGATCTACGTGGCGGTCGGCGTGGGTGTGGCCGCCGGCATGTTTGTGCTGCTCACGGGGCCGGACTCGGAGGTGGAGTACACGACGGTCCGCGGCCTGACATCGGGGGATGCCCAGCAGACCGGGCCATTCCAGCCCGAAGCCCCGTCCTCGCCTTCCCCCTCGCCTGCGCTTGCGCCAGGGCGGCCCCCGCAGCGCCTGGCGGGTCACGTCGCGGAGACGACCGGAATCGCGCCGGTCACGACGGGGGACTCGTGTGAGGTGCTCGGCGTCCCGATCGGTACGGTGGGGGCAGCGACCACGTCCTGCCGCGTGTTCGTGAGCTGCGAGGGAACGGAGCTGTTCGCGGTGGACGTGGGCCACGGCTACGCGGCCTGCGACCTGTTCTTCGCGCAGAGCCGCTCCGAGGTGGACGTGCGCACCGATGACGGTGATCCGCGCCTCACCATCGATCGACCCTCTCGCGAAGTCGTGGTCGCCAACGACGACTGGCGGGTGCGCATCACGATCGGAGGCGCAGAGGTGGACGAGCCGCGCCCGCCGGCTGACCCCGCGTCGCCGCGCTAGCGCGCGCATCGTCAGCTTCTCGCGACTCGCTTTCTCGGCCGCTCCTGGGGTAGCTTGCCGGCATGGCACACGCGGACGTGGGCGACCTGAGGCTGCGGATCGTGGACTCCGAGACGTTTCCGCTGGACGAGCGCTCTGGCTACGTCGTCCGACCCATCGCGGGCCGGCTGCTCGCGGTCCTTTACCGGGACGAGCTGGTGGGACGGATGCTCACCATGTCGCTGCTCGAGCGAGCACACGCAGACTCCCTCGGTCTGCCCGACGACGCCATGATGCGGTCGGCGCTCGACAACGTCTCCGATCACGCGGTCGAGTCGCTCGAGGTGATCCAGGTCACGGACAAGTGCCGCATCTTCGTCTTCCAGGACGAGGATTCCGTGCTCTCCGGGCGGATGCTCGATCTGCCCTCACTCTTGGCCACGGTGGAGGACCAACTCTCGAAGGAGTCGCGCGCTTCCGCGGAGATCGGTCCCCACGGCGTCCTGGTGGCCTTGCCCCGACAGACGCTCCTGATGGTGTTCATCGTCGACGGGGGCGAGCTGATTCCGGGGGCCGCGACCCTCGCCGCCAACGCGGCCGCGCACTTCGACGACGACGACGAAGAGGCCGTGTCGCCGTGGCTGTACTGGGTGGTCGGCGACGAGGTGGAGGAGATGCTCTACGACGTGGATGACGAGGGGGACGTCACCGAGATGGGGCTCCCCGACGCGCTGATGGCCCTGGTCCCCGCGTGAGATCGCGGCGGACTCTTGGGCTCAGCCGGCGCCACCCTCGAGGCACTGCCCCGCGATGCAGACCGGTGGGCCCGGCGGACAGAGGTAGACGTCCATGCAGAGCACTCCCCTACAATCCACCGTGCACATGCCGGCCATGCGGGCGGCCCAGATGGATTCGAAGCTCGCGTTGATCGCGACCGAGGCGCCGCCACTCGCGCACGAGCAGCAGCAGGACGTGCTCACGTAGACGCAGTCGACATCGCTCAGGCAGGGCTTGAAGCAAGCCATGGGCGAGGTCGGCAGGGGCGGCAACGGACAGGTGCCGGCGTCACGACCCGCGTCGGTGCCGGAGTCACGACCCGCGTCGATGCCGGAGTCACGGCCCGCGTCGGTGCCGGCGTCGCGGCCCACGCACGAGCCCCCTCCGCACGCGCCCGGCCCCGCACGGCGTGCCATCGGGCGCGTTCGTTCCCGCCTCGCAGCGGTGGCTTACTGCGTTGCACGTCTCGGCACCGTTGCACACCTCGCCGTTTCCACACACCGCCATGGGCCCCGCATTCGAGTCCGGGCCGAGGAAAGCGTCGGTCGCGGCGTCAGGCGGAGGTACGTCCTGGTAGTTGACTCGACCGCATCCGGCGATCAGAACGAGGGCAGTCCATGGACCCAGGGCGCGCAGTCACAGACGGCTCCAGTATACGGCATGATCGGAACCGCCGCGCGGCGCCGTCCGTTCCGCTACTGAATCGGGAGTGTGACCTCAGCTCACCGCCACTCGGCGGCGAACGAATTGCCCCCGAATCGAA
>Ga0214473_10003773_pt1 | contig 18283 bp, 13 predicted proteins | sample RVTome_7_FD_203509 | JGI IMG/M metagenome (GOLD analysis project Ga0214473, IMG submission 203509) | Soil microbial communities from uranium-contaminated site in the Upper Colorado River Basin, Wyoming, United States - RVT98D197 | ecosystem: Environmental > Terrestrial > Soil > Contaminated >... | reverse complement strand
AGCCTGGTAGCGCACTGGCATGGGGTGTCAGGTGTCGGAGGTTCAAATCCTCTCGCCCCGACCATTTATCTCTTTCGAACAGTCGAATTGCGAAAGAGAATGGTTTTTGGGTTAAGGTTACGAAGCCTGCCCTGTACCTAATATGGTGCAGGGCCCGTTTGGTTTAAGGTGAAAGGGTTAGGGTGAAAGATTTTGAAGACCGATGACGTAACCTTTAGACGAAACTGGCATCCTTACCTTAACCTTTGAACGGTACGCTATTATCTTTTGAGTAATAATGGCTGGACAATTAATGATCCTGGTCACCAATGACGATGGCATTTATTCGAAAGGTATCCTCATATTGGCAAAGGCTCTCAAAGAAATTGGAGATGTTTTTGTCGTCGCTCCAGACAGGGAGAAAAGTGCCATTGCCCATTCCCTCACCCTTCACCGACCTCTTCGAGTAGAAAAGATTAAAAAGAATTTTTATGCCGTGGATGGGACTCCGGCGGATTGCGTTCACCTGGGAGTCAATGTCATCCTCCCGAAACGACCCCGGTTGATTGTATCGGGGATTAATAAGGGTGGGAATTTAGCAGATGATATCATTTATTCTGGAACGGTTTCCGCTGCCTTCGAAGGAACATTGTTGGGAATTCCCTCTTTTGCCATCTCTTTGGTCTCGAGGAGCCATTTTAAATTCGAGGTGGCTGCCCAATTCGCCCTAAGGACGGCTCGATATATTATCAAAAAGGGACTTCCAAAGGATACCTTTCTCAATATCAATGTTCCCAATCTGGATGAGAAAGAGATCAAATCCTATAAGATCACTCAGCAGGGGAGATTGGTGCATAATGGGGATGGGGTGGTCGAGAAGATGGATCCCAGGGGAAAAAAGTACTATTGGATCGGTGGCGGACAGTTGGTTTTTAATAAAGGAAGGAATACAGATGTGGAGGCTGTTTCGAAATCTTACATTTCCATTACTCCACTCAACCTCGATTTGACGAATTATTCTTCAATCCGAGAATTAAAAAAGTGGAGAATTTAAATTCGCTCACAAAAAAACGAAGGGGAGGAAGCTATGAAAACCACACTCAGTATTATCAAGGCCGATATCGGAAGTATTGGGGGACATATCCGCCCGAGTGAGAAGTTGATTGCGGAGGTCAAAAGGTATGTGGCCGAAAAAAGCAAAGGGATGATTACCGATTTTTATATCAGCCATACGGGAGATGATATCGCCATTCTTTTCTCCCATTCACTTGGAAAAGGTAGTGAGAAAGTCCATCAACTGGCATGGGATGCCTTTGTCGCCGGGACAAAAGTGGCAAAGGAACAGGGCCTTTATGGAGCCGGTCAGGACTTGTTGAAAGATTCCTTCTCAGGAAATGTAAGAGGGATGGGACCTGCCGTGGCGGAGATGGAATTTGAAGAGAGACCGAATGAACCCTTTCTTTTCTTTGCGGCGGATAAAACCGATCCCGGGGCCTATAATCTCCCTCTTTATTTAGCTTTTGTAGATCCGATGTATAATGCGGGATTGATGCTCAGTCCTTCGATGAATAAAGGGTTTCGGTTCGTCATCATGGATGTGGCTTATACCGAAGGAGATCGAGTCATTGAACTCAATGCTCCAGAAGAGATCTATGACATCGCCGCCCTTCTGAGGGACAACCAGCGATTCGTCGTTGAGTCCATCTACTCCAGGAACAACGGAGATATTGCTGCGTCGGTGAGCACGACTCGACTTCACAATATCGCCGGGAAGTATACAGGAAAGGACGACCCGGTCATGTTGGTGAGGGTTCAGGGTGCATTCCCAGCCACGGGTGAGGTGCTGGCCCCATTCAACATTGGCCACTTTGTAGCAGGATTTATGAGAGGAAGTCATACCGGACCGTTGATGCCTGTTAAAATAAACTCCCCCATCTCTTACTTCGATGGACCTCCGGTGGTCGCTTGTCATGCCTTCTGTGTCCACAACGGAAAATTGACCGAGCCCGCGGATGCCTTTGACCATCCCTACTGGGATTGGGTGAGAAATAAAGTGTCGCGGAAGGCAACAGAGATCCGGCAGCAAGGTTTTTCCGGGGTAGCGATGTTGCCTTATGGGGAGCTTGAATATGGTGGTATCGTAGAGAAGATGGGGATGTTAGATAAGAGGTTTAAGGTGAAGAAATAGCCTATGGCTTATAGCCGATAGCCGATAGTTAATTAGCTACAGCAAAACTATCCTTAAACTGTAATTAGTGTAGTGTCTCAAAAAAAACTTTACCATAGGTGTCATTCCGGGCTTGACCCGGAATCCAATCTTTGAAGCTGGATTCCCGCTGGAGTTTACCCCGTACCTGATACGGGGCGGGAATGACGGCTTACGGATTACTGTAAAGTATTGTTAGATACACTTCATTAGCTATTAGCTATCTGCCATCAGCTATCAGCCCCCAAAATATGCCGATGCAAAAGCGTGTCTATATCGAAACCTATGGTTGTCAGATGAACGAACATGACACGGAGCGCATCCTTCGCCTCTTGGAAAGTTCCAATTACCTTGAGACGAAAGACGCTCAAGAGGCTGATTTCATCCTCATCAACACCTGCAGCGTTCGGGAGAAGCCTGAACATAAGGTCTATAGTGCACTGGGAAGGTACAAATGGCTGAAAGAGAAGAGGGGAGCGATTATTGGAGTGGCCGGGTGCGTTGCCCAGCAGGAGGGTAATAAACTTTTAAATCGGGTTCCTTATCTGGACATGGTCATAGGAACCCATGCCATTCCCATGCTTCCACAATTGCTCCAGAAAATAGAATTTTTTGGGCAAAGGATTTGTGAAACAGGCTTTGATCCGGAGGGGAATTATTTAAAGACAATCCTTCCCCAAAAGCCTCCCGTGGTCGGGTCTATTCGACTGGATAAGGTGAACCTCTCGACTCACCAGCCTGAAGGCCTTGGCTTGCTCGAGGTTCACCCTGAGCCGGGCTTGTCTACCCCTGCTTCAAAGGCAGGGCTTCGCGCAGCCGAACGGGTGAAGTCCTATGTGACCATCATGCAGGGATGTGACCATTTCTGTTCATACTGTATTGTCCCTTATGTGAGGGGAAGGGAACAGAGCAGGCCAAGTCGAGAGATTATTGAAGAAGTGAGGCATTTGGCTGAGATGGGCGTGAAAGAGATTTTCCTTCTTGGCCAGAATGTGAATTCTTATGGAAAGGGATTGGAGGAAGAGATCAATTTCCCGAAACTCCTTCGTCGCATCAATGAGATAGAAGGACTCCAACGAATTCGGTTCACCACATCCCACCCGAAAGATTTATCAGAAGAATTGATTCAGGCCTTTTCGAAGTTGCCTAAACTCTGTGAGCACATCCACCTTCCTTTTCAATCAGGTTCGGATAAAATTTTAAAAGCCATGCATCGGGGATATACAAAGGATTCTTATCTTGAAAAAATAGACCGCCTGAAGGAGGTATGTCCTTTCATTGCCGTGACGTCCGATGTGATTGTGGGATTTCCAGGTGAGGAGGAAAAGGACTTTGAAGAGACATTAGATCTTATTCGAAAGGTTCGATTCGATGATCTCTTTTCCTTTAAATACTCACCGAGAAAGGGGACCCGGGCTGACCAGTTTACGGATAAGGTTGAAGAGAAAGTAAAACAGGACCGGCTTTCCATCCTTCAGGAAATCCAGAAGGGGATCACCCTTCAAAAAAATCAGGAATTGGAAGGTCGGGTAGAAGAAGTGTTAGTCGAAGGCCTGAGCAAACAGAGCGAAAAGGATGTAACCGGCCGAACCCGATCCAATAAAATCGTTAATTTCAAAGGAGATGTAAACTTAGTTGGAAAATTAGTCCCGGTTAGAATTACTAATGCCTATCCGCATTCTCTTAGAGGTGAAATAATTCCAGCTCAGGATCTTTCAATTTGCAATTTGCGATCAGTAATCCCCCGTAAAGCCTAAGGGGCGCAGTTAAGAAAATTGAATATTGAATTTTAAATTTACTTAACACATTTAAGTGGGCCCCCGTAGATTTATACTACTAAATTTTATTAAGAATAAACGATTGAAATAAAAAGTTTTAAGCTTTTTGTAAATACGGGCCCTTTCCTAATTTATCCAACAGTATCAAATCGGAAATGGCAACTGGCCTCGCGCTCGCAACTCCAGTGGCAATAGACTGTGATAGATAAACTCGTGGAGCGGGGTACTCACGCCGAATTCCCGACCCAGGCGTACCACTGCCCCATTCCAAGCATCGAGTTCGGATAGCTTGCCATCAACAATGTCCCTTTGAAGCGATGTTGTCCCGCTAGGCGCAAGAGAATCCAGAAACATCATTGCTTTTTCAACGATCCCGTCCGATAGTGCAATTTGATGTGCGCGCGCCACTTCGAAAATCTCACGCATGCACTGTTCCAGCAGACGGCGCGTCTCAGGGAGGGTGCGTATCACCCCTATGGGAGCGCGTGTCACTGCACCCACTCCCCCGAAGGAGACTACGAACAGGAACTTCTCCCACAATGCCACATGGATATCCGAAGGGACTTCGACCTTCACGCCCGCTCGCTCAAACGCCTTTCGCAATTGCTCAGTTCGTTCGCTTGGTTGATTGTCCAACTCTCCAAATTTGATGAAATGTACTTCACCGATGCTGCGAATATGGCCCGGACCAACAATCCAACTCATCGTCCCACACAAGCCACCTAAAACGTTTTTTGCTCCCAACATTACCGCTAATTGCGATGGTGCCTCGACGCCGTTTTGCAGCGGTACCACGAAGGTCTCTGGCCCAATCATTGGCTTCATGACGCGTGCTGCCTCTGTCACTTGCCACGCCTTCACTCCGAGAATCACCGCATCAACCACACCCACTTGGACGGGGTCATCGCTTGCCTGCGCCGGCTGAATGACGATTTCTCCCTTAGAGGTTTCAACTCGCAAACCGTATGCACGGATTGCCTGCAAATGCTCTTTGCGCGCGATGAAAATGACCTCCTCACCACCGCGTGATAGTTGCGCGCCAAAGTAACCGCCTACGCCGCCGGCACCAAAGATCGCTATGCGCATGAGAGCCTCCTCAAAATAAACTCGATGAACGCCCTATTTAACCTGTAATAGTCCACGGGCTGAGGAGTCGTAGCCGCCTTATAACCTCCTTATAACTTCTTGGGTTCTGGCCAACCAATAATCCATTCCCATCTCTTGAAACATCCCCTCAGCCTTTTTCAGGTTTTCCAGGGCCTTTTCTCTCTTGCCTGTGTCAGCGTAAAGTTCTCCTAAGCAAAGATAGCCTTCAGAGCACCATGGTTTGATGTCCATCTCCTCCAATATTTTAATTCCTTTTACGATACATCCCTCCGCTTTATCGCTTTGTGATGGATCAGTTTTCCACAATATCCTCCCCAACCAAGTCCATGAGGCTCCTTCCAAATGTTTCTCGCTCTTCTGTTGCGATAACTTTAGTGCCTCCTCGATAAAGCTTCGAGAATTTTTGGGATCGCCTAAATCGAGGTATATTTTACTTAAGTAAAGATAATGAAAAGATATCCACCATTCACTTCCACCACGCATTGTGATGTCAAGACCCTTTTCCATATGCTTTCTGGCAGCTTCCAGATCTCCCAAATAGTAATTTCCGCTCCCTAATCCACTCCAAGCCACACTTAATATGAAGAGGGTTCTACCTTCTTCAAAGTGTCTGATGCTCTTTTGGAAATGTTTGATCGCATTTATTCCGTCGCCCTTAGCAAGAAATAATAAGCCATACATCGTTTCTGCGACACCAAGACTAGATAAGTGATTGATCGCTAAGATGACACGCAGACCTCTTTCAAGATATTCCGTACCTTTATCAAAATTCCCAAGCATTGCAAGACTGAACCCATAGAAAGCACAAATCAAGGAATAGGGATGTAAAGGTGCGCCAAAAGAATCAGACTCTCTTTGTTTATTCTCAAGTAGATCAATAATCTTTGGGGCTACATCAATTGTCTTTCGAAACTCTCCTGCAGCGACGTATGAAGCGCAAAGCCCTCTGGCAATTGGAGCCATCAATTCGATATCCTGTATCTTCTGGGACTGTTCAAAACTAATCTCGGAGTACTTTATTGCATCCAATGGCTTTCCCCTATGCATATAATAAATGCCTATTAAGCTGTAAAAAATTGCAAGACTCTTTTTATCGTCCACTTCTTCGCAGAGCCTCTTGCTTTCCTGAAAGATTCTTAGGGAGTCTTCAGGATAAGCCAAAAGCATTATGGGGGTGGCCATCAAAAGAATGACTTCGATTTGTTTTCTCTTATTATCCTCGGTCTCAGGCAGTTGGTTAAGTACTTTTATGGCTTCTTTGTAAAAACGAAAGGCTTCCCAGTTGGAATAATTTCTTGTGGCTTTGCTGCCAGATAACTTCAGATATAGATAAGCCTTCTCGAGGTTTTCGCTCTCCGAATAATGGTAGGCCAGGATCTCATAGAATTCATCCAACCTTTCAGAGTATAGCGATTCAATGGCCCTTCCTATCGTCTCGTGGATCCCCTTTCTTCTTTTGAGCAACAGGCTGTTATAGACCACCTCTTGTGTGAGGGCGTGCCTAAAGATATGGGTCGATTGGGGGTAGATTCCTCTCTCGTACAGAAGCTCAGAATCCCTTAATACTGAGAGATGAGACAACAATTCTCGTTCAGATAGGCCCGTCACCTTTTGAATTAAATCTTGACTGAACTCACGGCCTACAACTGAGCCTATTTGAAGAACGCCTTTCGCACCCTCAGAAAGCGAATCAACCCTGGCCATTATGACATCCTGGATTGTAGAAGGAATGGTCACATCCTGGATATCTTTTGCGAGATGATATCTGCTGTCCTTTCTCTCTATTGCCTTGATATCTTGAAGGGATTTTATAAACTCTTCGATGAAAAATGGGACACCCTCTGTCTTCTCAAGAACTAACTCCTCAAGAGCCCTTTCAATTTCCTTTGTGCCCAGAATGTGGGTCACCATCTCAAGACTCTCCCGGTTGGAAAGCCTGTGTAAAGTTAACTGACTGTGATAGGATTTGGCGCCCCAGGTGTGAACAAACTCAGGCCGATAGGTGAATATCAATAAAACCCTTGCCCCCGGTATACTCTCCAAAATGTCCTTTGCGACATCCTCCGAACTCTTGTCCATCCAGTGCATGTCCTCAAGGGCTATGATCAGGGGTCTCATCTCCGAACCCTTAAGAAGAATCCGCTTTAATGCCTCAATAATCCTATCTTTTCTTGCTTCAGGACTCATGGAAATCTGATCGATACCACTATCTTTGACCGATAGAAGCTCCAGAAGATATGGGAGGGTTGAAGCTTCATCGACTCCTATTAATCTTAGCCCCTTTTTGACTTTTTCTCTGATCTCCTGATCCCCTTCTCCCTCCTGTACATCGAAGTTTGACTTCAAGATGTCTATGTGGGGATGATAGGTTACACCCCTGCTGTATGATAAACATCTCCCTTCCAAAAATGTCACATCTTCGTTAGCTATAGCCTTTCTAAACTCATATAGGAGTCTGGATTTACCAACCCCGGCTTCAGATACGATGGAAAAGGCCTGACCCTTGCCTGCCTTGGCTCGTTCAAAACCATCCAGCAAAAGCTCAAGTTCACGCTCTCTTCCAACAAGAGGAGTAAGACCCCGCTCAGCGCTGACATCAAATCTCGTTCTCATAGTACTTGGGGCGATCACCCGGTAAACTCTAACCGGCTCTTCCTTACCCTTGACTTTCTTTTCTCCCAAAGCCTCAAACCGGAAGAACCCCTCTGTCAGCTTAAAGGTCTCTTCGGTTACATAAGTCGCCCCAGGTTCTGCTAATCCCTCCATACGGGAGGCAAGATTTACAGTGTCTCCGACTGCTTTGAACTCAACCCTCAGGTCATTGCCCAGTGTACCAACAATCACAGGACCCGTGTGTATGCCGATCCGCATCTTGATGGGCGGTATTCTCTTTTCACTTTTGAGTTGATCGCTGAACTTATTTATCTCTCGGTGGATGGCTAATGCGGATCGAATTGCTCGCTGAGGAGCGTCCTCTAAAGCAATGGGAGCTCCAAAAAGGGCCATAATTCCGTCACCGGTCAGTTCGTTGACTGTCCCTTCGTAGTCATGAACCTTGTGGATGAGGAGTTCATAGACCTCATCCATTATGGAATACATTTGTTCTGAACCAAGCTTTTCAGTCAGTGCAGTGAACCCTTCCATATCGCAGAACATCACTGTGACCTGCTTTCTTTCACCTTCGATCTTATCTCTTTGTGCCAAGATCTTCTGAGTTAGATCTTTTGGGAGGTACCGTTGAATTTTTGCGAGCTTTTCATCAAAGGAGAGTTCTTTGGGCTTTGCTTCTGAGGGAATACTTAAATTATGACCGCACTCCCCACAGAATTCATCTCCAGGGAGATATTCAGAGCCACACTGGGGACACAGCAACGAAAGTTTTGTGCCACACTTACGGCAAAACTTTTTCGTCCCAGGATTTTCAGTCTGGCATTTTGGGCATTTCATTCTTGGGCGCTCCTATGAAAGAGACCCCTTAATGTAATTCTACAAGGTTGAGGTTGGGTTGGGATGATTCGGTACCCAATGGTTGGATAAAAGTCTACTAATTTTTGGCGGAAACTTCAACAAGAATTATCGATTATAAGTTGAAAGGTTGTATGGATGGAGGGTTTTAGAAAATCACAACTTCAGGAAGTTAGCAGCAGGCCTGACATTGTTTGAAAGGTCAAGTCCTAACTACATCATTTTCAAGGTCACACCTTTTGTGTTATTATGATTATAAAGATCTCTGTGAATTGTGAGGTGATGATAATGGAGACTAAATTAAGAATGGTTTATTGGAAAGGTGAAAAATTTTGGGTGGGAAAGCTTCTTGAATATCCTGATATAATGACCCAAGGCAAGACCCTGAAAGAACTTGAAGAAAATATGAAAGAAGCTTATATGCTTATGACCATGGAAGATGTCCCGGAAGAGCATAAAGTTAAAGAGCTCACCCTCGCAATATGAAGAGAAAGGACCTTATCAAACAAATCACTTCAATCGGATGTATTCTCCTGAGACATGGTCAGCGACACGATCTTTACATAAATCCTAAAACGGGTAAAAAACAGCCAGTGCCACGGCATAATGAAATAGACGAAAATCTCGCCCGACACATTATAAAGATACTGACTTAACTATTATTTATTGAAGATTCGACCCCCTATTATTTATTGGGTGGGCGGCGACCACCGGTCCAAATACCGGGTAAGATGTCATTGCCCCGGGGCGTCAGGACATTAATCCTGGTTTCAGGAGCGCCAACATCATTTGTGGCGCCGTCCCACCCATGATATTTGACAAATCAAAAATTCATTTGGCCTAACTCGCTGGGGCTGATGGTTAAACGTTGCGCTGCCGGTCTTAGATTAGTGTTAGGTGTTAAAATGATGATAAAAGCATAGGGATAGACCATGTCGAAAGTGATGATTCATTCCGGAAGAGATGGAAAGGAGATGCCATGATCCGATTAGAGGAAACCTTCATGAATTTTCTCCTTCAACACCAGGAGAAATATAACCGCACCTACCACTTCCTGATCCTCATGGATGCAATGATCAGTTCGGCAAAGCATATCCAGCACTACTATTTGACGGGTGCTTTAAAGGGAAATCTCGGCTTAGCAGGTGACGTGAACGTGCAGGGTGAGGATGTCATGCGTATGGATCAGATCGCCCAAGAGATCACGATCCATTACTTGAAGACCTCAGGCCGGGTTATTCATGCGGTCAGTGAAGAATCGGAGAAGATCATCTCTATCAATCCTGAAGGAGGACGTTATTTTGTTTACTTCGATCCTCTGGATGGTTCATCCAATATTCCCCATGGACTGCCGGTCGGCTTCATGTTTGGGATTGCCAAAAGAAATCTGGAAGGCCCTGAAGATGGCCACCTGAGGGCCGGAAAGGATTACATTGCCGCCGGCATGTTTGTGATTCCCACGGGGACGTTCACCCTTGGACTCAAGGATGCGGGGACATGGCGGTTCCACATCGACGAAACGATGACTTTCGTCAGGCCGACACGGATGGTCCTTCCCGAAGACACAAAAAGCTGGGAGTTGTCATTCAATGCGGCTAACCGCTCCACCTATGCTGAAGGGGTTCAGAAATGGATCATGGGAAATGAAAGTAAGTATGCTTTCAGATACCTTGGGGCGTTGGCAGGAGATTTTCACAGGGTTCTGGCGAACGGCGGCATGTTCATGTACCCGTCCATCGTCAATCATCCAAATCCAAAAAAGAACCGTCCCGAGGGCAAGCTGCGCCTCATGTATGAAGCGGCGGTCGTTGCCTTCATGTGCCGTGAAGCAGGTGGGATGGCTGTCAATGAGGCGGGAATCCCGATTCTTGAGATCCAGCCTGAGAAACATCACCAACGGACAGCGCTTTATTTAGGTTCAAAAAAGTTAGTGGAAGATATTGCCCAGGTCTTGAAAACAAAAGGTTAAGGCTAAGGTTGAGGTTGAGAATGCTGCTCTAAGAGCTAAAGAATCGAATCATGAATCACGGACACGAGACACGTTGTCTTTAAGGGAGGCTGAGGATGATGTTGACAATGAAAATGAAACCCAATGAAAGGAGAGAAGGCCATGGCCAAACGCAAAATTTCCAAAGCCGATTTTAAAAAAGCCCTTGAAATAGGACGCCCGCCCAATATAAAACAGCTCTTTCCTCATTCCAGAGCGTTGATCGTGAGCGGGAAAGTGGTGGACCGGGCCATGATTGCGAAAGGGAAAGCGATTGCAATGGCTGCAAATGGCCGGAATCAATTTGTCATCCGGGGAGCTCTTCAGGCTGCCCAACAAGCCAACACGCCGGTCATTATCGAGATTGCAAAATCGGAAGGAGGCACAAAAGCCTATTGCGCAGTGAACTACTGGAATATGGCCATGCTGGTCGATACCCTCTGCAACGAACTTGGAATTACCATCCCGGTGGCGATCCATGCCGACCATTATGGAATTAAGAATGAGAAGGACCTCGCCGCGGCTAAGGTTGAGATTCCCACCTTCTTTGAAGCAGGAATGACCTCGATTGCCATCGATGCCTCTCATCTTCCTGATGACAAAAACCTTTTAGCCAATATTGCCATCAATCCCTATATCCCCAAATGGGCAGGGCTTGAAACAGAAGTGGGTGAAATCAAAGGAGAGGAAGGACTCTCCACCGTAGAGGAGGCCCAGTTTCTCATCCAGGGGCTGAATGGACATGACATCTTCCCGGACTGGATCGCTTTGAACAATGGAACGACTCATGGCATCGAAGAGAAGGACTCAGGGATTCAAGTGGAATTGACCACAGATATTCACAAAGCCATAGAAAAATATAAAGTCTCTGGGGCTCAGCACGGAACCTCGGGTAACAGCTCAGAAAGGCTTCGCCAAATCGTTGCCAAAACCCATACCACAAAAGCCAATGTCGCTACAGCCCTCCAGATGATCTCATGGGGTGTTCAGGTGAATGATTATGGAAATGCCATTCTGGATGGAAATGGGAATTTCAGTAAAGTGAAAGGAGAGGGTGTTTCCGAGGAGATGTGGGCAGAGATGGTGGCTTATGCCCAATCGAAAAGCTGGAAGAAGGGGGACTATAAAAACCTTAATCTCCCATTTGAAAATAAACTGCTTGCCCAGCCCAAAGAAATCAGGGATCGGATGGTTAAGGAAGTAGAAGTCTTTGCTTACAAGATGATGACGGAGGTCTTCAATTCCCAGGATACAGCCCCCCTGGCCATCGAGGCCATTTTGAAGGCAGGTTCCTATGATCTCGGTCCGAAGGTGACCCGGATGGAAAATTCTTCGGAATGGACGGAAAGTAAGATCACAGAACGAGCCTCCCGACTTGGAAGCGACAAGGGCCCTGCCGGCAAATTCGATGACTAAGAAATCAGGGGGGAGATCGCCCCTCAAAAGGATCAGGTTTTAGTAAGTTGCGTTGAAGAGAAATTAGTGGAAGGCCGGAGCAAGCAGAGCAAGAAGGATGTGACCGGCAGGATGCGCTCGAACAAGATCATTAATGTTGAAGGGAATCTAAACTGGGTGGGAAAATTAGTCCCACCTCCCTCTGCGGTGTTCGCATAGTGCATGGAACATAGAGATATTTCTTTTTACGCCCTGTGCTATCCCCTTAGTCCTACGCAAATTACGTATGTTTCATGACAATGCTTGAGATGATGTTGGCGGCCTCATCGCTCCGGTCGGCGGCATTGCTGAGGTGACGATAAATCTCACGCATCTTGAGCATATAGACCGTATCCGTCCCCTTGAAGAGATCGGCGAGTGCAAAATGGTAGGCCTTCTCCATCTGGTTCTCATAAGATTTTGCTTTGACCGCATGCTCTAAGGCGATCTTGGGGTAGTCTTTCAAAATCTTAACCGCATCATTTAACTCCCGGGCTGCTTTTCTAAGGATATTGACCATCTCTTTGATGTGCTCGTCTCCCTTGACTTCATAAACCTCCATCTCATCCACCGTAGTGTTTGCATAGTCCACGACATCATCGATGGCCCGTGAGAGATTATAGATATCCTCTCGGTCCAGGGGGGTGACGAAGGTTTGATCCAGTTCTTCGATAAGGATTCGCCTCAATTCATCTGCCTCCCGTTCGATGTTTCGCACAAGATTGGCATTTTCCTTTGTTCCATTCTCGGCATAGTTCCAGAGGGCCTCCAGACCCTCTAGGGTCTTGGAGGCTTGACGAGAAAGGATTTCGAAGAACTGGCTTTTGCTATCGGGAAATGGTTTTCTCTTTTTAAAACCGAATACCATTTTTCTCACCTTTTTGAACTAACTACCTGCGTAAACAATTTATAATTGAAAATATGGGTTTTGTCATTATATTTGTTTAAGAAATAAAACAGAGAAGTTCCTTCGGATTTTCAATCACCCTATCGGCGCCAGCTCGGATCAAGGATTCTTTCACAGACCTCCGTTTAGGACGGCCACTGAGGAAACCAATTGCCATGATTTTTAATTCCTTTTTAGCAGCTTTGGCAGCCAACATATCATCCACCACATCTCCCACATAACCACATTGCGGTTGAGGGAGTCCGATTTCCTGGGAGGTCCTCAGGATGGAATAGGGGTGGGGTTTCGAGAGTTCTATTTTTTTGCCTGTCGAATGGAGGATTTGGTTCTCCTCTTCCTCACATTCATTAAGGGTGACCACGCTATCGAAATAAGGACGAAGATGGAATCGTTTCAGGGCAAGTTCGGCTTCAAATCTTGGCCGACCGCTGGCAATTCCCATCCGGATTTTTTTTCGAAGGGCTGCTAAGATCTTTTTCGGGATCAGAGTCTTCTCCTGCAGGTAAAGACCTCTTCCCCTGTAAAAAAGGGGGGAAAGATGGTAACGGGAAGCAAATTTTCCCCCTAAGTAGATTTCCTGAAAGATCCGCTTGATCAGATTTTCTTGATCAAGGTCCCCGGATCCATAGACCCAACCCTCCCTGGAAGTCCCCAGTATCCGGCGAATCCCTCTCAATCCTCCCCCCGATGATTTTACTTTTTTTAAGAAGGAAAGGAGGTCTTTCCTTTTTAAACGAATGGCTGTTTTTCCGCGAGATGTCGAAGATTTTGTTTTGAGGTAACGGGCAATCTCTTGAACGGTAGAAAATCTTTTCCGTTTTGAAAGAGGGGTGATATCTGAAACTGAGAGAAGGTAGAGGAGGAACCCGGAGGTCAAATCCCAATCATTATTGAAGCCCCCTGCCGATTTGAAGAGAGAAATCTCCTCATCTGTGATCCAGCCTCCGCTGCTTCTTTCAAACCCGAGGAAGGTTTCCAGATAGATTTGAATGGTTTGTTGAATGGTCTTGCGATAAGACTTCGTGACATCAATAAGGACTCCATCCATGTCAAAAATGAGAAGATCCATACTAAATTAATCTCCAAGCACCAAATTCCAAATCCCAAATAATTTCCAATCGCCAATTACCAAACTTCCAAACAATACTGTATCTTTAATTTTCAAGATTTCGGTCATTGGATACTTGGTTATTATTTGGATGTTGGCGCTTGGGATTTGGGTATTTATAAACTATGTTTTGGAGACCTCATCCAACACTGTCTGGACAAGACCTTCTACATCTAACCCCTGCATCCGATAAAGGTCATCCGGTTTACCAGAACTTCCATATTTTGTGATTCCCAGTTTCCGAAAACGGATCCCCAGACCTTGTTCCGCCAGGAAGTTGGCGATGAGACTTCCTAAACCCGTTTGGATATGGTGATCTTCGTAGGTGATTACTGTTCCTGTGCGAGCTGCTTTAAGAATCGCATCAATATCTAAATCGCTCAAGCAGGAGATATTGACCACTTGGACCTCTACACCTTTTTCTCTTAATTTCTGCCAGGCCTGGATCGCTCTGTAAACCATTCCTCCGGTCGTGATGATCGCTGCATCCTTTCCGTTCCGTACCAGATCGGCATGGCCATATCGAAACTCATAAGGGGCGCCAAATAAGGGGGTTCCTCCCTCTGTGAGAAGGCTTGGGATGGGAGATCGACCCATGGCAACGAGGAAATTTCCATGGGTTTTTGCCACGTATCGAATGGCACGATCGGTTTGGTTGGGGTCTGCCGGAATAATGATTTTATATCCGAAGAGATTTTGCATGACTCCGACGTAGTCAATACATTGGTGGGTTTTCCCATCTTCTCCCACATCCAGGCCATTATGTGTACAGACGAGCTTGAGGTTCGTCTCGTTAATGTCATTAAGACGATGCTGGTTATACGTCTCATCCACACCAAAGACGCCGAAGTCAGCAAAGAAAGAGAGAAGGCCAAGAGTAGAGATCGCTCCTGCGATCGTGGCGGTATTATGCTCCTGGATTCCTCCCTGGAAAAAATGATTAGGAAACTGTTTGGCAAATCCTGCTGTTTTCACAGAGGAGGCCAAATCACAATCGAAGACTGCCATGGGGAGGGGAGAATCTTCTTGAGCGGTGGTTTTGGCGATGTCGATTAGGGCATTTCCGAAAGCACTCCGATTGTCCATTTTTTGGTCTTTTTCATAATTTCTTGGGTTCCCAGTTTGAATCGAAGGAACTTCCACAGGGTATTTTCTCCCAGCAAAGGGAAGGGCTCCTTTCTCCCGAATTTGGCGGTATCGATCTAAATCATCTTCGGCTCCCAATTCCTGAATAGCCTTTTTATATTCTTCAAGGGTGAGGGCCCTCCCGTGGAATTCTTCCTTTCCTTCCATGAAAGAGACTCCTTTTCCCATGGTGGTGTGGGCAATGATCACCGTGGGGTGTTTGGAGAGGGTAGCTCCTCGAAATGCAGAATAGATCTCCTGAAATTGATGACCATTGACTTCCATTACCCGCCATCCATCGGATTCGAAGTTTCTCAGGATATTTTGGGGCATAATCTCTTGAGTCACTCCGCTGATCTGTCTACAGTTGAAGTCGATGATCACCGTAAGATTGTCAAGGCCGTATTTGATAGCAAACCGGCGGGCCTCAGAAATCTGGCCTTTCTGCTGTTCACCACAACCCATGGTGACAAAAACATGAAATCCTTTCTTCAATATCTTTGATCCGAGGGCAAATCCGCAACCGGCTGACAATCCCTGTCCCAGATTACCAGTATTCCACTCCACGCCCGGGACTCCTTTCTCTACATGTCCTTCGAAAGGACTTCCTACCTTACGAAAGGTGGCGATAGCTGCCTCAATGGGATAGAAACCAATGCGGCCGAGGGCTGCATAAACGCCAGGAGAAGTATGACCATGGCTGATGACAATCCGATCCCTGTCCGGGTCTGATGGAGACTGGGGATGAACGTTGGCATAAGAATAAAGAACTAAGTAAAAATCGATGGAGGATATGGATCCTCCGGGATGTCCTGACCCGGCAAGGGTTGTCATTTTCAATATATCGCCTCTGGCCGATCTTGCCAGTTCGGATAGCCTTGTGAGAGAATCTTTATCCAGTTTTTCAGCCTCAAATCTCTTGACACTCATCTTTTACCTCCGACAATAAAGTAAAATCGCATGGGGCACAGAGCCCTCCCTCAGAAGCCTTACGGAGGGGCAGGCATAAGGGCAAAGAGAAAAATTTATTTACCTTCCCGAACGCTGATCGAAAAATACTCATAACATATCACCCCATTTTTTGGAAGAGGATATTATTAAGCGGAGCATAATATTGTTTACATCGAAATATATCGTTTTTGTAGGGCAGGCCTTTAGGCCTGCTTACTGCAAGTCGGACCGACTCGAAACCGAGGCTGAAGCCTTGCCCTACGAAATGTAAACTATTTTGTGCTCTTGGTATTAACACTAAAAACTAAACATTAAATTTTTGCATATTTAAGTCCGAGAATTGGTTCAGCCTCTCGTTTTTAAGAGATCCTGAAATCGAAGGCCCTGATCCTGAACTAAATTCAGGATGACATTACCTGTTTCAGGGCAAGGTTCAGAAGAATGACAAGCTCAGTGAATTTCAAATATTTTTGATTAGCTTTTATACAAAATGACTTTTCTTCTCCTTCCTTGAAAATTCCCTCCCGATGTGGTAAACCCCGTTAGAAAAGATGGGGGATAGGTGTTTCATGGCAAAAACTTCTAAAAAGAAGAAGCTGACCATTGCCATAGACGGTCCTTCTGGCGCCGGGAAGAGCAGTGTGGCGAGGTCTTTAGCCAAGCGATTAGGTTATAATTATATTGATACGGGAGCAATGTATCGGTCTGTGGCCTTCAAAGCCAAAGAGAAAGGAATTTTCCAAGAGGATGAATTAGCGCTCAACCAATTGGCCTCATCCCTTCATATTACCTTCACCACAGAAAGGGAACAAACCCGTGTATTTTGTGATGGAGAAGATATTACAACAGCCATCCGTACACCTGAAATCAGCCGCCTCGCCTCCTCCATTTCGAGTCGAAAGGGGGTCAGAGAAGCCTTGGTTCAAATGCAGAGGGAAATGGGAAAGGAAGGTGGCGTCATCCTGGAGGGAAGGGATATCGGGACGGTTGTTTTTCCTGACGCAGATGTTAAATTTTATTTAGATGCCGAGAGCGATGAACGGGTAAAAAGAAGATATCATGAAATGGTTGAAAAGGGAGTCAAGGTAGATTTTAAGGAGACACAGAAAGACCTGGTACAAAGGGATCATCATGATATGCATCGGACCCATTCCCCTCTCAAAAAGGCAAACGATGCCCTATTCATTGATTCCACCCACAGGCCCGCGGAAGAGGTTGTGGAAGAGATGGTCCGCATCGTGAAGGCAAAGGCAAAATAAAGTGAAATTAGTCGTTGCTAAATCGGCTGGGGTTTGTTTCGGTGTCAAGCGGGCCATGGACATCGCCCGGGAAGCGGCTAAAAAGTATCCCAAAGACCTCTACACCTTAGGTCCTTTAATCCATAACCCCCAAGCTGTTGAATTTCTTGATAAGTTAGGGGTTAAGGTGAAAAACCGAATAGAACAAATCCCCAGAGGGACGGTGATCTTCCGATCCCATGGGGTTTCTTTGAAAGATCTGATGAGGGCCAGAAAGAAGAGGTTACGAATCATCGATGCAACCTGTCCTATCGTCAAAAGGGCACAACTCTATGCGAAATACCTTCACCGGCATAGATACGCCTTATTGATTGTTGGGGATGCTCAACATCCAGAAGTGGAGGCGATCCGAAGCTATATCCCGGAAGGGGTCGATGTGGTGGAAGATGTGGTGGCAGCCCAGGGATTAGGCCCGTGGGAGAAATTAGGAATGATTGCCCAAACCACGCAATCTTTTAGCCTTTTTAAAGAAGTAGTAGCCGTCTGTTTAGAGAGGGCGAAGGAGTTGAGGGTGTTTAATACAATTTGTCATGCCACAACGATTCGTCAAATGGAGGCTGTGGAGATAGCCAAAAAAGTGGATTGTATGATTGTGATCGGCGGTTACAATAGCGGAAATACTCAAAGGTTGGCAGCGATCTGCAGAGACATCCAGCCTCATACCTATCACATCGAGACAGCCCAAGAACTCCATCCGAGATGGTTGGCCGGGAGAGAGAAAATCGGCCTTACTGCCGGCGCTTCGACTCCTTCCTGGATAATCAAGGAGGTAGAGGTGAAGGTTCGGCACCTGAAGAGCTAAGGGGTTAAAAAATTTGTAATTTTTGAGCCGTTATGGTATATATCGTCAAATTATCGTAAGAAGGGAGTTTTTGAATGGTGAAGGAAGAATTGGTTTCTGCAGAGGAAGGGAAAAAAGAGCCCTCTCCTGGAGGAGA
>Ga0214473_10003772_pt1 | contig 18285 bp, 15 predicted proteins | sample RVTome_7_FD_203509 | JGI IMG/M metagenome (GOLD analysis project Ga0214473, IMG submission 203509) | Soil microbial communities from uranium-contaminated site in the Upper Colorado River Basin, Wyoming, United States - RVT98D197 | ecosystem: Environmental > Terrestrial > Soil > Contaminated >... | reverse complement strand
CAAAATGATCGCCTTCATCTCTGAATCTTCTTCTGCGTCGAGAAGGGCTGCCTCGATCTCACGTGTCATCTGTTCGTTCAAGGCATTTCGTTTTTCAGGCCGGTTGAAAGTGATGAGGGCGGTTCCTTCGTCTTTTTGATAAAGAATGGTGTCGTAAGCCAAGGCAAACCTCCTCGCTGGGTGATCATCAACCCTTCGACGGCAGAGATAAAATTAGAGCAAGCGCTCGATCTATTCTTTACCATGACTATATTTGTTTGTCAAGTTATTTTTATGAGAGCTCTGGAAAAACGATTATTCGCTCTCTTGATTACAGAGATTCCAAAAAATGATTAATAGATTTTTCTTTGCTTTCACTGGTTTTGTAATCGGTGTAATCAGAGATTTCTGAGTTTTTCCAGAAATCTCAAAAATAATCTCAAAAATAATACTTGACAACGCAAAACGGCCATGATACACAAAAGACCGAGCGCTTGCTCTATAATTCTTTTCCAGGGCTCCTATGACACGATCCAAAACCAAGTCAACCCTTCCCAATCAAAGTCGGGAATTCCCAAGAGACCTCTTATTTGCTTCGACGAAGAATGCGCCGCTCGTTGAAGATCGGCATCAGCAGATCGTGGAGGGCGCCTGCAAAATATTTTTCGAAAAGGGATACCATCTGACCACGATCCGCGACATCGCCAAGGCATGCGGGATGTCCATAGGACAGCTCTATCATTATATCCGTTCGAAAGATGACGTGCTATATTTGGTGCACAAACATATGCACAAGGTCTGGTACGATTATTTAAAAAGATCAAACTTGGAACAAATCGATGATCCCGTCAAGAAACTGACGGAGGCTCTTAATCAAATCCTGCAATTTCAGATTGAAAACAAAAAGCTCATTCAATTTGTTTATTCCGAAAGCAAGTATCTGGATAAGAAGCACTTCAAAGTGGTTCTGGAAATGGACTATCAGAATGTCATCGGCTTTTGGCGCGGCCTCTTAGAGGAGTTAAACAAGAAAAAACTAATCAAAGGGGATTTAGATATTTTGGCCAGTCTGATCGCTTTTACCCTGGTCTTTCTGCCATTGCGGGGTTGGACCTTAAGAGATAAGCCAATCAAGAAGACTCTCGAATCTCTCCAGGATTTCATTCTTAGAGGTCTGGGCGTCATGTCGTGAACCATTTCGTCTCTCGATAAGGCTGCTGCCGCCGGTTGTATAGTCCTCAACCATCTCGATAACGCTTTCCTCGCCCGATTTCAGTGCCTCAATAACGGCTACATGAGCCATGGTCGGGGCACACATTATTGTATCCTTGTGAATCTTGGCCATGGCCGCGATAATCTCTTTGCTGGCGGCGGCATAACCGATGCGTCAACCGGTCATGGCATAAGCCTTGAAGATGACGCCCCGTGTTTTATTCTGTTTAGTATTACCTCAGGCGTCATGGGTAATTCCTGTAGCCTCACTCCCGTAGCGCTGTGAATGGCGTTGGCTATGGTAGCAAGGGATGGAACGATAGGGGGCTCTCCCACTCCGCGTATGCCAAAAGGCGAGGCGTCAAAACTAACCTCCACGAGAAGGGTGTCCACAAAAGGTACATCAGCAGCGGTGGGCATACGATAGTCTAATAGAGTGGCGTTCTGCATCACGCCTCTATGAAAAATTGAGTTCTCAGACAAAGCCCACCCAATCCCCTGGGCGACAGCGCCTTGCATCTGACCTTCCACCAGGGTTGGATTAATGGCTAAGCCAACGTCTTGAGCGGCAGTGTAAGAGAGTACCTTAACCTTTCCCGTCTCCTTATCTACCTCCACGTCTGCTACCTCGACAACGAATACAGGAGACAGTTGAAACCCCTTGTTTAAACCCCGTCCCGTTATCGGGCTTTCACCAGGAAAATGGGCAATCCCCCGGGCTAAATCTGCCAAGGAGATATACTTCTCCGGCATCCCCTTTACCTGAACGCGTCCGTGAGCGAATTCCACATCCTTTAGATCTACTCCCAGTTGAGGCGCAGCCCGCTGGCTAAGCTGGTCTTTGACATCCTGGCAAGCCTGGCGGACTGGGGGAGCTAGCGACCGGGTAATCATACTGCCCGCTGATAATACAGAAAAAGGAGCGGTCTCCGTATCTCCGGTAACAACGGAAACATTTTCAAAGGGGATACCCAACTCCTCGGCTACCATCTGAGCTAAAGTGGTCCGGGTTCCGCTGACATCGACCGATCCCACTACCAATGCCACCGTCCCATCGGCGTTCACATTGATATTGGCACCGGCAGCACCGGACGCCGGTGCCCAAAAGCCGCAGGCTACTCCTCTCCCAAGGTTTTCACCTTCCAAATTACCTCGCTGTGCCAGGTATTGTCGCATTCTTTCTATGGTTTCTTTGAAACCAACCTTAGGAAAGGGCGTGCCAGTGACCATCGTGTCGCCCTCGGCTACTGCATTCTTGAGCCGGAACTCCAGAGGGTCCATCTCCAACGCCCGGGCGAGCAAATCCATTTGGGATTCTACAGCAAAGGCAGCTTGGGCAGCTGTGGGAGCACGGTAAGGACCTGAAGGTGCCTTATGGGTATATACATCATAGCATTCTATTTTTAGATTAGGGATACGGTAAGGATTTAGTCCAGAGAAACTACCGAAAGGAACAATGTCCATCCCTCCCATCCCGTATAAAGCTCCATAATCGTATACCATGGTAGCCGAAGCGGCGGTAAGGCGGCCATCTTTGGTCACACCCAGCTTAAGGGTGATGACCGAGGCAGCAACGGGACGTTGGGTTTTGAAGACTTCTTCTCTGGTCATTACCATTTTGACAGGGCGGCCTGTTTTCTGTGACAAAAGAGCACAAAGAGGGGACACCACCTGGTGCGACTTCCCCCCAAAAGCCCCTCCGATCTCAACGGGAATTACCTTTACGTAATTAAGGGGGAGATTCATAAACTCGGCAACCAACTCCCTAAGCTCGAAAATCCCCTGATTATCGCTCCATACTGTGACCTTTCCCTCAGGGTCCACACTGACTACTGCTGCCCGTGGCTCAAGATAGCCATGGTTCACTGTCTGAGTGCGGAAGGTATTCTCCAGGACAATGTCTGCTTCCCTGAATCCTGCCTCTACATCTCCGCGGCTGTTTTTCATATACCAGAAGATGTTGCTTGGTTTGGCATCCTTCGTTGGTAGGTTTTGAGTGTACGAATTGAGATGAACAAGGGGGGCATCCGGCTTCATGGCCTCCAAAACGTCAATCACTGGCGTTAGCTCTTCATAATCGACTTCAATCAGTTCCAGGGCTTCTTCGGCGATGTGGGGATTTATCGCCGCCACTGCCGCCACGGGTTGTCCGGCAAAAATAACCTTTTCCCTCGTGAGACAGCAAGTCATAGGATTAGGGTACTCCTCTTCTTTTTTCTGTCCGGGCACATCAGCGGCAGTGATAACCGCCTTCACGCCTTCTAAAGCCCGGGCCTTAGATACATCCAGAATGCGAATCTTGGCATGGGCGTAGGGACTCCACAGCACCTTGCCATAAAGCATGTTCGGCAGAATTATATCGGCGCCATAAAGAGCTTTTCCGGTTACCTTAGCCAAGGCGTCTACCCTGTTCACGCGTTTTCCTATTACAGAATATTCCGGCATGACTACCTTCCTTTAAGCTGCGGTCACTTTCAAAATAGCCCGTACAATTTTGTCATAGCCAGTGCAACGGCACAGGTTACCGGCGATAGCCAGCCTCACTTCAGCTTCTGTGGGGTATGGGTTTGAATCCAGGAGGGCCTTCGCTGCAAGAATCATCCCGGGGGTGCAGAAGCCACACTGCACTGCTCCTTCATCGATGAAAGCTTGCTGCAGAGGGTGAAGGTTTCCTCCTTGATATAAACCCTCTATCGTTGTAACTTCTTGCCCATCCAGTTCGATCGCGAAGACCAAGCAGGAATTAATTGCCTGCCCATCAAGAAGAACCGTGCAGCTGCCGCAGTTGCCATCGCCACATCCCTCCTTGGTCCCCGTTAAACCGAGATCATATCGTAAAGCGTCAAGGAGAGTTTGCCGCGGTTCCACCATAATTTCCCGTTCCTGTCCGTTGACTCTTAGTTTTATCAGCTTTCTCATTGAATCTAATCTCTGCTATTCAGCCTGGATACTTGAGGTCTCCAAAGCTTTTTTGAGAGTTCTCCTGGTTAGTACCTTTACGATTTCCTTACGGTATCCGGCTGAGCCTCGCATGTCAGAGATAGGGTGAGCCGCCTCCGCTGCTCGTTCGGCGGCTTCTTCGATAGCTTCCTCTGTCAATACTTTGCCTGCCAGAATAGACTCTGCTTGGGAGACTCTTATAGGTGTCGGGGCAACAGCTCCCAAGGCGATTCTGGCCTCCTGGCACAGGTTCTTTTGTGTAGAAGTAACCAAGAAGGAGGCTACGCCCACCACAGCGATATCCATATCCTGTCTGGGGGTATGCCTGAGGTAACACCCGGACGAACGGGTAGGCGGAGCCGAGACCTCTATCCCCAATAAAAGTTCATTAGGTGCCAGTGCAGTCTGCCCCGGCCCGTGGAAAAAGCTATCAAGGGAAACTATACGGTTTCCTCCAAGTCGCGCCACAATCGCCTTAGCTCCTAAGCAGAGAAGCGGCGGGGCACTGTCTGCTGAAGGAGCAGCATTGCAGATATTACCACCCACTGTTCCCCGGTTTCTCAACTGCATTGAGCCAATAATGGAGCAAGCTTGATACAGGATGCCGAATTTTTCCATAACCGGAGGGAAGGTGATTATCTTGCTCAGGGGCACTGCGGCACCGAGATACAGGGACTTCCCATCATCCCATTCCAAGCGATTTAGCTCGGGGATGTTCTTTGCATCTACTATCACGGCGGGGCGGGCACGCCCATTTTTCATTTGGGCAATAAGGTCTGTCCCTCCCGCCAGGACCTTGGCTTTCTCCCTCCAATTGTCGAGGAGGGAAAGCGCTTCTTCAAGGAAGTGGGGAGCATAATATTCGAAGCCTATCATCACCGTTCCTCTTTTAGAGAGTATCAAAACCTAATATAGGAATAGTGGAGAAGTCAAGGATTTATTGATTTATGGATGAGTTACCCCATTAGATGGGAAGCTTAAGAATCTGTCGAGCGTTCTCTTCGAATATTCTCTTTTTTTCCACTCCCGGTATAGTCATTTCGTTAACCGAGCGTATTGTTTCTCTAACGAGATCTGAAGGGACCATAGGGAAATCGGTGCCTAAAAGCATATGATCGGCGCCACAGAAGGCATAGGCACACATTAGGTTGGATACAGTCCCCTGCACCGCAGTGTCGTTATAGAACAAGCGTAATGAGTCGATTATTGGCATAGTCAAGTTTTCATATTTAAAGGGTGAATTTTGTATTCTTCCGGCAAGATATGGAACAGTACCCCCATCATGGTGTGTAATAAATTTGATTTTGGGATATTTCTCCATGAGGCCACTGCCAGCCAGACGCATGATTGCCATTGAAGTTGCGTGCGGCCAGCCAAGGATTGCGGCAAGACCATATTTCGACCTCCGCTCCCCCGGATAGTCTGGCTCTGTCATTTCTTTCAGCGGGTGAATCCATATCGGTAGGTCGTATTGCGCCATTTTTTGATAAAGGGGCAGGAATTCCTGTGAGTCCAGAGGCTTGTCATTAATAGACGTGAATATTTGCACGCCTCTAAGCTTCAGGTCATTTATTGCTCTGTCCACCTCTTTCAAGGCGGCATCCATGTTGTTCATCGGCAGAGCGGCAGCAGCTATGAATCTGTCTGGATGTCTGGCGACCCATTCAGCCATTTCATCATTAGCCATTTTGGCTAAATCAACAGCATCTTCCGGGTTAGCCATAGCTTCCAGGGGTGGGCCTATCACCGTAAGGACCTGCAGGATATCCGGAAACTCCTCCATCACTTTGAGTCTGAGGTTTATATCCAACAGGGCGGGGGTTGAACGTTGAAAACTTTCGACTGGCGACAAGGAAATTCTTCTCCTTGTCGCCAGTTTCTCCAAAGCTTTCCGATACTTTGGCGGTAAAATATGAGTAAAAATATCAATCATTGTGGAGAATGACCTCCTTTTGCTTCATTATTCAGGTTAATGTTGTAGAGCTGATAATTTGGAAAAATAGCCCACAAAGAGTATCCAGAATATTTAAGTTGATGTCAAATAGTTTTCGCTCATGGGCCACGCTCAAAAGTTGAATCAATAGCCAAGAGTTAGGCCGGCGACCAACAGTGAGATTATACATTTTGGCAAAATGTGTAGTCTTTAGAATTATTCATATTCACAGGTGCCCGTCTTTCACACTTATTGACGTAGAACCAGAGCCTCTGGGGTGTTGACATCTGTTCCCAAAAAAAATCCTTGACATAAATTTTTCGCTATGTTAGGGTCACAAATCGAATGCTCGCTCTATTCATATTAGATGCCAGATTATTGTGCTATAGCGATAGGCATTTGGAGACGGAAGGATGGTGCTCCTTGAGGTGCGTGGCTTAACCAAGCATTTTGGTGGCTTGGCTGCCGTCAGCGGGTTGGATTTCGATGTCCATGAGAGGGAGATTTTAGGCATCATTGGTCCCAATGGCGCCGGCAAGAGCACCGTCTTTAACATGATTAGCGGTAGCATTTCACCCACAGGTGGCACGCTGATTTTCCGGGACGAAAATATAACTGGGCTGCCGCCTCACCAAATCGCTAAAAGAGGGATAACACGAGTTTTTCAGGGGAACGTTCTTTTTCCTAACTTCACGGTACTAACAAATGTATTGATAGGTTTACATCTGCACACTCATTTGGGCTTATTCGGTTTCCTGTTTGGCAGCCCCTCCGCCCACCTCCGAGAAAATGCCCTTTATTCAATGGCTATGGAAATATTGCAATGGGTTGGATTGGCTGGCGAGGCGGAAAAAATAGCGTCAAGCCAGCCTCATGGGAATCAACGCCTTTTGTGCCTGGCAATCGCTTTGGCCGCTGAACCGAAACTCCTCCTTCTGGATGAGCCTGTCACCGGGATGAATGCTGAAGAAGTGCTGGACATGTTAGCCACGATTAAGACATTAAGAGAAAAGAAAGGGATCACTTGCATCGTGGTGGAACACAACATGAAAGCTGTCATGGGCCTTTGTGACCGGATTGTGACCATCAGTTATGGAAAGAAGATTGCCGAAGGCTCACCCAAGGAGATTGCGGTTCATCCGGCAGTGATCGAAGCTTACCTTGGAGCAGAACAAGATGCTTCTTGAAATTAAGGACCTGTGGGTCCGCTATGAAGGAGCAGAAGTCCTGAAAGGCATCTCGTGCACAGTAGAAGAGGGTACGATCGTCACCTTTCTCGGAAGCAATGGAGCTGGTAAAAGCACAACTTTGAGAGCAATTTGCGGGCTAAAGGCTCCTGACTCGGGTGAGATCTGGTTTAACGGCGAAAGAATAGATGGGAATTCCCCCCAGAATATTATTAAACAAGGAATAGGTCATGTGTTGGAAGGAAGAGCCCTTTTCCCCTACATGACTGTATTGGAAAACCTCAAGGTAGGCGCCTTCTTACAGAAAGACCGGCAGAAGGTAGACCAAATCCTGAAAGAAATATTCGCACATTTCCCAATTCTCAACGAAAGACAAAAGCAGCATGCCAGGACCTTAAGCGGCGGCGAGCAGCAGATGTTAGCCATTGCCCGTGCCTTGATGGGCAGCCCAAAGTTACTTTTATTGGATGAGCCCTCTCTGGGGCTTTCCCCTCTGATGGTCCGTGTGATTGGCAGAATAGTGCAGGAAATCCATCAGCGCGGGGTAAGTGTGCTCTTGGTGGAGCAAAACGCTCGATTAGCCCTTGGCGTGGCTCAAAGCTGTTATGTCTTAGAGACGGGAAGCATCGCCTTATGTGGGGAAACGAAGGATTTGCTGGACAAAGATCAAATTAGAAAAGCCTATCTCGGACTGTGAAAGCCGTATCTAAATAGTGTCTGTCCATAGACTAAGATTTTTCAAAAAAGTGGTCATTCCGGCCCCGTATCAAGTACAGGGCAGGCTCCTCAGGTCCGGCATGACGGAATAACTGAGTTTATGGACGGACTCTAAATAGAAGGGTGGTTTATGGGATTTGTAAGCGCCCAATTAATAGTACAAGGTCTCATTAATGGGTTTTGTCTGGGGGGAACCTATATCTTGATAGGGTTGGGCTTAACGCTCATACTCAGTATCATGAACATCCTGCAATTCGCCCACGGCGAGATCTACATGATAGGAGCTTTTACTGTTTATTTCCTTTGCGAGCTCCATGGCGTCAACCTATACCTCGCGGTTTTCATCAGTATGCTGACGACGGCCTGTGTCGGGCTCATTTTAGAAAGGTTATTCCTCCGTCCCCTGAAGGGAAAATTTCTGTCTTATGTTTGCGTAACGACAGGGCTGAGCCTAATCCTGCAAGCTAGCGTTGTGTTATCCTTCAGCCTGCGCACAAAACAACTCCCGTCTTTGTGGCCGGGGACGTTTGATGTCTTTAGTTTGTTGATTTCGAGAGAAAGGTTTATCGCGGTCGTGATTGCCCTGGGCCTGACCTTAGTTTTATACCTTTTTCTCAAGCAGACGAAATACGGTCTGGCGATGGTTGCTTCCGCTCAAAACCGCGAAGGCTCACTGATGCAGGGGATAAACCCCAACGTCATGTCTGCCATGGTTGTTGCGATTGGCAGTGGCCTGGCGGCTGTCGGTGGCGCTCTCGGCGGGAGCATTTTTAACCTTGATCCTTACATGGGTGGCCTGGCTTTCATCAAGGGTATTACCCTGATCGTTATCGGGGGGTTGGGCAGCCTGCCGGGTGCAGTCGTGGGAGGGCTTATCCTGGGTGTCAGCGAGAGCCTGGTTGCCCTTTTATTCGGCTCCCAGATGTCCGTAATCGTTCCGTTACTTATCGTCATCGTTATCCTCATATTCAGACCGAAAGGGTTATTTGGCCATGAATAGGGAGAAGTTCGTTAAAGCTCTGGTTACTGTGATATTGCTCGTCCTCGTCTGCCTGTTACCCCTGATTGTCCAAAATGATTACTGGATACACGTGTTTATCTTAATCGCTATCATGATCCTAACGACAGCGAGCATGCGTGCTATCTTCCGTACGGGGGAAATTTTCATAGGTACCGCTGGTTTTATGCTCCTCGGAGCTTATTCGGCAGCCCTCCTGACAAAGAAGCTGGGGCTTTCCGTCTGGTTAACCATGCCCATTGGCGGCCTATCCGCAGCCGCTGTTGCCTTTGCAGTGGGTTATCCTTTTTTCAGGGTCAAGGGAGTATATTTTTCTATCACAACGCTTCTCCTGGCCATGGTTTTCCAGTATACGACTGGCTATTTTTACAAGTTCACTGGCGGATGGGATGGCGTGAGGTTTATCCCGCCGCCCAACCCTATACCTATCCCCGGAATAACCACTTTAACATTTGAAACCGACATCAGCTATTACTACCTCGCTGTGATCATCATCGGTGTAAGTCTTTTTATTCTTTATCGCATGGAACGCTCACGGATAGGTCTTGTCTGGGGCTCGATAAGGGAAGCTGATAATTTGGCCCAGTCAGTGGGTGTCAATATCATGGCGCAGAAAATATTCATTTTCGTCGTTGCCTGCTTCTTTATTGGCATTGCCGGTGCTCTGTATGCCTTCTATAAGCGCGCTTTATCGCCCGCTGGTAACCCCGGGAATATATTTTCTATATTTACCTCTATTTACTGCATCTTGTACATGGTCGTTGGAGGGGAAAGCAGCTTCTTTGGTTCCATGATAGGTACTATCTTGTTCATGTTGATCCCTGAGTTTTCTCGAAAGTTGCAGCAGTACCGCCCCTTAGTGTATGGGGCACTACTTATCCTTATCGTGTTTTTCATGCCTCAGGGACTCGTTGGATTAAGCAAATACTTTACCATTGGCTATAGAAAGTTACTCTGGCGATTCAGAAGCAAAGTCCCATAAGAAGGAGGGCAGCTCGTAGTGTGCAGTACTCTGGGGTAAAATAAAGAGAAGAAGGAGGTGGTGGGCGCTGCAAAATCGATACGTCTATCTTCAAGTGAGTTATTTCAAATTAATGAAAGGAGGGTCAAAATGAAAAAAACATTATTCTCTATTTTGTTGATTACGACACTGGTGGCATTACCTACGTTTGCAGCATCGGCGGAAAAAACTCTTACTATTGGTGGCATCGCATTTCTTACCGGGCCGGCGAGCGCGGGAGGCATAGCTGTTAAGCAGGGATGGGAGCTTATCGTCGATAAATACAACAAAGCCGGCGGCTTGAAGGTCGGCGGGGATACTTACAAAATTAACCTGATCGTGGAAGATGATGCAATGAGCGCAGATCAGGCATCCACTGCGGCTACGAAGCTGATTAAATCGGATGGCGCCAAATTTATTGTTGGGCCGCTCATCGATGCTATGAAAACCGTGATTTATCCGATTACGTCCAAAAACGGGGTACTGATGGCTATCGTCGACGGTTTGAATGCTTCAGCGGCTCTCGGGGCCTTTGAAACCAATGCAGACGTATCTTCCAATAAGCCGCTCTTAATTCGATGCCACTGGGCGAATGATGAAATTACTCCTTATCTCCTTGATTATCTGAAAGAAAAATACCCGAACGTAAAAACGGTAGCCATGTGCGGCGTTGTCGAAAAATCATTGGAAATGCTCTATGCGGGTATCCAGCCGATGTTGGAAAAACGTGGAATGAAGAGGGTGGGCGCCTTGGAACAGTTTGCACCGGATGTTCAGGATTTTGGTCCCATGGTGACTCGTCTCATGGCCTCCAAGCCAGATGCCATATTAATGCCTATTTCAACACCGATCACATTTGGTATGACGGTCAAGGCAGCGAGAGAGCAAGGATTCAAGGGCCCCATGTTTTGCGCTACGCATCAGGACATTGCTTTTCAAGCAATGCTTGCCGGTAAGGGTAACGACACGGACATATTCGGGATGGGTCTGACACTAGCGGATGAGGCTGGCCTGCCACAGGCAGTAAAAGATGCTAAGGTGGAGTATCTGAAGAAATATCCCGCGAAAGACCTTATATCAGATGTCTTTTTAGTTGGCTATAATGGTTTGTGGGTACTGCTGCAGACCATAGAGAAAGCCAAGAGCGTAGATCCGGCAACGGTACTGAAGACCTACGAGGGGTTGACGAAAAAGGGAGACTTGCAGACACTCTGGGGGCCGGCTTACGTCGGTGGGAAGAAGTCTCTCGGTGTCAACCGGACTCTCTGTTATCCTTACATGATTGATTCTGCAATGAAGGGCACATCCAAGAATGAAAAAACCATCTTCATAGAAGTACCGTAATATTGCTGTCTTAGTAATGGCAAGCCCATTGAGAGGGGCATGCACCCTTCGGTTCAAGAGTAGCAGAAGTAGGAGAAAATTCATCTGACCTTATTGAATGAGTGCATGCCTTTCCCATGTTCTGAGACTATCCATTGTGCCTTTCTTGATCATTGATGGAGGGATATACGGGGATGAACCGAAAGGTGGAGAGTTCATATAAGTTTGAAAACGACCCCACCATTTACCCCACAGTCCATTTTCTCCCCCCTGTCCAATATCTCAGTACTGACCCTGATACATAAACTATATACCCCCATTCTCAAAATGTGCTGTATAAAAATTATACTTGACAAAGCTAAATGACCATGGTACACAATAGACCGAGCGCTTGCTCTATAATCCCCTTCAAGGTTTCCTATGACCCGAACAAGAAAAAATACGACCCTTCAAAATCAGAATCAGGAATTTCCTGGAGATCTCATTTTTGCTTCGACAAAGAATGCCTCTCTGGTTGGAGATAAGCATCAGCAAATCTTAGAGGGGGCCTGCAAGATATTCTTGGAAAAGGGATATCATCTGACGACGATCCGTGACATTGCCAAGGCATGCGGTATGTCCATGGGGCAGCTCTATCATTATATCCGTTCGAAAGATGACGTGTTGTATCTGGTCCATAAACACATGCACAAAGTCTGGTACGATTATTTAAAAAGGTCTAACCTGGAACAGATCAACGATCCCGTGCAAAAACTGACGGAGGCTCTCAACCAGATCCTGAAATTCCAGATTGAAAACAAGAAACTCATTCAATTCGTTTATTCGGAAAGCAAATATCTGGATAAAAAACACTTCAAAGTGGTTCTGGAAATGGATTATAAGAATGTCATCGGGTTCTGGCGAGGCCTATTAGAAGAGGTCAACAAGAAAAAACCAGTCAAAGGCGATCTGGATTTTTCAGCAAGTCTGGTTGCTTTCATGCTGGTCTTTCTCCCTTTAAGGGGTTGGACCTTAAGGGATAAGCCAATCAGGAAGACCCTCGATTCTCTACAGGACTTTATTCTAAGAGGCTTGGGTGTCACATAGTTAGAAAATGGGTTTCGTCCGACGGTAACGATGCCCGTATCGTCATTCGGCAACGTTTTTCGTCTTGAGAAGTTCACGCCTGCGTGCCGAAACTCTTACTTGCCGGGGCATTTAGTCAGGCACTCCGGCGTGCAGGCACGTAACCGTCCGACGCTAAACGAAACGGGCTTCACAGCCGTAACCTTTACCAAAAATCATTGACTATAAAAGATCAAGCGCTCGCTCTTAATTTCCGATGCGCCACTGCCCAATCGGGTCGGTACGACTCGTTCCGAGGAGGAGATAATTTTGAAGCTCGGGGAAAAGGTAGCCATCGTAACAGGCGGCAGCAGGGGTTTGGGCAAGGCCATCGCATTTGGTTTTTCCAGAGAAGGCGCCAAAGTGGTCGTTGCGGCCCGGACAGAGACCGATAACAAACCACTGCAGGGAACGATCCATCAAACCGTGGCGGAGATAAAAGCCCTCGGGTTGGAGGCCTTAGCCATAAGGTGTGATGTAACGGATGAAACAAGCGTGGGGGCCATGGTGGAGGCAGCCCGATCTAAGTTCGGTCAGATTGACATCCTCGTCAACAACGCTGGAGTTGCCTTCTACTATCCCATAGTTGAAACACCACTGAAACGGTGGGAGACCGTGCTGAAGGTAAACCTCACGGGTGCGTTCTTGTGTGTAAAAGCCGTACTGCCCTTTATGATGGCGCAGAAGTCCGGAAGCATCATTAATATATCTTCCCTTGCAGCCGATGAGAGGGATGGCGGTACTGTTCCCACAGGAGTTGCCTATGGGGTTGCAAAGGCGGGTCTTGATCGCTTTACCTGGGGCCTGGCAGTGGAAGTGGGGAAATATAACATAGCCGTAAACTGTCTGAAGCCGAAGGAACCTGTGGACACTGAAGGCATGCGCTTCTGGACGAGAGAGGAAGATCGGAAAGGATGGGTTTCCCCTGATAAGATGGTAAAATGTGCCATTTTTCTTGCAGCCCAGGATGCTTCCGGCGTGACGGGGACTGTGGTGACCGATGAGGAACTAAGCCTGTGGCACGGCCTGTAACCTCCTCTATTCCCCCCTCGATTAAGGGGAGTGGTGCCGTCCAGAGCCGACATAATGACGCTGGCGTTGGTACTGGGACTATGGCGCCGGACGGATGAAGGGTGTTTATCGGAGTTATGCCTTACAAAATGGATATGAGTATGGAACGCAGGTGGCATAAAGTTTGGCCCCAATGGGTTCCAAAGATGCTTGAACTGAAGAAGCCAACGTCCGAATATGTTCGGGAATGGGGAAGGCTAAGGCCGAATGCAATTGCCCTAAGCTTCTATGGGCGAGACCTTACTTATGGGGAACTCAATGGAATGATTGACAGGATGGCCTGGGTCCTCATCGATCTTGGAGTCAAAAAGGGTGATCGCGTTGCCATACATATGGGGAACTCCCCCCAGTTCGTGATTGCCTATTTCGCCGTCCAAAGAGCCGGTGGAGCAGTGGTGCCCGTCAATCCAATGTTCAAGCAGGCGGAGCTTGAATATGAAATAAGGGATGCTGGTGTGGAAACGCTGATTGGCCTTGATTCGACTTACCGGGAGATCGAAAAGGTCAGGAGCCGGACACCGCTAAAAAATGTCATTCTCAGTTCTTTAAGAGACTTTCTCCCGGATAAACCAGTTCTGCCCCTGCCGCCTGAGGCGAAGGGAGCGAAGCATTCATTCCCAGATACACTCGATTTTCTGCAACTGATGGAGAAGTCGAAGGATCGGCCAATATGTAATGTAACCGACTTAGAGACAGAGTTGGCGCTCTTACAATATACTGGTGGCACGACCGGTACTCCAAAAGGAGCCATGATCAGCCATTACGCACTTGCCAACGCAAGTGTTGGAACGATGCACTGGTACCAGAGCAGGGAAAACGACGTTTTCCTTGGCGTTACGCCCTTCTTCCATGTGATGGGTCAGGTAACCCAAATGTGCTCCGCCCTTGTGAGCGGCGGGCGGATTATTGTCCTCTCCCGGTTTGTTCCGGACGTGGTTGCTCAAGCCGTCATGCATTTTCGTTGCACCCATTGGGTGGGTGCAACCACCATGATGATCAGATTTTTGGATCTTCCCAACATTAAGGATTATGATTTTTCCTCGTTGCGCTGTGTTGTGACCGGAGGCGCCCCGATCTCTGTTGAGCTCCAGAAGAAACTGAAAGAACTCCTTCCCGAAGTCGTCTTAGTTGAAGGATACGGTCTGACAGAATCTACATCCCAGGGCGGGGCTTGCACCCCACTGTATCAATACAAGCCTGGCTTCGTGGGCATCCCGCAGCTTAATACCGATATGAAAATTGTCGATCTTGAGACAGGGACAAGGGAGTTGGGACCCAATGAGGTAGGAGAAATAGTTGTTCAATCAGCCTCTTTAATGCTCGGCTACTGGAACAAGCCTGAAGATACGAAAGGGATGCTAAGAGAGGGTTGGCTCCACACAGGAGATACAGGGCTCATGGATGAGGAGGGGTATGTCAAATTCCTCGGGAGGACAAGGGAATTGATCAAGTGCTCCGGCTTCAGCGTATTCCCGGCCGAGGTTGAAGATCTCCTTTTCCGCCATCCTGCGGTTAAGGAAGTGGCAGTGATTGGAGTGAATGACCCGTACAGAGGAGAAACCCCAAAGGCCTTTATTGCTCTTAAAGAAGGGTATGAAGGAAAAACAACAGAAGTTGAGATCCTTGAATGGTGCAAGGACAATATGGCGGCTTACAAGCGTCCTCGGTTCATTGAGTTTAGGAAGGAACTTCCAAAAAGCAGCGCAGGGAAGATATTAAAGCGGATTCTTGCAGAAGGGGAAAAAGAGAATCCGACGGCGCAGGCGCTTCAACAGAAATGATTAATAGACCATTACGAGTACAAAAAGGAGAGCAAAAATGGCTATTCGAACACCGCAACAATATATTGAAAGCCTGAAGGATGGACGGGTTGTTTACATGAATGGGGAGAGGGTCAAGGATATCACAACGCACCCAATCTTGAAGATCTGCAGGGATTGGGTGGCCATGGATTACGTCCTCGAGAATGATTCCCGTTACCGGGACCTTATTACTGAAAGAAATGAAGAGGGCGACCGGGTGAGTTTTGTATTGATGCCCCAAAAGAGCAGGGAGGATTTGCTCCGGTTAAGAGAAATCGTAAAACTCTGGGCGAGGGTCTGTCTGGGGAAACCTCCGGGAGCCAAATTTGTAGCAAAGGACGGATTGAATGCCGTGACAGTGGTCAGCCAAAGAATTGATAAAAAGTATGGCACAAATTACGCCAAAAACGTCGAGGCGTATCGAAAACATTTGCAGAAGAATGATTTGGCCTTTTCAATGGGTCTCACTGATGTCAAGGGCGACAGAAGCCTCCGGCCTTCCCAGCAAAAACGCCACCAGGATTATTACGTCAGAATCGTCGAAGAAAGAAAGGATGGCATCATTGTAAGAGGCGCCAAGACCCATATAAGCCAGGCGCCGCTTTGCAACGAGATCCTCATCGCCCCATGCCGGGCAATGAGAGAGGATGATAAGGCTTACGCCGTCTCCTTTGCCGTACCGGCCAATAGCGCGGGAATTACGATGATTTCTGCCGAACCCGAAGTGCATGAGGCCGATAACTTTTTTGACCATCCCATTGCCGGGACTGTCTATATCAATGATGCAACGATCATCTTTGAAGATGTCTTTGTCCCGAATGAAAGGATATTTCTAAAGGGCGAGTGGGATTTTGCAGGGCAGGTCGCTCATATGTTTGCAAATTTCCATCGCCTCAGCGCGGAGACGTATAAGGCCATGGAACTTGAGCTCTTCACCGGGGCCGCTGCGCTGATGGCTGAATACAACGGAGTGGAGAAGGTCCCCCATATTCGGGAAAAACTTACCTGGCTGGCGATGTATACCGAGGCGGTCGAAATCATTGGGAGGTCCGCGGTCGAGCATTGCATTTCAGAGCCGGACTCGGACCTCGTATACCCCAATCCCATGTACGCAAATATCTGCAAATTCTACTTTGCCGACAATTGGCATCAAGCCACAAAATATATCCAGGATATTGCGGGAGGTATCACCGTCACCTGTCCTTCGGGGAAAGATTTTATGAATCCTGAAATTCATGACCTGATGGATAAATACCTGGGGGGCAGAGAAGGCGTTCCCACAGAGCACAGACTCCGGATGGCTAAATTGATTCGGGACCTCACCTCCTCTTATGAAGATGTGCTGACGATTCATGCCGAAGGCTCCCTTGAAGCCCAGAAGCTTTCCATCTTTGCATTGGCTGATTTTGGCCGCTACAAAGCGGCCGCGAAGCGGGCGGCACGAATTCAGGACGGCACAAAGGATAATATCTATAGCCAATTGCCGGACTTTCCGCCTACAGGCCTATAGAAGACTTCAATTCTTCACCAAAGGCAACTGAAGGGGTGAAAAACAAATGAAAAGATTCGAGAAGCTGCTCGAACCCTACCACATCGGGCCGGTTAAGACCAGAAACCGGATCATCAAGACCGGTGCGTCCACCTGCTATTGGCATGAAAGTGATCTTCACATGAGCGAGAAGGCCAAGGCCTACTACGAAGCACTGGCCAAGGGCGGAGTAGGCTTGCTAATCGTGGAATCGCCGACCATCGATTATCCTTCAGGCGCTCGCTGGAGGGAACGATATCGAATTGACGATGATAAATACATAAAGGGTCTCAAAGAACTGACTCAGGTGATCCATAAACATAACTGCCCCACGTTCGTCCAGATGTGGCATGACGGGCCCTGGCAGTCCCCCCTTTTTCCCGGTTACGCAGCTACTTTTGTTGGACCACCGATAGGGGCTTCGCCCGTCAACCTGAGTGTACCTGGTGATTTTCATCGTGATGTGCCAAGAGAGCTCACCCTCCCTGAAATCGAGGAAATTGTCGACAAATTCGCCAGTGCTGCCCTGCGGGTTCAGAAGGCGGAATTCGACGGTATCGACATCAATGCGGCCAGCAGCCACCTCTTCCATAACTTTATGTCTCCTTTCTGGAATAGACGCCAGGACGCCTATGGTGGGAGCACGGAAAACAGGACACGATTCCTGGTGCAAGTCATCCGGGAGATGAAAAAGCGGACCGGAAAGGATTTCCCGGTCTCTGTCATCATCAATGGTATCGAGCTCGGCCGGGCTATCGGTGTCGAGGATGAGGAGTGTATGACTGCCGAAGAAAGCAGGAAGATAGCCCGGATCTTGCAGGAAGCGGGTGCTGGTGCCGTTATGGTAAGAAATCACTGGCTGGGGTACCACGTAGGCGGGTTTCTCCCTGACTACCTGTGCTATCCGGAGCCTCCGGTTCCTTTTGAATCCTTTCCCGAAGAGTATTACTGGAAAGAACATGGAGCTGGGGCCAACATGATCCTGACAGAAGCGATGAAAAAGGTGTTATCCATTCCGGTGACGATCGTGGGTAAGATAAGCCCCGATCTTGGAGAGAAGATCCTGCGGGAGGGGAAGGCGGACTTCATTGGCATGATGAGAAGCCTCCATGCAGACCCGGAGCTTCCCAACAAGATTGCCACTGGAAGGCTTGAAGAGATAGCACCCTGTACGGCCTGCGGTACCTGCCTGGACCAGAGCATTGGCATGCAGCGGCGGTGCAGGATAAATGCCGCCGTGGGGACGGAAAATTATATCAACGAAAAAGCCCCTAAAAAGAAAAAGGTTATTGTTGTTGGAGGCGGACCGGCAGGGATGGAGGCAGCAAGGGTATCGGCGCTACGTGGCCACGACGTAACACTTTATGAGAAATCGCATCAACTGGGGGGATTGCTACCCCTGGCAGCCCTCGTTAAAGGACTTGAGATCGAGGATTTGCCAGCCATGGTCTGCTATTTCAAGACCCAAATC
>Ga0214473_10003771_pt1 | contig 18288 bp, 17 predicted proteins | sample RVTome_7_FD_203509 | JGI IMG/M metagenome (GOLD analysis project Ga0214473, IMG submission 203509) | Soil microbial communities from uranium-contaminated site in the Upper Colorado River Basin, Wyoming, United States - RVT98D197 | ecosystem: Environmental > Terrestrial > Soil > Contaminated >... | reverse complement strand
TAGGCGAACGCGGTCCGGTTGAGGACCTTCGTCGTCACCTCGAGGACGCTCGAACCCGGCCGGAGGGTCAGTCCGACCAGCCATTTCATCCGCTGGCGGAGCTCGATCTCGCCGACCCAGACCGTGGCGCTGCCGTCAGCTCCCGATTCGATGGCGGAATCGATGGGCATGAAGGTCGTGGCCCGGTGGTGGTGCGGGATGTTCCATTCGACGCCGCCGGAGATCCAGGCACCGAGCATGCCGATGAGGGCCGGCTTGATGACGTGTTGGCGGTAGACGAAATCGTAGCCGTTCGTCTTGTCGACGGCTTCGAAGATGCGTCCGCCGACCTCGGGCAGGACGCCAATACGGACGTAATCGTTCTCGAGATAGAGGATCCGGTAGGCCTTGTCGCGCCTCACGTCGGTGAGCTTGTCGAGGAGCGGATAAGGATAAATGGGGCCCTTGGCACCCTGGTAAGCCCGTCCCGAAAAGAACATGGGATTGGGTTCGGCCGAGCCGACTTCGTACGTCGGGATGATGATCGTCCCTTCCCAGACCTTGACCTGGCCGCGCGCGGCCGCGGGAAGAAGGGCGAAAACGGCCGCCCAGAGGCAGGTCTTTGCCGCCCGAGAGAAAATGCGTTTTCTCCACATCGACGATACCTCCCTCTTCAGGCAAAAACGTTTGCCGTCCGGCCGTTAGAGAATCGGCCAGGATTTCGGCAGGAAGACCTGCTCGTAGAGGGCCATGGCGTACCGGTCGGTCATCCCGGCGATGAAATCCCCGGCCCGGACGATGACCGGGTCGCCCGCCGGGTAGTCCTTGATGTACTCCTCCGGCTTCTCCATGATGTAGGCGAAGAGGTCCCTAATGATCTTTTCCGTCTTGCGCAGCTCGTCGCGGGCCGTGGAGTTGAAGTAGACGTTCTGGTAGAGGAACTCCCGCAGCTCGAGGACGGCCTTCATGATCCGGTCGCTCATGGCGATGCGGTCGAGCTCCGCGGCCAGGCTGGCCTCGACGACGTCCATGACCATCCTGTCGATGCGCGTCGCGTGCCACTTGCCCAGGACCCGGACGAGCCCCGCCGGGATGTCCTCCTCCTTGATGATGCCGGCCCGCAGGGCGTCGTCGATATCGTGATTGACGTAGGCGATGACGTCGGAGACGCGGACAATCTGGCCTTCGAGCGTCGAGGGCATGTCCTCCGGGTCCTCGTCGAAGATCTCGCCCCGGCCCTTGGAATGCCGCTGGATGCCGTCCCGGACCTCGAAGGTCAGGTTCAGCCCCTTGCCCTCGTATTCGAGCTTCTCGACGACGCGCAAGCTCTGGTCGGCGTGGTGGAAACCGAGGGGCAGGAGCTTGCGGAGCGTCTCCTCGCCCGAATGGCCGAAGGGCGTGTGGCCGAGGTCGTGGCCGAGGGCGATGGCCTCCGTCAGGTCTTCGTTGAGGCGGAGGGCTTTGGCGATCGTCCGGGCGATCTGGGAGACCTCGAGGCAGTGGGTCAGCCGCGTCCGGTAGTGGTCCCCGAAAGGGGAGAGGAAGACCTGGGTCTTGTGCTTGAGGCGGCGGAAGGACTTGGAATGGATGATCCGGTCGCGGTCGCGCTGGAAGTCCGTACGGATCGGGTGCTGGGCCTCGGGACGGACCCGGCCCTTGGAGCGCGCGCTGAGGCAGGCCTTGGGCGACAGGAACTTTTGCTCTGTTTTTTCCAGCTCTTCGCGGATGGTCACGGATTCACTCTTCGGCCCGCGTTGATTATAGCAAAAAGCGGTGGGCCGCCGCCAGCTTCAAGAAGGGGTCAAACCTATTTTTTACGCAAAAATGCGTAAAAAATAGGTTTGACCCCTTCTTTACTTGCATTTATCGCCGCGTTCACCTAATAAATGAACGAAAGCTTTTCGGAACGGAGCCGCCATGATCAAAGACAACGTCGCCGCGATCCTCAGAGAGCTTCCCCCCGGCGTCGAGCTCGTCGTCGCCGCAAAGACGCGGACGGCCGCCGAAATCCTCGAGGCCATCGATGCCGGCGTCAGGATCATCGGCGAGAACTATGTCCAGGAGGCGGCCGACGTCTTTCCAGCGATCGGCCGCAGGGCCCGCTGGCACTTCATCGGCCATCTTCAGTCGAACAAGGTCAAGAGAGCCGTCGAGATCTTCGACCTCGTCGAGACCGTGGACTCGGTCGCCCTCGGCCGCGAGATCGACAGGCGCTCGGCCGCGGCCGGCAAGACCATGGACGTTCTCGTCGAGGTCAACAGCGGACGCGAACCGCAGAAAGCCGGCGTCCTTCCCGAGGAGGCCGAACCTCTCGTCCGGGCTCTGGCAGGCCTCCCCAACCTGCACGTCCTGGGCCTCATGACCATGGGCCCGTTCGAAGGCGACCCCGAAGACTCCCGTCCCTATTTCAAGGAAACAAAAAAGGTTTGGGATGAGCTGAAGGCGCTCGCCATCCCGGGGGCCGAGATGCGGCATCTGTCCATGGGCATGACCAATTCCTGGCGGGTGGCCGTCGAAGAAGGGGCGACCATGGTCCGCATCGGCACGGCCGTCTTCGGCCTGCGAACTTGAAGCCCCGGAAGGCGCCCTACTTCATCCCTTCTTTTTCCTCGGCTTCGTCGAGGGCCTGCACTTCGGCCTCGCCCAGGGCGATTTCAGGCTCGATCCCCTTCAGCCGTCGCAGATCCTCGATCTTCTGGAGGGGCCGCTCGAGCTTGTTGCGGCGGGTCGTAGCGAGCTTCTGGAATTCGTCCCGGGCGTCGTCGATCTTGCGGCCCATGTTGTCCATAGACTTGCAGAACTTCTCCCACTCCTTATTGAAGCCGCCGATGAGCCGGAGCATGTCGTTGGCCGCCTTGGCCGTGCTGAAGTTGTCCATGGCCTGGCGGATGACGGCCAAGATGGCAAAGAGGGTGAACGGGGAACAGAGGATGACCTTATTCCGCAGGGCCTCGTCGATGATGACGGGGTCGTTCTGGTTGATGAAGGCGTAGACCTGTTCGTTGGGGATGAAGACGAGGACGTAGTCCAGGGTCTCGTCGTTGGGGTTGATGTAGTCGCGGGTCGTGACCTCTTTGATCCGGCTCCGGACGTCCCTCAGGAACTGGCCCTTATGGACCTCGCGCTCCATATCGTTCTCTGTCTCGAGGTAGCGGAGGTAGCTGTTCAGGGGGAACTTGACGTCCATGTTGACCTTCCGGCCCTGGGGCAGCTGGAAGGTGTAGTCGGGACGCGACCCCGCCCCCTCGAGGGTCTTCTGCCTGAGGTAATTGACGCCCTCGATAAACCCGGATAGCTGGAGGACGTCCTCGGCCATCCGCTCCCCCCACATGCCCCGGGCCTTGGTGCTGACCAGGGCCTGGCGAAGGTGGTTGGCCGTGTCTTGGAGCTTGGCCGTCTGTTCCGCGGCCGTTTTCAGGTGGGCGGACAGCTCGCCGTACTTCTGGACGCGTTCCTTCTCGAACCCGGCGGCGACGTCCTGCATTTTCTGGAGGTCGCCCCGCATGGATTCGAGGGTCTGGTCGATCAGCTTCTTTTTCCCTTCGAGGTCCTTCTCGCCGGACTGGGTCTGCTGGCCGAGCACGGACCCGGCCAGCTTCATGAACTCCTCCGAGTTCGTCTTCAGGGCCGCGAGGGACAGCGAGCCCATGGAGTCCTTGACCCGGCCGAGGATGACCTCGATGTCCTTGACCTTCTCGCTTTCCGTTTCGCTGACAAGCTCGCGGGCGATCTCCCGCGCCTCCTTCCTCTTCAACAGCTGGATGATGAAGACGACCGCGGCGCCGAAGACGCCTCCGCCGATGAATAAATAAACACCTGTCATGTTTCGACTCCTTCATCGCCGCCCGGCCCTTCCCCGCCTTCCGCCTCGTCCATGGCCCGGTCGACTTCCGCGTCGAAGTCCTCGCCCGTCTCCTCGCCCATCTCCCGTCCCATTTTCTTCATCCAGCGGGCGACGCTCTTCGGGTCATTCTCGTCGAGCCCGGCCAGGGACGAGGGGTCGGCCAGGCTTTCAAGCCGGCTTTCGTCGGACCGCCGGACGGCGACGCGGGAGACGAGCTTGGCCAAGTTCCTGCCGCCGCAGTGCTGACACACCGGGTCGACGGCCGCGCTGACGGACAGCGTCACCACCGTCGTCTTCTGGCGGCAGTCGGCGCAACGGTATTCGTAGATGGGCATGTCTAGATCAGGATCCCTTCGTCGAAGCCGAGCTTGACGAGCTCGATCCGGTCCTCGCCGCTCACCCCGAGGTGGTGCCGGGTGTCCGCCAGGAAGATGTGGTGCGGCATCGGCTGCAGCGGGCGGTCCTCCTTGAAGTAGTCGCGCCTTTTCGCCTGGAGAACGCGGAGGCCGGTGGCATCGGCGGCGACGGGATCCTGGCTGACGATCAGCCCCTTGTATTCCCAGGTGTATTCTTTTCTGAAGTGGCTGGGCCCGATCCCGTGGAAAAGGGGCGTCAGCATGACCAGGACGTTGAGGCGCGTCTTGTCCTTGACATGCGGCAGGTTCCAGATCGTGGCCAGGTCCGCGCAGGTATCCCCGTGATAGTCCGACGGCTTGGGAACGAACATGATGTAGTTCTTGATGCAGCTCCCCATGCCCGCCCAATAGTGCGTCCGGGCCGGCCGGGCGTTGACGAGCGCCGTCGCGTTCTGGAAAATCGCGTTCTTGAGAACGCCGCGGTCGTCGATGGACAGCATGCCTTCCGGGACGCCGGCGGACATCACCCCGCGCTTGATGGCCTGCTCGACCTGCGTCGTCGTCGGCAGCTTCCCCCAGCCGTTGGTCTTGATGCCGACGATGTCGTCGGGCCTGATGATCTTTCGCCAGGCCTTGACGGCGTCCTTCTCGCCGACCAGGGTCATGACCGCATCGTCCAGCATGCGCTGGATGACGGCGGCGCTCGGGGTTCCGGCCGCGTCGAGGGCGTTCGGATCGCGCACCAGAACGACCTTGACCTTTTCGGCGGGGCCCGCCGCCGCGCCCTGGAAGGCCGGGAGGAACGCTCCGGCCAGGGGGGCGACGGACGCAACCTTCAGGAAATCTCTGCGCGTGATCATCTTGCCGCTCATAGTTTCGAAGCCTCCTTGATTCAGGCTGGCGGCCGCCGGCGGGCCGGCTCGCCACCGCGTAATTTCTTGTTCGCAGCTTCGATCAGTTCCTGGACGGACGCCATCTGATTCATGGCGAACTGGTCCGAATCCGCGTTAAACACCACGATGACGATGTCCCCCGCTTTGGCCGAGGCGGTCCATCTCTTGTCCTCGGTCCGGACGATCCCCGATTTCTTGGCGTCCGGCATGTAGTTCTTGGCGAAGGACCCATAGGCCCGGGCGGCTTTCGCTTCGTCCGGATAGCCGACGACGAGGAGATAGCTTTTGCCGCCGGCCGTCGTGTAGGGCGCCAGAACGGCCGAGGCCGTTTGCTCGAGGAGAAGGATATCTCCATCGGCCACGAAAAAATGGTAGTTGAGGACCGAATAGTTATGAAAATAGCAAACCCGGTCCGCCACGAGGCCCTCGGCCGGGAGATAGGAAAGAAGCTTCGGCTTGGGTCCTTCCCTCGGGATGGCACGAGCGATCTGGCGCCCCAGCTCGAGGACGGACTCTTTGGTATCCTTGGTCTCCTCCTCGGCGTAAACGGAGCCGAAATAGCGGTCCTTCCAGAACGATAGGAGCCCGGCCTTGTAGGTCGAGCCCTGCCCGATCGCAGCGTCTTTTCCGTCAAGGTCGTGGGTGAAGACGCCGAAGGCGTCCTCCGGCGACCCCATGTCGAATAGGTCGACGACGATGTCGGGCTTACCGTCCTTGTGGAAGCGGCGGGCCACGAGGAGCTTCATGTTGTAGGACCTGTAGACCTCGCCCGCGCCGTCGATGTAGTCGAAGATCGACTCGGCGTCGAAGGTCTGGTCGGCCTCCGAAACATAAGGGCCGATCGTCGGGGGGATGAACGCGGCGAGCTTTTGGACGTCGGGCACGATCGGTTCGGTCATCAGGGCAAGTCCTCCCAGGAGGGCCAGAACGGCGGCGGAAACGACAACCCTCTTCATTCTCGCCGATTGTATCATGCCGTTTACGCCGAGACAAGGGAACGGGGCGGACGGGCTGGGGCGTTTGCAAATTTCGGCGTTTCAGGGAATAATAGACGCGGTTCGCGTGATCCCATGACGTTCCGACGCCCGACCAAAGGAGAGTCCGCATGACTGAGCGCCGCCTGAAGGTTCCCGCCCTCCTCGTCCTGGTCCTCGCCGGGTTCCTCACCGACTGCTCGACGACGGCCAAGGACGACGTCGTGACTCCGGTCGAAATCCCCGCGGCCTCCATGTCCTACATCGTGCTCGCCTGGAACGACCTGGGGATGCCCTTCTTCAGCCCGACTTACGACAAGGAGGTCCTCCTACCGCCCTACAACACCCTGTGGGCCCAGGTGATCAAGCGCGGCAGCCCACCCGAGATCGTGACGACGGGCGTCACCTTGGAATACCGGATCGTCGACAACACTTATTCTTACGGCAAGGGGACGGCGTCGCCGCTTCGCAGCTACGGGCAGTTCTGGGACAACTCCTTCGACCTCTTCGGCGTCTCCCTCGCCCACGATACGGGCCTCAACCTGGTCGACCCGGACATCCACAACGGGCTCTCGGGAACGATGCTCCTCAAGGGCAACCACTTCGAGGTCGACGGCGTTCCCGTCGTCCCCATCAACGACGCCGGGACGTGGGATCCCTACCAAGTCGCGGAGATCATCGTGCGCGACGCGTCATCCGGCGCTGAGCTGGCCCGGACGCGGGCGACCGCCCCCACGTCCGACGAGATCAACTGCGCCAAGTGCCACGGCCAGGGCGACGTCGGATCCGTCCTGGCATCCCACGACGAGCTCGAGGAGACGACGTTCGTCACCGACGGCGTCCCCGTCCTCTGCGCTGACTGCCACGGCAGTCCCGCCCTGGGGCAGACCGGCGCGGGCTCGTCGGAGGTATACCTGTCCGAGGCGATCCACTCCTATCACGCAGCCCTGACCACGAACTGCTACGACTGCCATCCCGGCGAAACCACGTTGTTCCACAGGAGCGTCGCCCATACGACATCGAACGGAAATTGCTCGACCTGCCATGGCACTTCGGGGGACATCGCCATGTCGATCGCAAACGGCCGTGTCCCCTGGACGGGCCAGCCGAAGTGCGTGCAATGCCACACCTTCGTCGCCGAAGTCGACACGGGGGCGACCGCTTACCGCGCCGCCTCCGCCCACAACGGCATCTCCTGCCCCGCCTGCCACGGCAGCCCCCACGCCCAGATCCCCTCGAACAGGGCCGTGGACCACTACCAGGCCCTCCAATACCAGAACAAAGCCCTGCCTCTCGGCAGCTGCCGGGTCTGCCACAGCGGCTCGAAGGGCGGCGGTTTAGTGAATATCGTGGAGGCCCACGGCGGAAGCCGGCCGACGGCGTGCACGGTCTGCCACACGGGGTCCATCTCGACGAACAATCCGCTGGAGTTCCCCCACAGGTTCCAGCACAGAAACCGCTGAAACCGCCCTATTTTTCCATGCCCCGGGACATGTGCCCGACATAAGTCCGCAGGAAGCGAACGGCCTCGTCGGCCCGCCTGAAGACAGGGATCCCGGCGCGCTCGAGACATCCGGCCAGGGGGGTATAGAGCTCTCCGGCGTCGATGTTGACGACGACCGGCTTGTCCGTCGACCGGAAGAGCTCGATCAACCGCGAAGCGAAGCTCCCCGGCCGGGTAAGATCCTCCCGATGCCCCTCCCCCGGCGGCAGGGTGTTCTGGGCCGGGGTCATGGGAACGTTCGAGACGACCGCGCAATCCACGTCCAGGTCCTCCAGGATGGCCCGCGCGCACTCCACGAAGACGGCGTCGTCGGCGACCGGGGTCACGTCGAGGGGATTGTGGATGTCCTGGAGGCGGTCGATGCCGAGCGGTTGGAGGATCGCCACGATGCGCTTCTGCGTCTCCGGAGTGAACGGGACGAGGTCCAGGCCCACCCCGTTTTTCAGGTTGTCGGCCAGCACGACGCACTCGAACCCGGCATTGCTGATGAGCCCGACCCGGCGGCCGCGGACCTTCCGGCCTTCGAGGAATGACAGTCCCTTCATGAAGTTCTCGAACTCGAAGATGTCCCCGGCCACGATCGCGCCGGCCTGTTCCAGGACGGCCCGGAAGACGCCGTAGTCGCCGGCTACGGAAGCCGTGTGGCTCGACGTCGCCGCCCGGCCTTCGGGGCTCCGGCCCGCCTTGTAGACCAGGACGGTCCGGCCGGTCGCCGTGATCTCGCCGACGGCCCGGGCGAAAGCCAATCCGTCGCCCCGCTTGAACCCTTCCATGTAGACGGCGAACAGCTTGACGTCGGGGTCGTCCTTGAGGAACGTCAGGTAATCCGAGGCGGTGAGGTCGAGCTGGTTCCCGAGGGAGACGGCGTAGAGCGGCTCGACCTCCGGCAGCTTGCTCATCCGGCAGATCATGAAGGCGCCGCTCTGGCTGATGACGGCCATGTCCGAGCGGGTGCTCTTCGGCCGGGGCAGCTTGTGCTTGGGGATGAAGGTCGTGTCGTAACGGCCGGGCTTGGAGACGATACCCAGGCAGTTGCCGCCGTTGACGACGGGCGTCGTCTTCGCGCTCCGGCGGCCTTCGCGGAGAAGCTCCCGGATCTTTTCCTCGCTCGACGCCCCGCCCTCCTTTTCGCCCATGCCGCCGGCGATGAGGATGACGGAGCGCGCCTTCTCGTGTTCGACGAGGTCCTTCATCACGTCGTAGCACTGGTCGGCGGCGAGGGTCAGGACGAAGAGATCGACCGTCCGAGGCATGGCCTCGACCGACGGGACGCAGAGGCAGCCTTCGATCGACTCGAGCTCGGGCTTGACCACGACAACGTTCTCCGCCGGAAAACCGTTCTGCAGGGTGTTGTTGAGGATGAGGTGGCCGATGTTCATCTTCTCCGAAACGCCGATGATGCCGATCGACGCGGGCCGGAGGAGTGGTCCTATGGCAGCGACAGGCCGGGCGGATACGCCCGCTTTGTCGCGGGAAAATCGGCAGACCCCGTCCAGGGGGACGAGCCGGCCGCGGCGGACGACGAAGGGATTGACCTCGGCTTCCTCGAGGACGAAAGGAGAGTCGGCGGAAAAGGGCGAGAAGGCGGCGGCCAGGTCGCGGAAGCGGAGGAGGGTTTCGGCCAGGACGTTGGGGGAGACGAGCGCTTTCCGTCCCCGGAATTCGGCGGCCAGCTTGCCGGTGAAGGTCAGCGGCTCGAGAAGGCTCTGGGCCTTCTCGTCTGCGAGGAGGTGGGCGGAGGCGATGGCCACGGCCCTCCCCTCGCGGAGATGCTCGTTCATGTATTCGACGTCGAGCCCACCGCTCCCCATGGTCAGCACGGGCCCGAAGTCACGGGAGTTCCTCAGGCCGAGGAGGATCTCCGAGCCGAAGCCGACGTTGTCGAAGGTGACTTTCTCGGCGACGAGGAAACCCCGGATGGACTCCCGGACGGCCTTCAGGGACGAAGGCTCTCCGGAGGCGCCGTGGCCCCGACCCCTTTTCTCCAATTCGACATAGCGGAGGGGCACGGTCCTGAGCATCGAAGCGCAGGCCTTGTTCACCGACGCGGCGTCGGGCTTGACGAAGGCGACGCCCCCGACGTCGGACTTGTGGATGATGAGCGGAGAAACGACTTTGAGGACGACGGCGTCGGTCCCGGCCCCGAGGCCGATCAAGTCCTTCCGGCCGACGGCCTGGCCGGCCGGGACGAAGACATGGCGGGGCGCGGGGATCCCGGCCTCCTTGAGGACCTCGTAGATTTCGGGTTCGAGCAGGAAATTCCGGCCGTCCCGCTCCGCCGCCTCGAGCGTCCGGTGGACCCTTTTCCAGTCCGTTTTCATGCGCCGAGGGCCGCTTTCTTACCGAGTTCATAGGCCTTGAGGTTAGCCTCGAGGACGGCGGCCCCGCGGCCGCGGAAAAGGGTGTCGATGGTCGCGAGCAGGCTCGCTTCCTTCAGGATCAGGGAGCCCGAGGCCGCCCCGAGGAGGACGATGTTCTGGGCCTTGACCGTCCCGGCCTCCCGGGCCAGCTTTTCCGAGTCGACGATGACGCTCCTCGGCGTCTTGCGGACCGCCTCCAGGACCCGGTCGATATCCGGATAGTCGGGGATGTTCCGGTACGGCGTCGAGCTCGTCACGACGATCCCGCCCGGCCGGAGGTATTCGAAGTAGCGAAGGGCTTCGAGCGGCTCGACGCTCAGGATCATGTCGGCCTCGCCCTTGGGGATGAGGTCGCTCCAGATCGCATCGTTCGAGAGACGCATGTGCGACTGGACGGCCCCTCCCCGCTGAGCCATGCCGTGGACCTCGGCCTGCTTGAAAAAGAGCCCGTCGGCGAGGGCCGCGTTGTCGATGATGTAAGCGATGGACAGAATGCCCTGGCCGCCGACGCCCGCGAGGATGATGTCCTGCTTCATGGCCTAGCTCCTCTTCTTCCGCATTTCCTGGACGCACTCCCGGACGGCGACGACGACGGACAGCCCGCGGTGGTCGATCTCTTGCTTAATGACCTGGATGTTCTTTTCGTGGTTCTTCGGCAGCGGCTCTATCGTCCGGATATGCTCCTTGGGCACGCCCACGCCTTCGATGATGCGGAGAAGACGTTCGCCGGTCCCGTAACTCGGCTGTCCCCCCGTCATGGCCGTCGTCCCGTTGTCGAGGACGATGACGGTCATGTCGGTGTTGGCGAAGGCCGCGCCGAGGAGGGGCGTGATCCCCGAATGGGCGAAGGTCGAGTCGCCGATGACCGAAACGACCGGGTGGAGGCCGACGTCGGACGCGCCCCGGGCCATGCTGACGCTCGCCCCCATGCAGACGCATGTTTGGACGGCGTTGTAGGGAGGCAGGGCGCCCAGGGTGTAACAGCCGATGTCGCCGAACACGTTCGAGCCGGGGTAGTTTTCGAGGGCCTTGTTGAGGGCCTTGAAGGTGTCGGCGTGGGGACACCCGACGCAGAGCTGGGGCGGACGGTCGGAGAGCGGGAGCCCGCTCGCCGCGACGGCCGGGAGAGGGTCCCGGCCGAGCGCCCGGCGGACGATGTCCGGGGAGAGCTCCCCGGTTGCCGGGAAGGCGCCGCTGAGCTTTCCCAGGACGGTCTTGCCGGCGATCCCGAAGAGCCCCTTCAGCTGCCGTTCGATGAAAGGATAGCCGTCTTCGACGACGAGGACGGCGTCGACGTGGCCGACGAGCTTACGGATGAGCCCCTCGGGAAGCGGGTAGGTCGAAACCTTGAGGAAGGACGGGAGCGCGGCTTCGCCCTTTATGGCCTCGCGAAAATAGTTATAGCCGACGCCGGAGGCGATGACACCGAGGGATCTGTCGCTCTGGTTGAGCTTCAGGACATTGAACGGCGATTCCTCGGAGAAGCGGACCATCTCCGGCTGACGGTCGAGAAGCAGGGCGAACCTGCGCCGGGCGTTCACGGGAAGGAGCGTCCAGTCCTTCGCCGCCCCCGTTTTCAGCTCGTTCGGACCGCGGGACTCGCGGGTTTGGACGGGCGACCGGCTATGGGCCAGGCGCGTGACCATGCGCATGAGGACGGGCAGGCCGAAACGCTCGGAGACGTCAAAGGCTTCCCGGGCCATATCGTAGGCCTCCTGGTGGTCGGAGGGCTCGTAGGCGAAGATCTGGGCGAACTGAACGTAGTACCGGCTGTCCTGCTCGTTCTGCGAGCTGTGCATGCCGGGGTCGTCGGCGCTGACGATGAGGAGGCCGCCGTTGGCCCCGGTCACGGCGGAGTTCATGAAGGGGTCGGCGGCGACGTTGAGTCCGACGTGCTTGAACGAGACCAGGGCGCGTTTCCCGGCGAACGAGGCGCCCAGGGCCTCCTCGTAGGCGACCTTCTCGTTCACCGACCAGACCGCGGTGAACGCCTTGGTCTCGCCGGCCAGGCGGACGAGGTACTCCATGATCTCGGAAGCGGGCGTTCCGGGACAGGAGTATCCGGCCGAGAGGCCCGCATGGACGGCCCCCAGGGCGATCGCTTCGTCACCGAGCAGGATTTGATGGGACATGGGCATCCTTCTCTCGACTGCATTTCAACGGACGCACGCCCGGAAGACACGGTGAAGAGACGTGCAACCCATCGGTCGAAGGGGTAGGATACTCACAGCCGGAGGAGGGTGTCAAGCCGCAGGCCGGGGCGTCCGGGAGTTGAGTAAATTGATAATTCCTATAAATTTATGTTGATATTAGGAGAAAAGCCTTATAGGATAGCGCTTAAGGAGAATGTTATGATCAGGCTTTCGACGAAGGGGCGCTATGGGACAAGGTTGATGCTCAACCTGGCTCGGCATTACAAGAGAGGGGATGGACATAAGACCGTCATCCTCAAAAACATCTCGGAAGACGAGAAGATCTCGATCCGCTACCTCGAACAGATCATCATCCCCTTGAAGATCAACCGTCTGGTCAAAAGCATCCGCGGCGCCGGCGGGGGCTACACTCTGGCCCGCAAGCCCGAGGACATCAGGCTGAGCGAGATCCTCCACGCCCTCGAGGGGAACTGCTGCCTCGTCGAGTGCGTCGAGGATGAGTCCTTCTGCGATTTCATCGACACCTGCCCGACCTTCCCCATCTGGAAGAACGCGACCGACATCCTGAAGGGCTATTTCGACAGCCTCACCCTTAAGGACATCGTCGAGATAGCCGAAAAAAAGACCAAGCAGGGCAAACACAAAGCCCGCTAAGTCCTTTCCGACGATGCGCTTTCTCTTCAGGCGGGCGACGATCCCAGCGCTTTTCCCCGGTCGGGTCTTTGGGGCCGAATTTCCCCCTTGCCGATCTTCATGTCAGACCCGAATCGATCCTAGGGGCGTAGGCCGGCCTTCCGCTCCGCCGCTTCGATGGTGTTCATCATCAGCATGGTGACGGTCATGGGGCCGACCCCGCCCGGCACGGGGGTGATGGCCTCGGCCTTTTCTTTGATGGCCTCGAAATCGCAGTCCCCGACGAGGCGGAAACCCTTGGGCGACGCGGCGTCCGGCACCCTATTGACGCCGACGTCGATGACGACGCACCCGTCGCGGACCATCTCCGCCTTGATGATGCGCGGCACGCCCATAGCCGCGACGAGAATGTCCGCCTGGAGCGTGAACCGGGTGATGTCGGGCGTCCCCGTGTGGCAGACCGTGACCGTCGCATTGGCCCCCTTTTTCTTCTGGATGAGGAGCGCGGCCAGGGGCTTGCCGACAATGTTACTCCGGCCACAGATGACGACGTGCTTCCCCTCGGGGCTATAGCCGCCCCGGACGAGCAGTTGGACTACCCCGTAGGGCGTGCACGGCAAGGGGCACGGCTCGCCCCGGAGGAGCTTGCCGACGTTGACGGGGTGGAACCCATCGACGTCCTTCTCCGGGGAGATGAAGTTGATGACCTTGTCGGCGCTGACGTACTTCGGCAGGGGCAGCTGGACGAGGACGCCGTTGTAGCGGTCGTCCCGGTTGAGGCCGTCGACCGTCCGCAGGATCTCCTCCTCCGAGGACGTTAGCGGCATTTTGATCGTCGTCTCGAAGATGCCGATCTCCTCGGCCGCTTTGGCCTTGGCCGTCACGTACGAGATGGACGCGGGATCCTCCCCCATCAGGACGACGCCCAGCCCCGGGACGACGCCTTTCTCCTTGAGCTTGGCCGCGCGGCCCTTGAGCTCCTCCCGGATCTGGCAGGACACCTCCTTGCCGCTGATGATTTTCGCCGGCATCCTCTCCTCCTTTTCGGTCGTGAATGACGTCGCCCTTACCATAATTAAAAGCGTTCGTGGGGTCAATAGAGATGCCCCTCTCTTTTGCGAGCTTGAGACGAGAGCGCAGAGAAACAATGGGGACACGTACCGCTTCTCTCGAAGCAGTACGTGTCCCCGTTCTTCGCCAAACAGCTGAACAGAAAGACCCAAGAATCAATTCGGATATTTACCAGGCCGGCCCCGTCGAGGGACGAATGCTCTTGAATTGACGGGGGGTCCCGGGTATAATCTCCGACGACTTCGAGGCTAGGGCGAGCGTCGATCGGAGGACACAACCATGAGAGTCGGAATCCTGACTGGCGGGGGCGATTGCCCGGGGCTCAACGCTGTCATCCGGGCCGTTACCCGGAAGGGCATCGTCCAATTCAACTACGATATCCTAGGCATCAAGAACGGCTGGCTGGGCCTCATCGAGGGCAAGATTTTCCCCCTGGACCTGAGCGCCATTTCGGGCATCCTGCCGCGGGGCGGGACCATCCTGGGCACGTCCAGGACCAATCCCTTCAAGGTCGAGGACGGAATCGGCAAGATCTTCTCGCAGGTCGAGAAGTTCGAGCTCGACGCGGTCATCGCCGTCGGCGGCGACGACACCTTGGGCGTCGCCAACAAGCTCTGCGAAAAAGGTCTTCGCTGCGTGGGCATCCCCAAGACGATCGACAACGACCTCTCCGGGACCGACTACACGTTCGGTTTCGACACGGCCGTTTCGATCGTCACCGAGGCGCTCGACCGGCTCCACACGACGGCCGAGGCCCATCACAGGGTCATGGTCGTCGAGGTCATGGGCCGCAATGCCGGCTGGATCGCTATCGAGGGGGGCATCGCCGGAGGGGCCGACATCATCCTCATCCCCGAATTCCCCTTCGACATGGGCGAGATCTGCGGCCAGATCCTCAAGCGGCGGGAGCGGGGAAAACTCTTCAGCATCGTCGTCGTGGCCGAAGGGGCCAAGCCCAAGGACGCCAGCCTGATCGTCCAGTCGACCGAGAAGGACGCCTTCGACCATGTCCGGCTCGGCGGGATCGGAACCATCATCTCACGGGAAATCGAGAAGTGCACGAGGATCGAGACCCGGGTCACGGTCCTCGGGTATATCCAGCGCGGCGGGTCGCCGACGGCCTTCGACCGGATCCTGGCCACCCGCTTCGGCATCGCCGCGATCGACCTGGTCAAGGAAGAGAAATTCGGCTACATGGTCGGCCTCCGGGGAAACCGCATCGTCCCGGTTTCCCTTCAGCAGGCGCTGGCCGAGCCGAAAACGGTGGACGCGGAACTTTACAACATCGCCAAGGTCTTTTCTGGCTAGGGGTCCCGCCGCGAAACGGGTTGATCTTAAAAGAGTTGGCGGCGACGGGGTATTGACATCCCGTCCCGGGCGTGTTAATCTCCCCCGCGCCAGGAGGCGCTAAGGTCATGAACAGGAAGCTCAGGCCCTTCATTATTCTTTTTGCCCTTGGGGCGGCCGTCCCCCTCGCGGCGGACATCCGATTCGAGCTCGGCTTCGGCTGGACCCTGGTCGGACCTGCCATGAACGCCAGCTACGTCAACCAGTACGCGCCGACGCTCACCCCCCCGGACCGCTACATCGCCAGCTCGGCCGGGCAGACGGTCCGGTTCAAGGGCAAGACCACTTACGGGATGAACGGGTTCTTCAACGTCCTGTTCACGGAGAACATCGGCCTTCAGGTTTTGGCCGACTACCACCGTCCGGGCCTGGGCGGGTCGAATGCCCCCTACAACATCGAAATGCAGTTCCAGGCCTTTGAGCCCGAAACGTACTCCCGGGAGATCGATGATTGGCCAGCCTCGGCCGGCAACCTCACCGAGACGACCTTCAGCCTCAACGCCCTGGCCCGCTTCCGTGTCGCCGACAACCTCTCCCTCAGCATCTCGGCCGGCCCAAGCGCCTTCCACTTCGAAGGCAAGGGCGGCTACATCGGCTACACGTTCTTCGACCTCGCCCTGGTCGACGGCCAGTACGTGCTGAGCGGAGGGACTTATCAGATGATCGTCGACTTCGGCCCGCAGACGAAATACGGATTAAACGCGGGGGTCGAGGCGGCCTACGAAGCCTTCCGGCACGTTATCCTGGCCTTCGATGTCCGCTGGTACGGCGCCCCGAAGAGCGACCTTCAGATGCACATCGTCGAGGACGAGGTCATCACCAAACCCCTCGACGAGATCGAGATGACGATCGGGCTCGGGGCACTGCGCGTCAACCCGTCCTATTTCCGGGCCGGCCTGGCCGTCCGCTTCGTCTTCTGAGCCCGCCGGCCTGGATGATTCCTAAATCTTCGCCCGCCTGAGCCTCAGGGAATTGCCCACCATCGACACGGAGTTCATGGCCATGGCCGCCGAAGCGATCATGGAGTTGAGCAGAAGACCGACGCCACCCGCAGTCCCATAAAAACCTTCTCTCCGTTCCTAGAATTAAGGCGGATTTTTCAGGCTATCATATAAGCCGGAGAGGTTGCGCTTGCCGCGCGTTTGTGCTACTATTTTGGGGCTCTAGAGAATAAGGAGAAGACCATGTCCGGACACTCAAAGTGGGCTTCTATCAAGCATAAAAAGGCCGCGACAGACTCCAAGCGCGGCAAGATCTTCACCCGGCTCATCCGGGAGATCAGCATAGCCGCCCGGGCCGGCGGCGGCGAACCCGACAAGAACCCCAGCTTGCGCAATGCCATCGACGGCGCCCGGGCCGCGAACATGCCCGCCGACAACATCAAGCGGGCCATCATGAAGGGCACGGGCCAGCTCGAGGGAGCGACCTACGAGGAGGTGTCCTACGAGGGCTACGGGCCGGGCGGCGTCGCCATCTACCTCCAGGCCGTGACCGACAACAAGAACCGCACCGTCTCTGAGCTCCGCCACATCTTCGCCAAAAGCGGCGGCCGGATCGGCGAAACCAACTGCGTCGCCTGGATGTTCAAGCGCATGGGCTACATCGACGTCGAGAAGTCCAAGGCCTCGGAGGATATCCTCATGGACGTCGCCCTTGCCGCCGGCGCCGACGACCTCAAGGACGACGGCTCCAACTTCGAGATCACCACGTCGCCCGAAAGATACGAGGCGGTCGTCGAGGCCCTCAAGAAGAATGGGATCGAGATCACGGCCTCCGAAGTCGGGTTCTTGCCCCAGAACTACGTTAAAGTCGAGGGCAAGGAAGCTCAGCAGGTCCTCCGGCTCATGGAGGAGCTCGAGGACCACGACGATGTCCAGACCGCCTCTTCCAACTTCGACATCTCCGAAGAGGATATCGCCAGCTTCTCGCAGGCCGGTTGACGGCCCGGCGGAATCCATGCGGGTCCTCGGGATCGATCCAAGCCTCCAGTCCACGGGGTTCGGGATCGTCGAGGACGAGGGAGGCCGCCTCTCGCCCGTCGCCTACGGCGTCATCAAACCGACGGGGAAACTCCCCCTCCACCTCAAGCTCTACGAGATCAAGACCGAGCTCGAGACGATCATCCGGTCCTACGGGCCCGCGGAAGCCGCCGTCGAGAACCCCTTCTACGCCCAGAACATGAAGACCGCCCTCCTCCTGGGCCAGGTCCGTGGCGCGGTGCTCATGGCCGTCGCCGCGACGGGCTGCGCTCTCGCCGAGTACTCGGCCCTCGAGATCAAAAAGGCCGTCACCGGCTATGGCCAGGCGGATAAAGAACAGGTCATGACCATGGTCCGGGCCCTCCTCGAGCTCGAGGACGACCGCATCCCCCTCGACGCCTCCGACGCCCTGGCCACGGCCATCTGTCATCTCAACACCCGTCTCTACCAGCTCAAGGTCGAAGGACAGGATCCGTCGTGATCGCTTACCTCAAGGGCACGCTCATCCACAAGACGACCGGCCAGGTCGTCATCGAGACCGGCGGCGTCGGTTACTCCGCGGCCATCCCAGTCTCGTCCTACGTCAAGCTCGGCGAGTCCGGCGCGGTCGTCGAGCTTTTCATCCACACCCACCTCACCGACGACTCCCTCGCCCTCTATGGTTTCGTCACGCGCGAAGAGAAGGACATGTTCCTCAAGCTCATCGGCATCTCCGGCATCGGCCCCAAGCTGGCCATGAACATCCTTTCCGGCATCGAGCCGGACGCCCTCGCGGAGGCCGTCCGGTCGAGCGACGTGGCCCGGATCTCGCTCGTCCCCGGCATCGGCAAGAAGACGGCCCTTCGCATCACCATGGAGCTCCAGGACAAGCTGGAGAAGAAGGAAAAACTCCTCTCGGCCAAGGCCTCGCCCGAAAAGGAGGATCTCCTCTCGGCCCTGCAGAACATGGGCTTCCGGCATAAGGAGGCCGAGCGGGCCGTCGACCAGACCCTCGCCGCCCTCAAGTCCGGCTCGGGTTTGGAAATGCTCCTCAGGGAATGCTTGAAGCGCCTCGCCAAAATATAGTAATACTAGGTCATGCCCGCGATCCTCAGCCCCATCCGGACAAAAGAGGATATCCTCTTCGAGGACAGCCTTCGGCCGAGGACGTTCGACGAGTTCGTCGGCCAGGAGAAGATCAAGTCGAACCTCAAGG
>Ga0214473_10003770_pt1 | contig 18288 bp, 16 predicted proteins | sample RVTome_7_FD_203509 | JGI IMG/M metagenome (GOLD analysis project Ga0214473, IMG submission 203509) | Soil microbial communities from uranium-contaminated site in the Upper Colorado River Basin, Wyoming, United States - RVT98D197 | ecosystem: Environmental > Terrestrial > Soil > Contaminated >... | reverse complement strand
CGGCAATGCGCTCCGCGACCGCAAAACACGTCGTCATCGCCGGGCTGAACCTGCGGTCGAGAAACACGCCAATCCTCTGGCAGTTGATAGCCCGTTCTTCGCCAAGCTCGGCCACACGCTTTGTGACGAGAGCGCTGTAGGCTCGCGCCGCGGCAAAGCGGAAACTGCTGCGGTTGGAGATTTCTTCAACATCACGCGCTGTTGTGCTGAGGCTGGTGAGCAGCCTGGCATCTTCATCGATACCATGCGTTGACAGCATGCCTTCAATTGTTTCGGCCAGGGATTTTTCAAGGGCCCCAAGCCGCGCCTGTAAAGCCTGTGCGAGGGGAAAAGCCAGAAGCGCCATCATGCGGTAGGTTTCAATTTCGTGGATGCGGCGCGAGACGCGGCCAAGCGACAGGGGCGTCAGGCCCTGATCCTGGATCAGAATGCGCGTATAGCCATCATCCCCGATCTTGAAATCGGTCCATACCGTGGCGCGGCCATGGCTCACCTTCGAGCCTGCCAGATCCTCATGGCCAAAATATTTTTTGAGAAATTGAGGTGTCGGTACTTTCATATCCTTCGACATGACTTCCGTGTGAATGGCCACCAGGCGCCTGCCCGACAGTTCATCGATCCAGCCCAGGGGCAGAAGGGAAATAGCCTCAAGCTTTTTGCGGGTGTTTTGCGCCGTCACGCTGATCCGGTAGAATTCCCCATGGCGCTCATATTTGAACAGGCCGGTGACAAGATCGGCGCTGTGGTGGCGGGCGCCCTCGAGGGGAGGTTTCAGCCCAAGGGCGTCGCAGAGCTTTGTCACCTGCAAAAGCGGGTCGCCGTCTTCCTTGCCCAACGTGAAGGCTAGATGGGTGATGCGGGCAGGGGCTACAACCGCAAGCCCCGGCCGCCCATGGATTTCATCGTTGAGGACGTGGCGCAGTTCGTGATCCAGCATCGTTTCTCCCTGTTATGGGGCCATTACCACAGGGTCAATGCGGCGCAATGACAGCAGCGGGGATTGACGCAGGCCATATTCGCGTTAGCTTCCCATGTTTTGAACCCTCGTTCTGAATATGATATGAGGTGAATGTGACGGCAGTAACCGAAGTAACCGCACCCCCAACAAGCCGAAAGGCCTCCAGGCCCGTGCGGCGGCAGCAGTTGATCGATGCCACCATCGTGGTCCTCGCCCGAAAGGGCTATTCCGCTCTCACCGTTGCCGATGTGGCCAAGACGGCGGGACTTTCTGTTGGCATCATCAATTTCCATTTTGAGAGCAAGGAAAAACTTCTCGCCTCCTGCCTCACCCATTTGGCCGAGGAATATTACCGGAACTGGCAGAGCGCCCTTGCCACGCCGGGAGCCACCGTGGCCGAGAAGCTGCAGATGATCATCCTTGGAGATTTTAACGACAAGATTTTTACCCCTGACAAATTGGCTGCATGGATTGCCTTCTGGGGCGAAACCCAGGGCAGGCCCATCTATGTGGAAATATGTTCGGCCTATGACGAAGAGCGCGCCAGGACAGTGAGCAACCTGTGTGAAAAGATCATCAAGGAGGGCGGCTACAAGCTGGCGCCAAATACTGTGATGCGGGCGCTTGAGTCTTTGGGCGATGGCCTGTGGCTTGGCGTGGCGGCAGGAAATTCACATGCAAAACTCACCATCAATGCCAGCCAGGCGCGCATGGCGCTGCAGGCAATGCTCGTAGCATTCTTTCCAAAGCATTTTCAGGCATGAGTTTTGAATTGCCAGCGGAAGCACTTCAATGGCGCAAGAAAGTCCGGGCCTTTGTCGATAGGGAATTGCAGCCGCTGGAAGTGGAAGCCGAAATGAACGAGGGCCGCATTTCGAAAGACTTGCGCCTGCGCCACGAGAAATTTGCAATTAATGCCGGCATCACTTTGATGGATACACCGAAATCATTAGGTGGATTGGCGCTGCCGTTGCTCACCCAGGTGGCCGTCGTTGAGCAATTTGGCCGCGTTACCAACGCGCTGGGCTGGTGTTATGGCGAAGTCCAGAGCTGGATGTTTGAAGCCTGCAACGCCGATCAGGTAAAGCGCTACATCATGTCCACAACCCGTGGCGAGGTTCACCTGTGCTACGCCATCACTGAGGAAGATGCAGGCTCCGATCCCAGCGCCATTAAGACCACGGCCATCCGCCAGGGCGATCACTATCTCGTCTCCGGTGAAAAATGGCATGTTACTAGCTACAATCTTGCCAACACGATGATCGTGCAGGCCAAACTGCAAAGCGGCGAACACTGCCTGTTTTTCTGCCCCGTTGATGCACCCGGAGTTCGCGTTGAGCGCACGCCGCTTTATACCCACACCTATGACCATCATCACCCCATCGTGTCGTTCACCGATGTCAAAATTCCTGTTGCCGACCGTATCGGCGAAGAAGGGGCTGGCATGGATTTTACCCACGCCTGGTTCCGGCGCGAACGCCTGATGATTGCGGCGCGCTGCTGCGGCGCCATGGCGCGGCTGATTGAAGAAGCCACCGATTTTGCCAAAACCCGCATCGTCTCCGGCAAGGCCATTGCCAACTACCAGCTCATTCAGGCCATGCTGGCCGACAGTGTGGTGGACCTGCAGGCGGCAAGGCTGATGACCTATGAGGCGGCTGAGGCCCATGACCGGAGCGACGACTTGAAGGCCCTCCATGCCCGCTGTTCAATGGCCAAGCTTTTTGCCTCGGAGGCGGCCTTTCGGGTGGCCGACCGGGCGGTGCAAATTTTTGGCGGCCGTGGTTATATGCGGGAAAACGTGGCCGAGCGTTTTTTAAGGGAAATCCGGGCGGACCGCATTTGGGAGGGAACCTCCGAAATCCAGCGCCTGATCATTGCGCGGTCACTTTTAAAAAGGGGGCTTGAGGCAACCGCCGGAAACAACTAGGATTTGAACAGGTATTCAATATCACGGCCGCAAGAGCCAAAACAGGGAGCAGAAAATGAAACTTACGCGCAGAACATCACTAGGTTTGATGGCAGGTGCCGCTCTGGCCATGCCCTACATAAGCCGGGCCCACGCCCAGGAAGAAGCCGTGCTCAACGTCTTCAATTGGACCGATTATATCGGCGAAACAACAATTGAAGATTTTCAGTCGGCCACTGGTATTCAGGTCACCTATGACCTTTATGACTCGACCGAAGCCATGGAAGCCAAGATGCTGGCCGGCAGTTCCGGTTTCGATGTTGTGATCCAGGCCGGCTCCACCCTCGAACGCTTCACCGAAGCAAAAGTCTATCAGGCGCTTGACCGTTCAAAATTGACCAACTGGGGCAATCTTGATCCCGTGAGCCTGAAAACTGTTGAGGGCTGGGACCCCGGCAACGTTTATGGCGTTCCCTACATGTGGGGCACCGTGGGCCTGACCTTTAACGTGGACATGGTCAAGGAACGTATTCCCGATGCGGATATGACCACTCTCGACATCCTGTTCAAACCGGAAAATGCCGCAAAACTCGCCGATTGCGGCATTTCCATTCTGGAAAGCCCAGGTGACGTGATCCCCATGATGCTGGCTTATCTGGGCCTTGATCCCAACACTACGAACCCGGCGGATTTTGATGCGGTGGTGAAAGCCTTTGCCCCCATTCGCCAGCACATTCGCGCCTTTGATGCATCCAACTATTTGAATGCCATTCCCAACAAGGAACTTTGCGTGATCAACAATTGGTCCGGCGATTACGCAACCGCCAATGCCCGGGCCAAGGAAGCGGGCATTGAACTCAATCTTGCCTACAACGTGCCCAAAACCGGTTCACCCGCATGGTTTGATATCTGGTGCATTCCCGCCGATGCCAAGCATGTCGACAATGCCCACAAGTTTATCAACTACATGATGGAACCTGAGGTCATCGCGAAATGCACGAACTACACCAACTATGCTAACGCGAATCTCGCGGCCAATAAGTTTGTGGACCCGGCAATTCTGGCAGACCCTGCCGTTTACCCCGATGACGAGTTGAAGAAGCGCTTGTGGACCCAGAAGTCCATGAGCTCCGATCTGGAACGGGCCCGTACGAGGGCTTGGAGCACCATCAAGACCGGCTCACCATCCTGACACCAGAGAAGCCCGGCACCCTGCCGGGCTGAATTTTTTGGGGACGCATAATGGGTATCGAAAATACCGGCAAAGCCTGGGAAGACGCCGCAGCAAAGCCTTTCATACGGATTGAAAACGTCACCAAGAAATTCAATGACTTTGTAGCCGTGAACAATGTGAGCCTTGGTATCTACAAGGGCGAATTGTTCGCGCTTTTGGGAGGTTCCGGCTGCGGCAAGACGACATTGCTGCGCATGTTGTCCGGCTTTGAATCGCCCAGCGAGGGCAAGGTTTGGATTGATGGCCAGGATATGACCAGCGTTCCACCCTATGAGCGGCCCGTGAACATGATGTTCCAGTCCTATGCGCTATTCCCGCACATGACCGTTGAAAAAAATGTGGGCTATGGCCTGAAGCATGAGAAGCTGACCGAGGTCCAGCGCAAGGACCGCGTGAAGCTGATGCTTGATCTCGTCCAGCTCTCGCAATTTGCCGGACGCAAGCCCCATCAATTGTCCGGCGGCCAGCGTCAGCGCGTGGCCCTGGCCCGGGCCCTTGCCAAGCAGCCCAAGGTGCTGCTGCTCGATGAGCCGCTTGGCGCCCTCGACAAGAAATTGCGCGAGCACACCCAGTTTGAAATCATGAACATTCAGGAAAAGACTGGAATCACTTTTGTTGTCGTGACCCATGACCAGGAAGAGGCGATGACCCTTTCCACCCGCATCGCCGTCATGGACAAGGGCGTTATCCGCCAGACCGGCACACCCACCGAAATTTATGAATTCCCCAAGACAAAATTTGTCGCCGACTTCATTGGCTCCATCAATCAATTCCAGGGCACCGTCAAGTCCGTGACCAAGGACAAGGCCATCGTGGCCTGTGCCGATTGGGCGGGCGACATAATTGTTGACCGCGACGCCAGGGTTGATGTCGGCCAAAACGTTTCTGTTGCGGTTCGCCCGGAAAAAATATCGATTAACAAGAAGACGCCAGCCAAGGGTCTCAATACGGTCGAAGGCAAGGTTCTTGATCTCGGTTACTTTGGCAAAGACTCGCTGTATCGCGTGAAACTTTCTTCGTCCGCCCTGGTGCGTGTAAACCGTGTGAATGACCAGCGCGGTGGAGAAAGTGCCCGCGTTGCCCAGTGGGAAGACAAGGTTTGGCTGTCCTTTGAACCTTCAGCGGCAATTCTTTTGAAGGACTAGCCTATGGCAGGTGTCGTTCCACAGAAATCCGCGCCCGTGCCGCAGGAACTTGAACTGCCCGGCGGCAAAAGCGGCTTTCGCAACTGGCTTGATCGCGAGGCCTGGCGCGACGTCATTATTACCGCGCCCTATATTTGGCTGCTTTTGTTCTTCGTTGTGCCTTTCTTCATCATTGTTGCCATGAGCCTGGCCCAATCGGTCATTGCCCAGCCCCCCTTCCGCTTTTCCGAGACCTGGCCCTATGTCACCTTTGAAAACTTTGCCCGGCTATTTTCCGATTATGTTTATCTCAGGGGCTATCTCACCTCGGTCCGCAATGCGGCAATTGCAACGGGCCTCTGCCTGCTCCTGGGTTATCCCATGGCCCTTGGCATAGCACGTGCCAAAGGCGCCTGGCGCAATATCCTGCTGCTGCTCGTCATTCTGCCGTTCTGGACATCTTTTCTGCTGCGCGTCTATGCCTGGATTGGCATGATGGGAAGCAACAGCTGGTTCAACCGGTGGCTCACATCCGTCGTCAATGTGTTCCTGCCTGCAGGTTCGGAGTTCAACTCAATCCCGATGATGAATTCCAACTTCGCGGTTATCCTTGTCGTGGTCTACTCCTACCTGCCCTTCATGATCCTGCCGCTCTTTGCCAATCTGGAAAAACTTGATTACACCCTGAATGAGGCGGCGATGGATTTGGGTTCCAAACCCATGCAGGTATTCAGGGATGTGACCTTGCCCCTCTCCATGCCGGGGATTGTCGCGGGCTCCCTTCTGGTTTTCATTCCAGCAACGGGCGAACTGGTCATTCCAAGCCTTGTGGGCAACGCCGCCGACCCGATGATTGGCCGTGTGATCAATGACGAGTTCTCGCTCAACCGCCACTGGCCCATGGCATCGACCATTGCGGTCGCCCTTCTCATGCTGCTGGTCGTTCCCATCATGATTTATAACAGGATGCAGGAAAGATCGGCCGAGGGGACAAAATAATGCGCCAGCGCTCCACCTTTCTCATCTCCTGCCTGTGTTTTGGCTTTGCCTTCTTTTACATCCCAATCATTTCGATGATCATATTTTCCTTCAACAAGTCGAGGCTTGCGACAGTGTGGGGCGGGTTCTCGGTTGAGTGGTATTTCAAGCTTTTCAAGAACGCCCAGATCATCAAGGCGGCAACCCTGTCGCTTGAGATTGCTGTCCTGAGCGCAACCTTTGCAACCATCCTCGGCACCATGGCTGGCATGGCGCTCGCCAGGTTTTCCAGGTTCCGCGGCCGCACGCTTTTTTCAGGGCTGGTATCCGCACCCCTCATCATGCCGGAAGTCATCACCGGCGTATCTTTGCTTCTGCTGTTTGTGTTTATGGAGCGCTATTTTGGTTGGCCGGCAAAGCGCGGCTTCACCACCGTCACCATCGCCCACACGACCTTTGCCCTGTCCTATGTGGCGGTGATTATCCAGTCGCGGCTCCTGTCCATGGATGTGTCGCTTGAAGAGGCCGCCATGGATTTGGGTTCCAAGCCCTGGCAGGTGCTGTTTGATGTAACCTTGCCCATCATAGCGCCCGCCATGATTTCCGGCTGGCTTCTGGCCTTCACCATCTCGCTTGATGACGTGGTCATCACCAACTTCACCACGGGTCCGGGCGCTACAACGCTTCCAATTTTAATCTGGGGAAAGGTGAAACTTGGCGTAACACCTGATATTAATGCGCTGGCGACCCTGATTGTTCTTGTGGTCAGCGTCGGAGTTGGCCTTGCCGGTTATCTCATGTATCGCAGCGAAAAGAAGCGCGAACGCGATATGCAGTTGGCATTTGCCGCCAACAAGTGAAATCTAGTCGTTACTGCTGACAAGTTTCGGTTTTGCGTCCGCCAGTTTGGCAGGCTCTTCCACATCGAGGCTTTCGATGCGAAGCCCGCGCTTCACTATTTTTTCCGCCGAGAGTGAAAGCTTTTCCAGATCCGAATTTGCATTGCCGAAATGCTTCTGCAGATCGCTGACGCGCTCCTTGAGCCGCCCCACATCTTCCAGCAGGCGCATCACTTCGATCTTGATGACATGGGCCTGCTCACGCATGGCCGAGTCTTTGAAAATGGCCTGCATGGTTTGAATGAGCAGCATCAGCACATTGGGTGAAGCGATGATCACGCGGGCCCGGTGCGCCTTCTGGATGATGTCTTCAAATTTCTCGTGCAGGTCCGCATAGATCGATTCAGATGGCACAAACATGATGGCCGTCTCATGGGTCTCGCCCGTGATCAAATATTTTTCGGCAATGTCTTTCACATGCCTTGAAACATCGCTCCGCAGCCGTGCTTCCGCTACGCGAATATCGCCGTCACCTTTGGCCTCGCGCAAAGTGTTGAAAGCCTCCAGCGGAAACTTTGCATCAATCACCAGCTTGAGCTCTGAATCCGGAAGGCTGATGAGGCAATCGGGCCGCATGCCGTTGGTGAGGGTGGGTTGAAAGGCATAGGCCTTGGCATGAAGCCCGTCGCGAATGATGGCTTCCATGCGCCCCTGGCCATAGGCGCCGCGAGCCTGCTTGTTGGACAGGATATCCTTGAGCGAGATCATCTCGGTGGAAAGCGACGTCAGGTTTTTCTGGGCCGCATCAATGACCGCCAGCCGCTCATAGAGATGGGTAAGGGACTGCGTGGTGCGTTCCGCCTGGTCATTCAGCCCCAGCCCTATGCGTTGCCCCACATGGTCCAGCCGCTCATCAAGCGTGCGGGTGAGATGGGCCTGGGCTCCCTGCGATTGATCGGCAAAATTGCGCAGCGTTCCCGCCATCTCGGCCAGGCGGTATTCCAGTTCCGAGGCTCGCCGCATGGTTTCGAGGGATTCACTCTTACGGTTGCGGTGGCCCCGCCACGTCACAATCAGGGTGACTAGGATCAGGACAAAAGCCAACGCTCCACTTGCCAGCAAGACGTCAAGCAAAGTGAAGACCTTGGACCCGATTTGAAGAATGATTTGATTGAGCTGCATGAAAGCCTTCTAGCGCGATTCGCTGGAAGAAGCGTGGCCCGTCCACACTCAACTAAGCGTGGACGGGCCCTTGACCCGCACAACTCGGGACGGCGACAGGAGCCGCACAGGTCAACTCGCTCACAAACAGGGGTAGCTATAGGTTCCCGAAACTTTTCCCTCTCAAGAACCAGCTTTTGGCTGGCTAATCCCCGCTGGATTGAGTGTGAGACTGGCTTTCGATAATGGCCTCAAGACGGGCAGAACGGGGCGATGCGCGGGCAACATTGCGGCGAGATCATGGACAGATCACTGACCTATTGGTCTAAAGCCGGAACAATAATGTTCAGGAACAATCCTTTAACGGAAGTTCTTAAGAGCACGGCCGGGGCTCATGACCGTTTCAATAAATTCGTTGTGTCGGGAAAAATAAATCCCAAACCCGCGGCTCAAGCCGAATGCCAATTCTTTCAATACCTTGGTCATGATGACCTCCTGAGAGCACACTTTTATGGTTGCCATGCGCTATGCCATTGAAATATGAACGAAATATAGAGATTCAAGAGCGCAAGCCGTAACTCAGCTATGTGCGGCCCGCATGGCGAATCGGTCCGTGGCACGAATCAGCGCATCGGTGATTCCCGGTTCCGTGGCCGTATGGCCCGCGTCGGGGACAATCTCAAAATGGGCCTCGGGCCAGGCCCTGTGCAGCGCCCAAGCGGTCTCCGCCGGAGTCACCACGTCATAGCGGCCTTGAATGATGACGCCAGGAAGCCTGCGGAGTTTGGCTGCCCCGTCAAGAAGCTGGTCATCACTTTCAAAGAAACCGCGATTGAAGAAGTAGTGGCATTCGATGCGGCCAAAGGCCAGGGCGAAGGCGTCCACGCCAAACTCATTGATAAGGACGGGATTGGGCCGCAGCGAAAGCGTGCTGGCTTCCCACTGGCTCCAGGCCTTGGCGCAGGCCAATCGTTCGGCGACATCATTGCCGGTCAGGCGCCTATGATAGGCGGCAACGAGATCACCTCGCTCGTCTGGCGGAATCGGCGCCACATAGGCCTCCCAGGCGTCGGGAAATAGCGCGCTGGCCCCCTCCTGATAGAACCATCTGATTTCGCTCTGCCTGACGGTGAAGATGCCGCGCAGGATGAGCTCGCCCACGCGCTCCGTGTGGCTTTGCGCATAGGCCAGCGCTAGGGTTGAGCCCCACGAGCCGCCAAGCACCTGCCATTTTTCGATTCCAAGATGGGAACGCAGCGCCTCCATGTCGGCCACAAGATGCCAGGTGGTGTTCTCCCGCAGCTCCGCATGGGGTGTTGATTGCCCGCAGCCCCGCTGGTCAAAAACAATGATTCGATAGCGCTTGGGATCATGCAGGCGGCTCAGGAACGGCGTGATGCCGCCTCCGGGCCCGCCATGCAATACCACGACAGGCTTGCCGTTCCGGTTGCCGCATTCCTCAAAATAGATTTCGTGCAGTTCTGAGACACGAAGCCGGCCGCGGTTGTAGGGTTGCAGTTCCGGATAAAACTCCCGCATTCTAAAGCGTCTGGTAGCGCGCAATAGCCGAACGCTCAAGGGCGGCGGTCACCAGCTTATCAAGGCCTAGTGTGTCGCGCAGGATTGCCAGAAAGCGCAGTTCCTCCTTGCCAACAGCCAAATCCGCTGCCGCCACTTCAACCGCCAGCGCGTAAGCCGTTTCGCGAAGCTTGGGCGAAAGCTGATCGCGCGCCAGCCCCAGCACCGTCGTGAGGCCTTCCGGCTCCTGCAGCATTTCGCCGCATTCCTGCGCCACAGTGGTAAGCCGCGCGCTGTCAAAGCTCTTGAATATTGGCAGGCTTTTTACCACCCGGCCGATCTCTTTCAGTTCCGTGGCGTTGATCTTCCCTTCGACGCCCGACATGGTGACCATGACATAGATAAGCGCCTGTTCCGTACTGATCGTGCCGGGCATGAGTTTCTCCAATTGCTGAAAGCTGGCTAGCGGGTTGAAAGGTTTTTGTCGAGTGAAACTGCTGTAAACTGTTTCACCCGCTCAATCGCCTCAACCAGTCCAACCCTTTCCACCGCGACACCCGGCGGAAACGCCGTCGTGAAACGCGAGGCCAAACGCGGGTCGAGAATGACGAAGCAGCCCCGGTCATTCTCGCTCCTGATCAGGCGGCCAAAGGCCTGCCGCAGGCGCAGGCGCACCACCATATCCGTATAGGCATTGCCGCCAAATGTTTCCCTCCGCGCACGCTCAAGAATTGTCGGCGTTCCCCACGGCACCCGGTCCAGCACAATAAGGCGCAATGAATCCCCCGGCACATCCACGCCATCGCGCACCGCGTCGGTTCCAAGCAGGCAGGCATCCCGCTCGGCGCGAAACATGTCCACCAGCGTTCCCGTATCCATGGGGTCTACATGCTGCGCGTAAAGTGACAAACCTTTTTGTGCCAATGGCACACTCAGGCGCTTGTGCACGGCGCGCAATCTTGAAATCGCCGTGAATAACCCCAATGCCCCGCCGCGGCTGGCCACAAATAATTCACGGTAGGCGGCGGCCACCTGATCCATGTCCTCGCGGTTCACGTCATTCACCACAAGCAACCGGCACTTCGCGGCATAATCAAATGGTGAATCATAACTCACCCGCTTTACGGGATAGGGCAGGTGCACGGCGCCGGTGCGCATTTCCGCGTTGGCCCAATCATCAGGCACATCGGGCGGATGGTCCTTGAGTGTTGCCGACGTAATAATGATGCCATCAGCATTCTTGAGTACAGCAAGGGCGAGGGGTTCCGTCGGATCAACCCAATGGGAATGCAGCCCCACGTCAGCTTCGCGGCCAAATATTTGATCAATTGCAAACCATTCGATGAACAATGGATTTTTCGTTTCCATTAATCTTGTGAGCATGTCGATCCAGCCGCCCACCATTAGCTCGCCGCGCTTCTTGAGCGAACGCGACACCGCTTCAATGCGGCCCCGGTCATAGGTGGAAAGGTCCTGCGCCTCTTCATCAAGCTTCTTCGCCAGCGCTTCGGCGAGCTTGCTCATGGGGCGTTTGAGATCATGCAGCGACGTGGCCAGGTCTTCCGCAGCCTCCGCCAGGCCGTCAATGAGCGGCGCGCAATCCGTTTCAATGGAATTGCCGGCATTCTGCTCCGCCCGCGCCAGAACCTGTTGCCGCACCAGGGACAGAAAATGTTCGGCCACACCCTCCGGCGTTCCCGCCTGCACCCGCCGCGTCCAGCCCGGCCCCGGCAAGGCGTAAGCCGATTGCAGAACCTTCTGCACCAGTTTTTCCGCAGTCTCGCTATCGGCCACCAGATCGCCGATGCGGTCCACAAGGCCGCGTCCACGCCTTCGTTCCGTTTCAGGTCCGCGCAGCCAGCGCCGGAGCTCCGCCGTTTCGAGGGCCGTGAGATGGCCGGAAAACGCTGAATCCGCCGCATCGAAAAGATGATGGCCCTCGTCGAACACGATCCGCCGCAAGCCACCGGGCGCGGCTTCCTCTTCTTCCGTTTCAGCAACGCCCAGTGCGTAATCAACGGCCGCCTGATTCAAGACCAGCGCGTGATTGGCAATCACGATATCAGCCTTGCGGGCCGCACGCGCACTGCGCTCAAGAAAGCATTTCTTGAAATGCGGGCAAGCCGAATAAATGCATTCGCCGCGCCGGTCCGTGAGGCCAAGGGATGAGGGCGACAGGGCACGGGCTTCATAGTCCAAGGCAATATCGGAAAAAAGCGAGAGCAGCCATGATGGAAAATCTCCGCCCACCATGTCGCCGTCGCGGGTGAATCGTGCCCAGCGTGCAATGAGGGCGCCGAGCAATGCCCCGCGCGCATTTGATCCGCTTAGTCTCCCAAATGTCTCCTGCATGTTGAGTAGGCAGAGGTAATTTTCGCGGCCCTTGCGGATCACAATCCGTGTGCGCCGCTCTTCCGGATCACCCACCAGCCTTGCAGTTTCCTGGTCCAATTGTCTCTGTAGATTTTTTGTGTAAGTGGAGATCCAGACCGGTGCATTATTCTTCTTCGCCCACAGCCATGCGGGTGCGAGATAACCCAGTGTCTTGCCAAGGCCCGTTCCGGCTTCTGCCAGCAGAATGTTATTCTCGCTTTTCTTCTGCCGCGGTTCAAAGGCATGGGTGGCGGTGGCCGCATAATTTTTCTGCTGCGGGCGCGGCTCTGAAAATTTCCCCAATACTTCGTCCAGAAACTGTGTAGCTTCTTCTGGTGTCACGCGCTCATGCCGCCCCGGTGGCCGCGCGCCATCATCTTCCCATTCCTCAATCCGGTCCCACACATTAAGGCCAGTCGAAAAAGTGCCGACATCAAGCCTGGGATTGGCTTTCAGCAATGCCGCCATGACCGGTTTTGCCCAAGGCCAATTTGCGCGCGCGAGATAATTCGCAATTTCTGCGGCTTCACGGGGAACGGGATAGTGGCGATTGCTCAGCCGCGCCAGAAGCTCGTCCGCCACCAGCCGCAGTGTTTCAATCTCATCGGTCGGTGGATCAAAAGAAAGTGATCGCGCAAACCCTGAAGGTGTAGGCGTGGCCATGCGGGCCGGGCAGACGAAGGCAAAAAGCTCCGCAACGTCAAGATGCCTTTGCTCTCGCGCTGCCCGCACCAAGACTTTGGAAGCATTTGCAGAAAAGGCCAGACGGTCGATCAGGAACGCCGCATGGCAGATGAGGTGCGGCGCTTGCGCCAGCCGCTCCAACCCGTTCGCAGCGGCTAATTTTCCCGATGGCGTCGCCAGGTCAATACCTACGAGCACGGCCACATTAAGGTCATCTTTGGAATCATGAGTCATGGCCTTTCTTTAAGCAGGGAATAGGAGCCCCGTCATGGACCAGAAATACATCAACCTCTTTGATCGTTTCACCCACGGTGGCATGAACCGCCGCGAATTCATGGAGAAGCTGAGCATTCTTGCGGGCAGCACAACGGCTGCAACGGCCATCCTGCCCATTCTCGAAAACAACTATGCCCATGCTGATATCTTGCCCGAGGGCGATCCGCGAATTGTGAGCGAAACCCTGACCTATGCCGGCGGCGCCGGATATTTTGCAAAGCCAAGTGCCGAAGGAAAATACCCGGGCGTCATCGTCATTCATGAAAATCGCGGGCTTAATCCGCATATCAAGGATGTGGCCCGGCGCATGGCCGCTGAAGGCTTTGCGGCCCTGGCACCCGACTATTTAAGCGATCTTGGCGGAACTCCAGAAGATGCCGACAAGGCCCGCGACATGATCGGCACCTTGAAGCCGGAAGGCATCGATGCCTCATCGTCCGCTGCACTTGCCACCCTGAAGGCCAACCCGGCCAGCAATGGCAAGGCGGGTGCAATGGGCTTTTGCTGGGGCGGTGGCAAGGTCAACTCCCTGGCCGTTGCCGATCAGGGCCTTGGCGCTGGCGTTGCCTATTATGGCAGCCAGCCCGCTGAAGCTGATGTGCCAAAGATAACGGCCCCTCTACTTCTGCACTATGCCTCACTTGATGAACGCATTAATGCCGGCATTCCTGCCTTTGAAGCAGCCCTCAAGGCCAACAACAAGGTCTATGAGCTTCATATGTACGAAGGCGCCAACCACGCCTTCAACAACGACACCAATGCGGCGCGCTTCAACAAAGATGCCGCCGAGCTGGCCTGGAGCAGAACCGTTGCATTTCTCAAAAAGCATGTGAGCTAGACGATTGCTTTTTGATAGCGGGCGCTCAAATCCGCAAGGGTCGATTCCAACTCGGCTACTCTGTTTCTGAGAGGTGCGACCATCGATAGGACCTGGGCTTGTGTGAAGCGCGGCGTGATATGTTGAGGGCAATTCCAGTCATAACCCTCGATCGTGATGACCATGCCGCGTTCAATCCGGGCGCCGTAGTCCGATAGCTGAAGCCGCTCCAGCAACTTGGATTCGCCTGCCTCTATCAATCGCACATGTCCCAGAAGCTTGAGGCGGGACTGGTTCGGATAGTCCATAAAGAATAAGGAAACCCGGTCGTCGGTCTGCAAATTGCCCACGCTGACATACTGGTGATTTCCGGCGAAGTCAGCAAAGCCGATGATTTTGTCATCAAGGATGCGGACAAAGCCCGCCGGACCGCCCCGATGCTGGATATATGGCCAACCCGTCTCGCTGACGGTCGCCATGTAAAAACTGTCACGTTCCGAAATGAAGGCTGCTTCTCTGGCACCCAGCCTGTCATGGTGGGCGTCGCCCTCTTCCATGCGGGCATAGCTGCGGCGGCTTCCGCTGCGCTCCTGTTCTTTCTTTACAGTGGGCGTGAAAGCGATCTCTGCAAATTTGTGACCCATAATGCCCTCTCTTCCGGATGGCACCGCTATAGTGTGTTCCAATAGATGAAATAATAGCCATTGAAAACAATATATTATTCCATTAAATGGAATATAATATGGACCGCTTCCAGGAACTGCGAGTCTTTATCGCTGTGGCCGATTGCGGCGGCCTGGCCAAGGCCGCGGCGGTCATTCACAGCTCGCCTCCTGCCGTAACGCGCAGCCTCGCTTCACTTGAGGAACGCCTGGGCGTCCGTCTAATCGACCGGACCACGCGAAGCCTGCGGCTTACCGAGCCCGGCATGAAATTTCTTGATGAGGCCCGCCGGATACTCGGCGACCTTGAAATCGCCGAACAGGAAATGGCGGGCCAGTCGAATATCGTGCGCGGCAATCTGACGGTCACTACGTCGCTGACCTTTGGGCGCGCCATGCTCCAACCCGTTGTCTCCGAATTTATCGACGCCAATCCCCACATCAATGTCTCGATGCTGCTGTTTGACCGGGTGGTTGATCTCATTGACGAAGGTTTCGACCTTGCCGTCCGCATCGCCAATCTGCCGGATTCATCGCTGGTTTCACGGCATGTGGGCGACGTGCGCCGCATGCTTGTCGCCAGCCCCGCCTATCTTTCCAGGCACGGTTCCCCCAAAACGCCAGAAGATCTGAAAACTCACGCGGTCATTGGCCAAACGGCCTTGATGCCAAACCGGGAGTTGAGATATTTCAAGGCTGGCAAACCTGCCCGCATTACGCTTCCCATTCGACTTGAGATCAATGACGCGCATGCTTGCATAAGCGCGGCTGAGCACGGCAAAGGAATTACCATTGCGTTGTCTTACATGGTGACCGATTCACTTCGTGAAGGCCGCCTTGTTCCTGTGCTCAACGAGTTCAGGCCGCCACCGGTCCCGGTAAACCTCATCTACGCGCAGCGTCGCATCATGGTGCCGAAGATCAGGGCTTTCACCGACTTCGCCGCACCAAAGTTAAGCGCCGCTTTGTCCGAAGCGCGGTTTAGCCTCAAAGATTGACGAAGCCTTGAGACATGCCTAACAACGCCGGGCATTTGTCTGAATAGCTTCGAGTGATCCAATGACTGACCCCGTCCTTTCCGCTGCCGCCCTTGAAAGCCGCGCCTGGCCTTTCGAGGTAGCGCGGAAACTTTTGGCGCGGATCAAGAAGAGCAAAACTCCGAAGACGGAGATCCTGTTTGAAACGGGATACGGCCCCTCAGGCCTGCCGCATATCGGCACCTTCGGCGAAGTGGCCCGCACCACCATGGTGCGCCGCGCCTTTGAAACCATGTCGGATATTCCAACCCGCCTTCTCTGCTTTTCCGATGACATGGATGGCATGCGCAAGATTCCCGACAATGTTCCGGATCGCAGCTTTTTGGAACCACACCTCCACAAGCCGCTCACTTCCGTGCCCAATCCTTTTGGCGGCGATTATGAAAGCTTTGGCCACCACAACAACACCATGTTGCGCCGTTTCCTTGACACCTTTGGCTTTGACTATGAATTCGCCAGCGCCACGGAATATTACAAGGCGGGCAAATTCGATGCCATGCTGCGCTGCGCCGCCGAGCGTTATGACGCCATCATGGCGGTGATGCTCCCGACCCTTGGCGAGGAGCGCCAGGCAACCTACAGCCCTTTCCTTCCCATCTCACCCAGCACGGGAAGGGTCCTCTATGTGCCCATGAAGGAGGTGGACGCCAAAAATGGCACGATTACATTTGCCGATGAGGATGGGCGCGATACAACGCTCCCCGTAACCGGCGGCCATGTGAAGCTGCAGTGGAAGCCTGATTTCGGCATGCGCTGGGCTGCCCTTGGCGTTGATTTTGAAATGTTCGGCAAGGACCATCAAACCAACCAGGCGGTTTATGACAAGATTTGCGAAATCCTCGGGGGCCTTCCGCCTGAGCACTACGTTTATGAGCTGTTCCTTGACGACAAGGGCCAGAAGATTTCCAAGTCCAAGGGCAACGGCCTCACCATTGATGAATGGCTGACCTATGCCGACCCGGATTCGCTTTCGCTCTACATGTACAACCGCCCGCGCGAGGCCAAGAAGCTCTACTTCGATGTGATCCCCCGCGCCGTTGATGAATATGCGCAGTTCCAGAATGCCTATGGCAGGCAGGAGATCAAGGACCGCCTGATGAATCCCCTCTGGCATATTCACGGCGGTCACCCGCCCCCACCTGAGGAAGGCTCAGTTTCATTTTCCTTGCTGCTGAATCTCGTGGCAGTGGCCAATACGGAAGACAAGTCCGTGCTCTGGGCTTTCCTCAAGCGCTATGCTCCGCAGGTTTCGCATGAGACGCATCCCCGTCTTGACGGCCTCGTGGGTTACGCCATCCGCTACTTCACCGATTTCGTGAAGCCCAATAAGAAATATCGCCTGCCCACGGACGAAGAGCGCAAGGCCCTTGAGGATTTGTCAGCGGCCTTGGCGCAATTGCCGGAAGGCTCCACCCCGGAAGCCATTCAGCAAAAGGTCTATGACATCGGCAGGCGCGAACCTTATACGACTACGCAGAAGGATGGCTCCGTCGGTGTTGCCCAATCCTGGTTCAACATGCTCTATCAAGTCCTGCTCGGCGAAGAACGCGGCCCCCGCTTTGGCTCTTTCGCGGCACTTTATGGTGTTGGCAATACCCGCGCGCTGATTGGCAAGGCTTTGGCAGGTGAATTTACTGGCTCGCCCAGATAATCCTGGCAATCCAGTCCACGTCCTTCATGTCCAAGGTCTTCGTGTCATGGTCCTTGTTGAAAGAAGCAAGTTCCACGGTTTTTGCCGTTTGCCGCTGCATGACCTTGGCCATCACTTGGCCATCGGTGGTTTTCACCACTACCCGGTCGCCTTTGCGCAAGGTAGCGCCTGGCGAAACAATAATCGTGTCGCCCTCCCGGTAAACCGGCAGCATGGAATCGCCGGTGATTTCGAGCGCATAGGCCGTCGCATCAGTCACTCCCGGCACATCAATCTCGTCCCAACCATTGCCCGCGGGAAAGCCCGAATCATCAAAATATCCGCCCTTGCCCGCCCGCGCCAAACCCAACAGGGGAATATGCTTGCGCCGCGGCGGCTGGCCCTTGCGGCCCGTGAGAAGATCGGTGAACTCTTCAACCGAGGCCCCGGCCGCCTCCAGCAGATTGGCGATGCTTTCCGTCGTCGGCCAGCGCGGCCGGCCATCGGGCCCATTGCGCTTGGACGGGTTGAACGAGGTGGGATCAAGGCCGGATTTCTTGGCAAGACCCGATGGGGAAAAGCCGTAGCGCTCCGCGATTGTGTCAATCGCAGCCCAAACCTGCTTGTGGGTGAACATTTTTGCCATGTCCCGTATCTGATATTTAATCCTTTGTTATAGGAACTAATACCTCAATCCGCATTGGTTGTCCAGTGGCAAACCTGTCGCTATGGTGCCGCGCAAATCAGCGGGGTTGAAGGTGCCTGTTCTCTACAAGATCATGTCCAAACAGGAATGGAAACGGGCGCAGGCGCAAGGCATTTATGAGGGATCCGAAATGGACCGGAAGGATGGCTTCATCCATCTCTCGGCCGCCCATCAGGTTCGTGCCACGGCCCAAAAACATTTTTCCGGAAGGGCTGATTTGTTGCTCGTGTCCATTCTGGAAAAAAATCTCGGCAAAAATCTGAAGTGGGAAGTCTCCCGCGGCGGCGATCTGTTTCCCCACATCTACGGTACGCTGTGGCTCGACGCCATAGACGGGGTCATACCCCTTCCGTTTGTGAACGGTGCCCACCAGTTTCCGGAA